>MWVV01000287.1_pt1 | contig 18374 bp, 11 predicted proteins | sample 1047281 | NCBI WGS metagenome assembly MWVV01 (sample SAMN06349986, study PRJNA376086) | soil metagenome | isolation source: PT-2 sample Antarctic (ecotone) soil | place: Antarctica | collected 2015-01-13 | reverse complement strand
GGGGCTTCCTGACTTTACAGGATCTATTTTAGGCTGTTTCGGAGAATCTGTTTGAGGGTAGTAGATCTTAGTTTAATCCCTTAACATAAGATTCAATATAAAACAGCTCCCAGAATAGTACTATTTAGGTCTTTAGTGCAAAACGGGGCCAAAATGAAAATAGAGTCTTTAGGCAGGCACCTTTAGATTGAAGATGGCTTCCAGATTGAAGCGGGACGGTTTGTTCTTGAGCAATTTGTTGAAGTCATACTCCCCTTGTAAATTGACATGTTGCCAGACCACGGCTGTTCCCTGCCGCACCGCAGCAACTAAAGCCTCGATCTCGTTCTGCTTAGTCAATTGACTCATCAGTTGCGACAAGTAAAGATAGTTCCAGACAATAATGGCGTTCTGAATCAGCCGTCGGGCATGGACAATCTTTTCCTGGTCCTCCTTCAAACCAACCGAAAATTCCTGGTTATTGCCAAAGAACACGGCTTTGCTAAAGCGATTGACCAATTCGATTCGACTCAGTTGCTTTTCAATAGCCTGCCGAAGCGCCAGATCATCGAAGTAGCGTAGGATAAACCCGGACTTGATAATCTTGCCATACTCCTTTAATGCCTGGTGCATGGGATTCTGCCGGGCATAGGAACTCAGCCGTTTAAAGATGCGGTAGGCCGTTGTCTTACCCGATTTCAAGGTGACCATCAGCCGTAAAATATCCTCCCATTGAGCGGTGATAAGGTCGGTATCAATCCGGCTATCAGGCAGCAGCGGGTAGCCCCGCTGGGCATATTCGCGTCGGGTATGCATGGTATAAATCTGCTGACTGCCAACATCTTTGATGCGCGGAGCGAACAAAATGTCCAGCAAGTTCATCACCCCGAAAATAACTTCTGAATAACCGCCTGTGTCGGTAGAATGGATTGTGCTACGAATGGCGGGGTTGTTGAGATGGATGTCGATCACATACGGAGCCTCCCGCTCGGAAGCACTGATGACTAAGCTATGAAACAAGGCGAATCGTTCGTCGATAGCCGTGTTTACCGTCGATGCCTTCTCGAAGCCCGGATACTTGTAGGAATAATCGGCATTAAGAGATTCCTCGGTCACTAAAAACTTCTGGCCATCACTGCTGGTGTGCAATCCGTCCGGGTTTTGGCGATGCAGTTCGGGCAAAGCCAGTTGGTTTTTGAAGGCGACCAACTGATCATTAGCCTGCTTAAGACTCTCAGCCGTCAGGTACAAATCGGCCGTTAGCTGCAAGGTCGAAAGCTTGACTCCTTTGCTGATATTGGCCATCTTGTCGATACCGATGTTACAGCCCAACGCGACGATTGCCGCGAAAAACGTTTCGGACGTTGGACGGGTCTTGGCGTATTTTCCGCCTAAATGCTCGATCTGACTCAGATAGGGGGCACTCCGTTCTACTTCCGAGAGTAAATCCAGCACGGAAATATACCGTACCGGCGCAAAGTAAGGACTCACCACCGACGTGTCAGTTTCATGAACTTTGGGCGTGTCAATGATTGGCTTTTTGAGCGGGTTAAAGGTCAGGTGGTCGTTTTGCCCCGCCAAAGAACAGGTATTGGTCTGCTGGTACTGCGTATCCAACTCCTGTTTGAGTTGGGTCAGCAACGAGGTGATGTCGGCAAATCCGGCCAGGCCACAGTCTCGTAACAACTCGGCTCGGTTGGCCAAATAATGGGCTTTATCGATCAGATATTCTTCCAGCGAACGATACCGGTAGGAATGGCTTAGATTCAGTCGCCCACTCTTGAGGCCCTCCGCAACCGCTTCAAAGAGAAGCACTTTGTAAAGTTGCTTCTGGAAAAGGGGGATCCCTTGGGTATCGGTTACGTATAGGGCTTTGCGTTCGGCCTCACTCAACCAGCTTAGTTCGTCGGCCGGTGCGGTAAGCCGAACCTCGCTTCGTTGATAGGCCAGCACCGCATCCAATAGCGGTTTCTCACTGGTTTGAGCATTGACCCGCAGGCGGTTCAGCAACCCACCAACCCGCAGGTTAAGCCATAAAAATCGTCCGGCAAACAGCCGTCGAAAGTCTTCATCATCAGACCGATTGGTTTCACCAGCTAACTGGCTAACTAACCGTTCCTGATCCGTCGTCAAGGTGAGATCTGCAGCCAGAATGTCTTCGATGGCCCGTATCTTATCGGCATCATCCACTGGCTGGCGGGTAATCAGCCGGATGGCTTCTATTTGCATCCGATAATCGGCCCTCGATTCTAAAGCCAACAAAGTGGCGGCTTTTCGCTGGCGATTGGAGGCAAAATAAAGCTGTTGGTGTGTTTTGTTAGTGGCGTTCTGAGCCGCCCGCACACTCGACAGCAAAATATCGACGAAGGTGTCCTGCCAGACTCGATATTGATGGACAACCAGACAAATCAGGTACAGGTGGCGTTCCCGGTGGCTTTTCAATTGCACATTTCGGAGCTGTCGGACCTTGTAAGCATAATAACTGATGGCCGAATCGCTGAGATTGAGCACCTGGGCAATTGGCTGAATGGTGTCAAAATAATGGCTTAGTGAATCGAACAGCAAAAGCGACGCTTTGATCTCACGGGGACGTTCACTCTGGGATATTTTTTTGTAGGCCATAAGGGGCAGTTCCTCGAAAGGCTTTTCGTTCTGGAGTAGTTCATCCAGCAATGCCCGTTGGGGAGGTGTCAGCACCTGGTTCAGCCGACTCATGCGTTGCCCATCGCTAAGTCGGTAAGCGGTCGTAATCAGCCGCTGAAACACATCATAACCAGGCACTTCAATTTGCTGGCGCACCAAAAAGGCCCGACTCTCGTGCAATACTTTGCGGGGCATGAGGGGTTGCTCAACCAGATGAGCGATTTGTTGAACGAGTCGTTCCCGCCCATGTCCGAAAGGCTGCCAGCCCAGCAGTTTGAGAATATGCCGCTGATGCACCCCAGCTAACTGAGAGGAGTAACTCTGTGCATCCAACTCAATTGAGAACCAGTCAATTTGTAATCGGTCACAGACGTATTGAAGATCCTCGGCGCGAAACAGATTCGTCGCAAAGAAGCGACCACTGGCCCGGAAATACCCCCATTGTAAGATGAAGCCAACTTTGGTAACGGGCTTGCGTAGTTGGGGCACTGCCTGCTCAAGCCCGGTTGGCAGATGGAAAAACTGACTCCGTTGACGATCACTGAATTGAAGTGGCTCATCGAAACGACGTATCTCCTGGAGTTGGAGAATCTTAATGCGGCTCATGGTGGGTAGTAAAGAAAAGGAGGGTTTTCTTGCCCAACAGCCAGCAAGGGGATGACGGGCCTTAGTCAGCCTCAAAGTAGGTAAAAAACTTGGTCAAGAAATCAACGTCAAGTAACTTGACGGTCTATCAGGTTTTCTTACCACTATGTTGATTGGTTACGTCCGCGTCTCAACCCACGACCAGTTGTTAGATGCCCAGGAGGATTTGCTACGGGCGGCAGGCTGCGAAAAGATACTGACCGACAAAATTAGTGGCACGGTGGCCGAACGGTCAGGCCTAAACGAGGTAAAGAAACTGTTGCGGTCAGGAGACACATTGGTCGTCTGGCGGTTAGATCGATTAGGCCGCTCGTTGAAGGACCTCATTGATTGGGTCGCTTATCTGGACAGTCAGGGCGTGGCCTTGAAGAGCTTGCACGAATCGATTGACACGTCGACTTCGACGGGCAAGTTAGTGTTCCACTTGTTTGGGGCTCTGGCCGAATTCGAGCGTAATTTGATTCAGGAGCGCACTATGACGGGGCTGTGGGCTGCGCGGGCGCGGGGCCGGTTGGGCGGACGACCTAAACTGCTCAATGCGGACAAGCAACAGTTGGCCGTTCAGCTATATGAGGCCAAAAAGACATCGGTCAAGAAGATTTGCGAGATGCTGGCCATTAGTAAACCGACTTTATATGCCTATGTACGGGCAGCTCAACAGCCGATACAAGCGTTGAACCCCTCGAATTGAAAAGCTCTATTTTCATTTTGGCCCCGTTTTGCACTAAAGACCTAACTTGGGACAATACTGTTCTAAATTCGGCAGTCAAAATCGAATTATGCGATCGCTACTTTTCCGTTATTAAGCAACTTGCAGCGAGTCACCCTAATACTGGAAGTTATACAGCGCCGTCTTCTTTTCTACAATCACAGGGTGTACCAAACGGCACGTACCGCATACGGATTCAGGCGACTAATGATCCCAATGTATATGATTTTTCAGACGATCCGTTTATGTATTCGGCTTCTCATTTCTAAACTCGACTATCAAAATCGAAATAATTCAAAGTAACCGATTATTATGAAGTTAGGTGGAAGAATGTTATTACTCTTCCACTTAACTTTGTGATTATGGCCGAAATTGACAATTCAAACCATGAATAATATACTATTATGTTCTTTGTTATTATTGGTAATGACAAGCTGTACTAAGAAAACGATCCCGAAAACGGTTGTATCCCTTCCAACAAGTATTGATTCATTTGTAACAGAGGTTGATACAATGCCCTCGCCAACACCCTGTGATATAGCAGGACCTGTAATCAGCCGAGCAAAAAATTTTGTGGGTACTGTTCTCTATTATGGTCATCCAGAATATCATGGAAATACAGGATTGTACTGTATAATATACACAATTCCGAATACTACTGACAGTCAAAAATTTGGTTATGTCTGTAATATGCCTGACAAGTTCAAGCAAATAGGATTAGAGGTTATATTTAGTGGAGAATATTACCATGCCTATAAAGATATTAAACCGACTGGTCGTGATGGCCAAGCTTTAATGTACCTTCGATTAAAGTCTATACGAGCTAAGTGATGCATCATCCACTATCTATAGCTATTGTACCGCTCTCCCAACATGACTATTTCTCTGCCAAACTTGAAAAATTTTTTCGTTCAGTTTTCCAAACAAATTGTTTCAGTTATCAACGGTAATAATACCCCCCTACTGTAAGCTGTTTGCAAGGATCACTGTAAACCAGATTGGCTGTCACGAATACAGCTATAAGTAGTATAACAGATTTTCGAATCTAATTATGTCTAATGGTACAGAAAGTAGAATCGCTTAGGCTTGCTAAGTCGCTACAGTTATAAATTTTATCCCTTAATATAATCCATCTTATAAAACAGCTCTTACTAAAGTACTAGAAAATGCGGGTGGTGACTTATTATGTCAACACCCGCATTTTTGTATTATTCTTAGATAGGGATTAGTAAGATACGGTAGTAATAACTAAATTTATAGTTGACCCCGTCTTCCCTTGTTTTGATTTTTGGTATTTCTGTTTTTTTCAGCTTTTCTTTTTCCCTTTCGTATTCTTCCTGCATCAGCCCTTTTGGTTTGCATCAGCCGCCCTAAATGCCATTTTTGACTCGCCAACACAATCTTTGTGTCAAACTATGTTCTAAATGAGGTATAAATTTCATTAGGCAATTATTCAATTGAAAAATTATGGATTGTAATAGCGATCATATAGCCGTTTACCTTGTGGTTGAGTCTTCACCTAATCGGTAAATTCCCGTACGGCCTGCTTCTTCGATTTTATCCTATTCCCCAGTCCCTCGTTTGGGCCTGCACCGGGGCCTCGATCAGCCGCTTTAACTCACCGGCCTTGAAGCCTAATTCGGCGGCTGTGGCCTGCCCCTCCTGGTCCTGATAGATGTACTTCCCATCGACACCCTTGCGGCGGCTGATGGGGGGATTGGTTTGGGAGACTGACCCTAAGTGCGTCTCGAACTGGGGGCCGTTACCGGCGGCCTTAGCCGCCTGGCGAATCCGCTGGCGCATGCTGGCCACCCAGGCGGGGTCTGAGCTGGACGTGGCCGCTGCGAGTTGTTTTGGTTCGATTGGAGGGCTTTCTGGCACTGGTGCGGCACTTGGTATGACTTGAGAGGGGATCGTAGCTGGTGGCTCGTGTATGGATGTCGTCGGGGTGGCTTTGGTCCGCAGCCGTTCCTTTTGCTCATTGTAACGAAGCAGCAGCTCGTTGTAGACCTCGATGTGAGCCTTCCACGTCTGGGCCAACTCCCGGTAACGCCCTTGCTCTTGCTCAAAGCGAACCTGCTGCTGGCGGGCGGCCTCCTGGAGGGATTCAGTCAGATCGGACAACTCCGCGATCTGCGCCCGATCACGCGGATCGGGTTTGATAACCTCCACTTCTACTTCTTGAATCACCGTCTTAGCCGGTTGATTCACCAAAATGTCCCGCATCAGATCGCGTTTAGCGTACGCTTCATCCCGCTCTGCCCGCAGCCGATTGATCTCCGCCTGCTGACCCGCATCGGGCTGAGCGATCTCAACGCCGGGGGGCTTTTGCTCAAGCTCTTTCTTGAGTCGATCAATTTCGGCCTGGTACTCCGCTCGGTTGGCTTCCAGGCGGGCCGCAACGTGTCGGTACTTGAAACCAACGGCCGACCCCTTCACCGGCTGCGAAGTACCCTGCTGAAAACTGATCCCGTAGAGCCCTTTCGCATTCGAGGCCAGTTGGGTAGTGATACCCCGTTGGTCTAAATCGGCGGTTAGTTCGTCCAGACTCGTTGGTTTATCCGTGGCCAGCACCTGAGTCAGGACATCGGCGATGGTCTGCCGGAGCGCCTGCGTCTGCTGGCTGTGATCCCGTAAACTGGTCCGCTGCTCGGGCAATGCCGTCAGCCCTAAGGTCTGCTCGATCTGACGCGTCGTCTTGACGTTACGCGCGTAGTTGTGACCCGTATCCAGAGCCGGTCCGTCATCTAGTCGGACCCGGTTGATGTAGATGTGCACGTGGGCGTGGGCCGTGTCGTGGTGCTGAAAGATGGCCACCTGGTGCTGCGCCGGATCGGCTCCCATCGCCGCGCAGTACTGGCGGGCCGCCGCCCGCCACTGCTCGCCCGTGAGTTGCTCCCCCGGTTGGGCCGACAGGGACGTATGCCAGACCGGGGTCTTACACCGGCTGCCCTGGGCTACCGCCCCCATCTCGGCCGCCATGCCCGACCAGTCGTAACTGATCAGGTTATAGCTGTCCAACAAGACCACCTGAGACTGTTTCTGCTGGCGCTGCTTAACCGTCAGGTCGGCCGCCCCGTATCCCAGAGCACGCTCAAAGTTGCTGCCCGTAGTCGTTTTGGCGATCATGCGAGAAGGTGCTTCAGGTGAGAAACTAAGGCATTGATGCCGGCCACGTCCAGCTGGCCTATGTGAGCGTGACGGGTCAACTGATTCAGGTTGTTGGCAATGCTGGCTAATTGGGCCCGCTCGGGCTTAGTCAGGATGGCACTGGTTGGACTGGCCACCGAGGTTGACCCGGCTGTCACCCCTAAAGCGGATCGGCGCAGGTACTCGGATACCTTCAGCCCGGCGGCTTCTGCTTTTTGTGCAATCTGCTGGCGCTCCAGTTGGTTAACCCGCAGATCAATTCGACTCGTTTTAAATACGTCTGTTTCCATAGCAGTGGGTAGAGCGGGGGGTGTTGGGGCTGGCCCTGATCAAGACAAGCCCGGTAGCGAAGCGTAAAGCCGGGCGAGTGGGATTGGAGACGCAACAACCGACGGTAGGAGGGCAGTTGTGTGTACAATCCCATGGCTTGCTTAACAACATAAAACCAAACACCGCCAAATGTAAGGAGCATAACTCACAATGTCAAGGGCTAACAAAATACGCTTAACTTGGGTGTGATGAACGGGTTTAGACAGGGCTGTAATTAGAGAACAGAACGGGGAAGGAAAGGGCAGCTATCTCTACCCTTTTATACGATACCGTCCGTTTATTAGATTTTAGTTTTCTTAGAATAGTACAATACGTGAAACATAGTAAACTATAAATATAGTTTGGGCCTCCTTGTCCTTTTTTAATTTTTGCTCTTTTTTTTTCTCTTTTGCCAGTCTTGTTTGCTGCTTCTTGGATTGTGGATAAGTCATGCTTTTTTAGCCCTTTTTACCTCTCAAAAGCGGTTTTTTTGGCATTTGCACTTTAGCAAAATTTACTTTTGCAAACTTTAAGGCTTCGTAACTGCTTGATTTTTAGAAGGTTATAAGGGTATTTTACGAGTAAATGGCGGTATTTTACGAGTAAATGGCGGGGCTTTTTAAGCTATTTTACGAGTAAATGGCGGAAAAAAGACGTTATTAATTTCTTTTTTTGATATAAAGTGTTTTTCTTGCTCGTAAAATCAGGAATATGCAGCAGATAGATTCCTTTAAGCAGACTAACGCTATAACAGGGGCTAGGTACGATTATTCAACTACTGAGAAGCGATTAGTGTACTTGTCTCTTATTGAGGTAATGAAACTAGTTCAGCGTGGGGTTACTGACGATTTCTTTAATAGGGAGCTGGTACTATTTATACCCGAAAGCCAACTTAAGAAGGCTGACGAACATGATCATCGATACAGAGATTATAGAAAGGCTATTATTAGCCTGCGAAAGAAAGACTTCTCGATTGATGCACCTGACGGCGGATGGATAGAAACCGGCTTTGTTAATGGTGGCCAGTTTATTAGGGGAAAGGGGATTGAGATTAGAATATCAAGTTACGTTCTACCCTACCTTCACGAGCTCACAAAGCGTTTTACGGTACTAGACGCAACTGTTGTTCTAACGTTGGCCAGCAAGTTTTCTCAGCGGTTTTACGAGTGGTGCTGTCAATGGCGCTCGGTTGGCCATTTCGAGTTTACTCCAGATGAAGTACGGGAGTTGTTAATGATTAAAACCAAAAGTGGGGACCTAAAAATTTATGTTTTAGAGACTGCTCAAACCGAATTGATGAAGATGTATGAGGACGGAATTAGCGACTTATACTTCACCTATACTGAAGAGAGAGGAGGACGAGGACGAGGAGGATCTGTGAAACGGTGGATTTTCAAGATTCATACCAAAAAGAAAGAAGTAGCTCAGGAAAGGGCTAAGAATGAAGATGTAGTCTTCGTCATGCGGTTTTTAGGGCAAATCTTTGGCAAGGACTCACCATTGATAGATCAGGCCTTAGAAGCGCTTAAAACACACGAAAACGTCAAGATATTTGCGGATCGGGCTGACGGGTTGCAAACGTCGGGCAAACTTGATCGCACTAAGAACAAGCCTGGCTACATTCGTTCAATCCTTCAAAAGGAATTTGGCCTCGATAAAAAGTGAAACTCAGTAGAAAACTGTTGTCTAACTGACCAAAGAAGCAAGCTAATGAACGCAACAGCAATCCGTCAAGGCATTAGTTATGTCACAAACAGTAAAGGGGAAAAAACGGCCTTACAGTTGGATTTGACCAACATAGCTGTTCGGGAGATTGTGGAGGATCTAATGGACACGCTTGATGCTGTCGAGCGACGTAATGAGCCTACACGCCCTTTTGAAGACGTGAAAAACGAAATCTTAGCAAGCCGTGACTTATAAGATTGTCGTTACTGAGTCAGCGGCCAAAGAGTTAAAGCGCATCCCATCAAAGATGCAGGATCGGATATTTGAAAAAATAGAGGATCTGGCGGAGGAGCCGAAACCGCATGGCCACAAGAAGTTGAAAAACTTCGACATGCCTAGCAGCGACCAAGGTGACTACTACAGAATTCGAGTGGGAGACTATCGAGTCATCTACACAGTAGAAAACGAGCAGATAACCATCTTCATCATGAAGATAGCCCATCGTAAAGATGTTTATGAATAACGAGGTATTACCTAAATAAACGCTGAAAAAAACCTCGTTTCTCCTGTATGGGTATGCGGCTAGCTAGTTGGGTAATCATCCCTTTGATGTCGTCTAACTCGCTCCGGATATCTTCTTGCTTTATGGGTGCTTGATTTCCCTTTTTCAACTGTTCTTGAGCATACTGACGTAAATCTTCATTCATGTACTGACCAATAGTCTTGCCGTTTCGGGTAGCAATTTTCTCAATAGCTGTTCGAGTTTCTAAATCTACTCCTCGAACGGTCCAGGGAGTTACGTCAGGAGTCTTCCGGGGTCTTCCACCCTTGTTTCTATCTGCTTCGGGTTTTATCTGACTCAACTCCAGTTCTGTCAGCGCCACGTTTTCTTGTTGATGACTTAACTTCAGTTGTGTTGCCGCCTTTTCGTCAAGTTGCTGACCAAACTCTGGTTCTGTCAGCGTGCCTGTTTCTGCCATAGTGGTTGTGTCCTACGTTTTGTCTGACAGCATAGATAAGAGGTTTTTTGCGCATATACAAAACTCCCGTTTTGTCAGCGTGTATCAAATGATTACCATAGCGTCGATTGCACACCAGTAAAGATTAGTTCAGCAGATACGGGTTACGGGTTTAAAATGTAGAATCGGTACAAAACCTCCATGAAGATCTTTTTAGTGACTGATTAGCATCTACTTAACGTGATAAATCTATTATTGTCAGTCATTAAGAGGGATGTAATTAGTATATAGTTCGGGGGGTTACTAAGTAGAAAAACTCCATTAGTATAAGTGACACTTGCAGATAGAGTAAAAATACTGATATTGTAATCGGTTTCAATTATTGTCAACCTTTAAAAACTGCACATCATGAAGATGGGTACAAAGTCAATCGTAAAAGTTGCGTTGGCCGCCGTAGCGATGGCCGTTTTGGTTACCAGTAGTGCGCAAACAACACCAGTAATACCGGCTGGAAAAACAGGATGGACGTGCGGATGCTTGGATGGCGCGAATAATTTCTATCCAGGACCATCTGGTGCAGGCTACTGTTGGGAGACCTATCAGGCTGAACCTTGGTGCATTCCTTAAGTTCATTTCACATCAATAGCCCTTCGCTGCTCGGATTACCAGCGGAGGGCTATTTTATGCGCCATCAGGTGAATGAAGATCCTCTACAGTATTCTTTTAGTCATGCTGCTTTCAGGGTATAGCCTGGCTCAATCCACGTTTTCTCTAATTGGCTATGTGCGCGATGCAGCTGAGCGACCATTAGCGGGGGCATCCGTGCTGGTGCTAGATACGGGCTACGGCACGACCACCGACTCGCTGGGCTTTTACCGGCTTCCGGTTCCTAAGGGGTTACAGACGATTCAATTTTCTCATCAGGGCTACGAAACCCAGCAAAAAGGTCTAACCATTCGCGCCAGCCTAACGCTGAGTATAGCGTTGACGGAACGCATTACTCTTCTGCGGGAAGCCACGGTGAGTGGCAGTCAGCCTGGTCAGTCCGTTCGCAACAGTACCGTTGGGGTAACGACGCTATCAGTGCGTACCCTGCGGACGCTGCCGGCGCTGCTGGGTGAGCTCGACATCATGCGCTCAGTACAATTGCTGCCGGGCGTAAGTAGTGTCGGGGAGGCGTCCACCGGCTTCAATGTGCGCGGGGGCAGTGCCGACCAGAACCTAATTCTACTCGATGAAGTACCGCTGTTTAATGCCCAGCACCTGCTGGGCTTTTTGTCAGTGTTTAATCCTGATGTCGTCCAGGACATAACCTTCTACCGGGGAACAGCCCCGGCCAGTCATGGCGGGCGGGCGGCCTCTGTGCTTCAGGTACGACTTAAGGAAGCCAACGCCACCCGACCAGGGTTAACCGTAGGAGTAGGGCTGCTCAGCAGCCGTCTGATGCTGGAAACTCCCCTAATTCGTCAGAAGCTGGCCGCCTACGTAGCTGGGCGGCTAGCCACGGTCAATCCGCTACTGGCCCTGTTTCCGGTTCGGGCGTTGACGGGCGTACGGGGTGGCTTTCACGACCTGACGGCTCGCATCGACTACCGGCCTAACGCCCGCAACAAAATCTCGCTAACCGCATTCAGTAGTGCCGACCGGTTTACCCTACCGGGTGACTCGCTGCGCCAGGTGGAACTCAGCGGCTCGTCGTCCACTTTCGGCTGGCAAACCGGGTCCCTGGCGTTGCACTGGTCGCATTATCTATCGACCCGCTGGCAGATGCAGAGCAGTGTGGTCTGGAGCCGCTACCGGACAACAGTTAGCACGCCTGATTCGGCCAGGGCTTACCAGTTGACTTCGGGTGTAGACTATGCTCACCTGAAGGCCAACTTTACCTACTCACCCAATGCCCGCTGGCAGATCGACATGGGGGTCACGGGCATTCGCTACGGGATATATGCCGGGCGGCTCACAGCCCTGGAACCGCGCTCGCAGATTAATCCTGTTACCTTACCCAATGAACAGGCATTGGAAGGGGCGCTCTACGCGCACACCGACCTAACGCTGAGCAGACGCTGGTCGATACAGGCTGGTTTGCGAGTATCGGGAATGGCCCGGCTGGGACCGGATATAACCTACCGCTACCAATCAAAGCAAGCCCCCTCCTTTGAAACGCTGACCGACTCGTCTCAAACACCTGCCGGTCAGTTTTCGGCCACCTTCAGCAATCCTGAGCCCCGGATGTCGGTCCGCTGGGCGCCCTCTGAACGAACGTCCTTCAAGCTGGGTATCGGGCGCATGGTGCAGTACCTGCAACTGCTGTCTAACACCGCTGCTGCCCTGCCCGCTGACCGCTGGAAGCTGGCTGACACTCACCTGCGTCCTCAGATCGCTGATCAGGTGTCACTGGGGTATTTTCACCACCTGCCCAGCGCAGCCATCGAACTATCGGTAGAGAGCTTCTATAAATGGCTCTCGGGCGTTACTGATTTCCGGGGCAACGTGCCGCTGCTGCTAAACCCCCACCCGGAAACCGCTGTCTTGCAGGGGAGCGGTTTTGCCCGTGGCCTGGAAGTGTTTATCCGGCGAAATAGCGGCCTGCTAACGGGCTGGCTCAGCTACACCTTTTCCCAAACCCGCTTTCGCGTCGCCGGGTCCAGCCCGACTGAAGCAGTTAACAAGGGGCAGTACTACCCCGCCGGTTATGACCGCCCGCACGTACTGAACGCCGTACTCAACTACAAGCTAAGTTCCCGTGTCAGCTTATCACTCAATAGTGTCTACACGTCGGGGCGACCCGTGACCTACCCCGTCGCTAAACTCTACCTTGGCAACCGCATCGTTCCCTACTACACGGATCGCAACCAAAGCCGCCTTCCCGATTACCTGCGCGCCGACATAGGCCTGACTATTACAAACCGACGTGAGGGCGGACGCCGTTTTGAGAGTGAATGGAACCTGTCGCTCTATAACGCACTTGGGCGTCGCAACGCCTATTCGATTTATGTGCAGACTACACCTCTATATGCCGAGTACTACAACGCCGTAAAGGCCTACAAGTTATCTGTTCTGGGAACAGTCATTCCCTCCGTAAATTATACTATTCGTTTCTGATGGGTCGTTCGAGCTGGTTGCTACTTGTGTTTCTGCTGGCGGGGGCCTGCGTCGAACCCTATGACCCTCAGTTGAAAGGAGGGCAGAAGTATTTAGTGTTCGAGGGTACGCTCACCGACGCCCCCGGCCCGTACCGATTCGCGCTGACACTTTCGGCTGGCTATAACAGCCAGGAGAGTATTTACGATGAACGAGTCAAGGGGGCCACACTGGCGGTAACTGATGATCAGAACCGGCGTACGGTGTTTGGGGATGATGGTCGGGGGAACTTTAGCTCACCGGCCGGATTTCGGGGCGAGATTGGTCGAACCTACACGCTGACCGTTAACTATCAGGGGCAGACCTACCGCTCTAACTCCGAACTCTTACGCCCGGTCGCCCCCATTGACACGGTCTACACCCGCTTTGAATCTATTACTAAATCCGGTAGTGACATCAACGGCGAATTTCGAGTGTTTATTGATGTGAATGACCCAGCGGGGGAGGAGAACTATTATCAGTGGGACTGGATTCATTACGAGCAGCCCAGCTTTTGTGTCCTATATACACCGCCAGGCGCGAACGTCACCTATGCCCGGCGTTGCTGCTCTGACTGCTGGAATATTAGTAGTAGCTTAGGTCAGCTTCTGCTGGCCTCGGACCGACTAGTCAACGGGCGTCGGTTGAGCGGTCAGCGCGTAGCCGCTGCACCGAATGATGATTTTTCTCCCTACTATCTGCGGATTGGTCAGCAGTCGTTGAGTCGGGGGGCCTATCAATATTGGCTGGCGATTCAAAATCTGACAGGTAATGTGGGCGGTGTCTTCGACGTGCCTCCAGCTGAACTCACTGGTAACTTGCAGAATATTAATCCGTCAGGACGTATGCTGCTGGGGTATTTTCAGGTATCGGCCCGTCGGGAAAAGCTCGTGTATATTAATCGACTGGGTGCCCCCTTATCGCCCTTCGCTAAAAGGGAGTACCCTTCCTGGAATATATGTGAAACCTGTACTGAAGGTCCGTACCGCACGGCCCAGCGGCCTGATGGCTGGCGCTAAAGTATAGAAATAGACGAGAGAATGCGGGCAGGGATTAGGGTGTGCTGAAGGGGCTTCCTGACTTTACAGGATCTATTTTAGGCTGTTTCGGAGAATCTGTTTGAGGGTAGTAGATCTTAGTTTAATCCCTTAACATAAGATTCAATATAAAACAGCTCCCAGAATAGTACTATTTAGGTCTTTAGTGCAAAACGGGGCCAAAATGAAAATAGAGTCTTTAGGCAGGCACCTTTAGATTGAAGATGGCTTCCAGATTGAAGCGGGACGGTTTGTTCTTGAGCAATTTGTTGAAGTCATACTCCCCTTGTAAATTGACATGTTGCCAGACCACGGCTGTTCCCTGCCGCACCGCAGCAACTAAAGCCTCGATCTCGTTCTGCTTAGTCAATTGACTCATCAGTTGCGACAAGTAAAGATAGTTCCAGACAATAATGGCGTTCTGAATCAGCCGTCGGGCATGGACAATCTTTTCCTGGTCCTCCTTCAAACCAACCGAAAATTCCTGGTTATTGCCAAAGAACACGGCTTTGCTAAAGCGATTGACCAATTCGATTCGACTCAGTTGCTTTTCAATAGCCTGCCGAAGCGCCAGATCATCGAAGTAGCGTAGGATAAACCCGGACTTGATAATCTTGCCATACTCCTTTAATGCCTGGTGCATGGGATTCTGCCGGGCATAGGAACTCAGCCGTTTAAAGATGCGGTAGGCCGTTGTCTTACCCGATTTCAAGGTGACCATCAGCCGTAAAATATCCTCCCATTGAGCGGTGATAAGGTCGGTATCAATCCGGCTATCAGGCAGCAGCGGGTAGCCCCGCTGGGCATATTCGCGTCGGGTATGCATGGTATAAATCTGCTGACTGCCAACATCTTTGATGCGCGGAGCGAACAAAATGTCCAGCAAGTTCATCACCCCGAAAATAACTTCTGAATAACCGCCTGTGTCGGTAGAATGGATTGTGCTACGAATGGCGGGGTTGTTGAGATGGATGTCGATCACATACGGAGCCTCCCGCTCGGAAGCACTGATGACTAAGCTATGAAACAAGGCGAATCGTTCGTCGATAGCCGTGTTTACCGTCGATGCCTTCTCGAAGCCCGGATACTTGTAGGAATAATCGGCATTAAGAGATTCCTCGGTCACTAAAAACTTCTGGCCATCACTGCTGGTGTGCAATCCGTCCGGGTTTTGGCGATGCAGTTCGGGCAAAGCCAGTTGGTTTTTGAAGGCGACCAACTGATCATTAGCCTGCTTAAGACTCTCAGCCGTCAGGTACAAATCGGCCGTTAGCTGCAAGGTCGAAAGCTTGACTCCTTTGCTGATATTGGCCATCTTGTCGATACCGATGTTACAGCCCAACGCGACGATTGCCGCGAAAAACGTTTCGGACGTTGGACGGGTCTTGGCGTATTTTCCGCCTAAATGCTCGATCTGACTCAGATAGGGGGCACTCCGTTCTACTTCCGAGAGTAAATCCAGCACGGAAATATACCGTACCGGCGCAAAGTAAGGACTCACCACCGACGTGTCAGTTTCATGAACTTTGGGCGTGTCAATGATTGGCTTTTTGAGCGGGTTAAAGGTCAGGTGGTCGTTTTGCCCCGCCAAAGAACAGGTATTGGTCTGCTGGTACTGCGTATCCAACTCCTGTTTGAGTTGGGTCAGCAACGAGGTGATGTCGGCAAATCCGGCCAGGCCACAGTCTCGTAACAACTCGGCTCGGTTGGCCAAATAATGGGCTTTATCGATCAGATATTCTTCCAGCGAACGATACCGGTAGGAATGGCTTAGATTCAGTCGCCCACTCTTGAGGCCCTCCGCAACCGCTTCAAAGAGAAGCACTTTGTAAAGTTGCTTCTGGAAAAGGGGGATCCCTTGGGTATCGGTTACGTATAGGGCTTTGCGTTCGGCCTCACTCAACCAGCTTAGTTCGTCGGCCGGTGCGGTAAGCCGAACCTCGCTTCGTTGATAGGCCAGCACCGCATCCAATAGCGGTTTCTCACTGGTTTGAGCATTGACCCGCAGGCGGTTCAGCAACCCACCAACCCGCAGGTTAAGCCATAAAAATCGTCCGGCAAACAGCCGTCGAAAGTCTTCATCATCAGACCGATTGGTTTCACCAGCTAACTGGCTAACTAACCGTTCCTGATCCGTCGTCAAGGTGAGATCTGCAGCCAGAATGTCTTCGATGGCCCGTATCTTATCGGCATCATCCACTGGCTGGCGGGTAATCAGCCGGATGGCTTCTATTTGCATCCGATAATCGGCCCTCGATTCTAAAGCCAACAAAGTGGCGGCTTTTCGCTGGCGATTGGAGGCAAAATAAAGCTGTTGGTGTGTTTTGTTAGTGGCGTTCTGAGCCGCCCGCACACTCGACAGCAAAATATCGACGAAGGTGTCCTGCCAGACTCGATATTGATGGACAACCAGACAAATCAGGTACAGGTGGCGTTCCCGGTGGCTTTTCAATTGCACATTTCGGAGCTGTCGGACCTTGTAAGCATAATAACTGATGGCCGAATCGCTGAGATTGAGCACCTGGGCAATTGGCTGAATGGTGTCAAAATAATGGCTTAGTGAATCGAACAGCAAAAGCGACGCTTTGATCTCACGGGGACGTTCACTCTGGGATATTTTTTTGTAGGCCATAAGGGGCAGTTCCTCGAAAGGCTTTTCGTTCTGGAGTAGTTCATCCAGCAATGCCCGTTGGGGAGGTGTCAGCACCTGGTTCAGCCGACTCATGCGTTGCCCATCGCTAAGTCGGTAAGCGGTCGTAATCAGCCGCTGAAACACATCATAACCAGGCACTTCAATTTGCTGGCGCACCAAAAAGGCCCGACTCTCGTGCAATACTTTGCGGGGCATGAGGGGTTGCTCAACCAGATGAGCGATTTGTTGAACGAGTCGTTCCCGCCCATGTCCGAAAGGCTGCCAGCCCAGCAGTTTGAGAATATGCCGCTGATGCACCCCAGCTAACTGAGAGGAGTAACTCTGTGCATCCAACTCAATTGAGAACCAGTCAATTTGTAATCGGTCACAGACGTATTGAAGATCCTCGGCGCGAAACAGATTCGTCGCAAAGAAGCGACCACTGGCCCGGAAATACCCCCATTGTAAGATGAAGCCAACTTTGGTAACGGGCTTGCGTAGTTGGGGCACTGCCTGCTCAAGCCCGGTTGGCAGATGGAAAAACTGACTCCGTTGACGATCACTGAATTGAAGTGGCTCATCGAAACGACGTATCTCCTGGAGTTGGAGAATCTTAATGCGGCTCATGGTGGGTAGTAAAGAAAAGGAGGGTTTTCTTGCCCAACAGCCAGCAAGGGGATGACGGGCCTTAGTCAGCCTCAAAGTAGGTAAAAAACTTGGTCAAGAAATCAACGTCAAGTAACTTGACGGTCTATCAGGTTTTCTTACCACTATGTTGATTGGTTACGTCCGCGTCTCAACCCACGACCAGTTGTTAGATGCCCAGGAGGATTTGCTACGGGCGGCAGGCTGCGAAAAGATACTGACCGACAAAATTAGTGGCACGGTGGCCGAACGGTCAGGCCTAAACGAGGTAAAGAAACTGTTGCGGTCAGGAGACACATTGGTCGTCTGGCGGTTAGATCGATTAGGCCGCTCGTTGAAGGACCTCATTGATTGGGTCGCTTATCTGGACAGTCAGGGCGTGGCCTTGAAGAGCTTGCACGAATCGATTGACACGTCGACTTCGACGGGCAAGTTAGTGTTCCACTTGTTTGGGGCTCTGGCCGAATTCGAGCGTAATTTGATTCAGGAGCGCACTATGACGGGGCTGTGGGCTGCGCGGGCGCGGGGCCGGTTGGGCGGACGACCTAAACTGCTCAATGCGGACAAGCAACAGTTGGCCGTTCAGCTATATGAGGCCAAAAAGACATCGGTCAAGAAGATTTGCGAGATGCTGGCCATTAGTAAACCGACTTTATATGCCTATGTACGGGCAGCTCAACAGCCGATACAAGCGTTGAACCCCTCGAATTGAAAAGCTCTATTTTCATTTTGGCCCCGTTTTGCACTAAAGACCGATATAGGGATTTGATTTTACGTTTTCCTTGCTCAATGCCCACTTTGAAGCGGGCAGCCGGGTACATGTGGAGTTGCTCAACGGTCTTCAGCGATAGGGTAAGTTTACCCGTGGCGGAGATCGAACC
>MWVV01000286.1_pt1 | contig 18377 bp, 13 predicted proteins | sample 1047281 | NCBI WGS metagenome assembly MWVV01 (sample SAMN06349986, study PRJNA376086) | soil metagenome | isolation source: PT-2 sample Antarctic (ecotone) soil | place: Antarctica | collected 2015-01-13 | reverse complement strand
CCTTCAAAAGCTGCATAAACTCTGTGCGCCGTTCATACAATCTTTTCGGCTCGCGCGGCTCGTGTCTGGCTAAAGAATAGGCTGTGATAATCGGTAAAGCGACGGTTGAATCAACGTAAGCGACAACGGCGTCGGGCAATTTGTCCGGGTCAACTTTTCCCCAACTCACCGCTTCGCCCGGAGTTGCGCCCGAATTATGCACGACAATTCCGTTAGCGACAAAATTATGCGTCTTTTTCACCGTCATATCATAAACGGGAACGACGATTCCTGTTCGCTCAATGAAAATAACTTTATGATTATCAACGTATCTTTCCCGAATTTCTTCACGCGTGATGTTATACATTTTCAAACGCCGATTAAACGTCCGCCAATCAATTCCTAAAATTTCGCAGGTTTTTCCGACTTTTCCGCCCGCTTCGACTAACGCTTCTCGAACTTTCTCTTCATTAATCTCGTGTTTGAAACGTGGATTATTTTCAAGTGAGACTTTTTTGTTCCATTCTTTGCGTTGCGCTTCGGAAAGATTTTGCCACCGCTCGGTAGAATCTTTTCGGAAAAATTCACGTCTAATTTCTTGTTCTTCAACAGGTAATTCAGAAAACCATTGACGCGCTCTTTGACGACGATATTCTCTCACATCTTCCGGCTGATTCCAGTACTCCCGCCTTTTCGTTTCTCGATATTTTTCGAGTTTTTCGTCAGAAAGTTTATCCCAAAATTTGCGCGACATTTGACGCGCTTTTGCGCCGGTCATCCGTTCACGATTCTGCTCGCTCCAAAGTCTTTTTTCTTCGGGGGTTTTCTTTTGCCATTCAAGTTTTCGGTGGTTGGCTATGTGAGCGCGATAATCTTCGGCAGAAAGATTATCAAAATTATTATTCAAATGATTGTGGTCGAGGTGATGCGAAACTTCGTTTTCATTTAATTTTCTGTTTAATGCAAATTCCAATAAATATCGGTGTTCGGGAATTGTTTTGCCTGTTCCTAAACCGATTTGCCGGTAACCGTGCGTTGAATAAGAAGTGTTGAAAGCCTTCAAACTTTCGCCTTTTTTTAACGCTTTCAAAGGTTTGTAAGAACCGTTCGTCAGCATAATTAAATGTTCGGGCGTCGCCGAAATTTCATCTTCCATCCATTTGTCTTTTCGCTGTCCGCTCCACCAACCGTAACGAAGGCGATAAACTTCCTTTTCACCCGTTTTCCATACCTTTTCAACTTCCGACAAAGTGATTTTCTTTTCGTCGTGGTCAAACGAATAAACAAAAAAACCGGATTTGCCAACCAAATCTTCAATCTGAATGCCTTTCGGATAAATGCTTAAATCGCGCGGCATATCAATCAAAGTTCCTTCTGCCACGCACAAACCGCCCGTGTCGGAACGCGCGTCGGTGATTTGCAAAAAATAATCGTGTCCTTTTTCGTCGATGCCGAGAACTTCCTGGATTTGCGGTTCGGTCTGCAACGCGAAATTTTTCGGACTTCCGCCGCCAAGAATAAATATTGCTGACTTGCCCGCCTTCTTCGATTTTTTGCCTGCGTGAATAACGCCGCGCTTTGCCGCTAAAACAATCGAAGCGGTTTCATTAACATCTAAATTCGGATTTAAAATCAATTTACTGCCCTGCAATTCTTTCGCGGCGATGTTCATCCCGATTGACGAATCACCGGGCGAAGATGTGTAAATCGGAACGCCATATTCATACGCCACACCCAAAAGAGATTTTTCCTTGATACCGAGTTTACTTTCCCTCTCACGCACATATTTACCGCACAAGTAATGAAATTCGGCAGACGACATCGTGCGTTGAAATTCTTCACCTTCGATGACGCGGCGAAAAAATTCATCCGTGTCGAGTAGAACCGAATAATCGAAAAAGATGTCGTAAATCCGTACGACTTCCTCGTCGCGCAAAACGCGGTCATCCATTTTTGCGTCACCTTGATGCAAGGATAAGCCGATACCGAAATGCGTGTCGTGATAAAGATTCGCGCCCGTCGAAATAATCCAATCAATAAAACCGGCTTTGATAAGCGGAATAATTGCGGAAATCCCCAAACCTGCCGGCGTTAACGCGCCGGTCAAAGTTATGCCGACGGTGACATCGTCTTCGAGCATTTTGCTCGTAAACAGCCGACACGCTTCCCGAATCCGCGCCGCGTTATACGCCATAAAAGATTCGTCAACAAGATCGGCAAGCGTCGTTTGTTTATCAATCGGCGTCGGGTCAATGCGTTTGCCGCTTAAAAACTTACTTTTCTTTTTTGTCATATTTCGATTTGTTATTTTTTATCAATTTCTGCCTTGTCAACATTAACTTTTTCCAAACAATCCTGACACAAACAATTCTTAAAATCTTCGCGCAAATCTGCCAAAGTTTCAGGTTTCAATTCAACACCAAAACACCAGCATTTTCCGATGTTCGCGCCGCAGGAAAATTCTTCGCCGCACGATTCACAAAATATTTTATCCGAAATTTTGGTAGTGTCTTTTTCAAGAAAATCATCTAACATTTGAATATAAAAATAGCACAAAATTTTATCGGCTCTTAATAAACCGGTTAAACTCTGTACTAATTTTTGAAAAAGCTTCTAATTCTTTATTTTCATTAAACACTTCTGTTTTAGAAACAAAGCATTTATTGATTGGACGTTTTTGAAAAACTCTCGATTGTCGCCTCTGAAGCCGTTTGCCTGAGACGCACCAGTGTTAATCTTTTTTCATCGGCTTGCAGAATCTCGACATCAAGACCGCGAACATTTAATTTCTCACCTATTTTCGGAACATAACCGGCTTCGCTCGTCACAAGTCCGGCGATTGTCGTAAAATCGTCGTCTTCTATTTCGATATCAAAAAGCCGCTCGATTTTTCCGATGTCGGTTGAACCAAGCACGTCAAAATAACTTTTATCCGAACCCACGATAATCTCGACAATTTCTTCTTCTGTCGTGTCTTCATCCTCTATCTCGCCGACGATTTCTTCCAGGATGTCTTCAACGGTTATCAACCCGGCAACGCCGCCGTATTCGTCAACAACAAGAGCCACCTGAACGTGGTTAAGCTGCATATTTTTAAGCAGTTCGGAAACGGACTTGGTTTCCGGAACAAAATATGCCGGACGCAGAAGACCGTCAATTTGCTGATTTTCCCTGCCTTCCGACCACGCGTTGAGAAGGTCTCGGACGTAAATCACGCCTTCGATATTATCGATCGTTTCGCGGAAGATAGGCAGGCGCGAATATTTTTCTTCGATAATTAAATCGCGCGCCTGTTTAACGGTTGAATCAATCGGCAAACCAACAATTTCCGTACGCGGCGTCATAATCTCGCCCGCCTTTATCTCGGAAAACTCAAACATTGTTTCGATCAATTCACGGTCTTTTTCTTCGATTATTCCTTCTGCCTCGCCGACCTGGATAAGCGCCTCGATGTCGTCGGCAAAATCTTCCTTTTCTTCTTCGGTCAGTTGGTTTGAAATTATTGTGATTTCGCTTGGCGAATTATCTTTGGTAAAAAACCGGAAAGGGTCAGACACAGTCGAGAGGATACCGTAGACCGGACGCACGAACGGAAGCATCCGAAGAAGCTTGGTTTCGGGATTTTTCCAGGTGAGGAGACGCGGGATAAATTGCCGAAAAATTATTGATGCGACAATAGATACTAAAATTGAAACGGCGAGAAGCTCAAGATGTGTGGAATAAAATCGTAAAATTACAACGGTGATTAAAACCGTAAAACTGATCAGGAGAATCTGAATCGCGGTCGAAAGCGCAAAGCGGAAACGCGGTCGGTTCTCCAAAATCTCCTGCAGGAACGCGATGGACTTTACTTTCGCGCTTCCTTCAAGTTCAGATGAAAGCTTTCGCAAACTAATGTCGCTCAATTGCGAAAAAGCCATATCAATCGTTGCCAAAAAGGTGAGCACAACCAAAATTAAAATGGCAATAATTAATTTAATTTCCATATTTCTCTAATGGTAAATGGTAAACGGCAAATGGTAAACAAAAGACCGGAGATTTTATCAAAGATTTTGCGCGGCTTTCTCATCAATTAACCATAAAAGATTGCCGTGTTTTAATTTTATATTCTGGGCGGGAAATTTTTCGGGCTCAAAATCACCTTTTATAATCTCGCGCAAAACTTCGGCTTTTGCCGCGTCGACAACCAGGAAAACAATATTTGAAGCATTGTTTATTGTTGTAAAAGAAAAGGTTAAACGATTAGTATTTAGTTTTTCAACCCAATTTGCAACAGCGATTTTTTTGGTTTCGTCGAGTGCTTCCGTCAAAGGGAAAAGTGAAGCAGTATGTCCGTCATCGCCTATTCCAAGCAAAATCAAATCAAAACGCGGAAATTCGTTTTCCTTTAAATCAAAAAATACTTTTATTTTTTCTTCATAATCCGCTGCGATTTTCTCAACGTCTTCAAGTTCGGTTTGCCAACGGAAAATTTGGTCTTCGGCAATTCGCAAAGGTTTTAACAGATTTTCATATACCATTCGGAAATTACTTTCTTCTCGATTAGGAAGAACATTTCTTTCATCGCCGAAAAAGAAAAAGACTTTTGACCAATCAATCTGCGAACAAAATTTATCGGTTGTTAACAATTGATAAAGCGATTTCGGAGTTGAACCGCCCGCGAGCGCAACGGTAAATTTGCCGCTTTTCTCGATTGCTTTCGTGCCGATTTGGATAAACTTTTCGGCGGCAAACTGATTTAAATAATCAAGATTCGAATAGATTTTTATCATTTCTGCAATCTTAAAACTTTTGAAATGCGGTTCATAATTCCTGGGATAATTCGGTAGCGACAGTTCAATCAATCCTCTCACTACCCTTCGCGTGTTCTAATAAAACGGCAACGCGCGGAAAGACATCGGTAGATGTTCTAATCAAAAAAGAGTTGAGATGTTCGCATTGCAACTCTTTTTTAACCATCAGGAATTACTCTATCAATTGTGTTTTTCCACTTGCGCCCGTCGCTTGCAAGGAGTTGGTCGGCTTCGATTGGTCCCCAGGTTCCCGATTCGTAGTTCGGAAAATCACGCGCCGGGATGGCTTGCCAAACGTCCAGAATGGGTGAAACGATTCGCCAACTTGCTTCGACCATATCGGCGCGTTGGAAAAGCGTCGCATCGCCCGTCATACAATCATACAAAAGCCTTTCGTAACCGGTGCTGACGGTGTTGCCGAAGTGGTCAACGTAATTAAAATCCATTTCAACCGCGCCCATATTGACAATCGGACCCGGAACTTTTGCGCCGAAATGCAGCGTAATTCCTTCGTCGGGCTGAATGTGTATGACGATGCGATTGGTGGTCAATTTTTCAATCGGCGTATCACGAAAAAGCACGAACGGCGCTTTTTTAAATTGAATTACGATTCTCGTGTGCTTTTCCGGCAGGCGTTTTCCCGTGCGAACATAAAATGGAACATCCGCCCAACGCCAATTATCAATCGAAATTTTTAAAGCGGCGTAAGTTTCGGTGTTTGATTCAGGCGCAACATTTTGCTCGCTTAGATAAGCGATAACTTTTTTAGCTTCAATTTCGCCTGCGTCATATTGCCCGCGCACGGTTTCGTGGAGAACGCCTTCGGGCGAAAACGGCTGAATCGCGTGGAGAATTTTTGCCTGCTCGTCTCTGACCGCATCGGCTTCAAACGAAACCGGCGGCTCCATCGCCGTCAGAGTGATAAGTTGGAAAATATGATTCGGAATCATATCGCGCAGCGCGCCCGCCGTGTCGTAATACCCGCCGCGCTGTTCGACACCCAGTTTTTCCGCCACCGTAATTTGAACGTGGTCGATAAAATTCCTGTTCCAAATCGGCTCGAAAATGCTGTTACCGAAACGAAAAACTAAAATGTTTTGGACGGTTTCCTTCCCGAGATAATGGTCAATGCGATAAATTTGATTTTCCTTGAGGATTTTTAAAAGCTCGTGATTGAGATTTTTGGCGGATTCAAGATCGCGCCCAAACGGTTTTTCAAAAATAAAGCGTCGCCAATTACCGTTTGTTTCGTGACCTAAACCGTTTTTGCAAATCTTTTCCGATACATTTGCAAATAGCGACGGCGGCGTAGCAAGATAGTAAAAGTAATTTTCGGGAATTTTATGACTTCTACTGACTTCCCCGAGCAATTTTTTCAAATCCTTGAATAACTTTTTATCATCGTCAAAATCGCCGCCAGTATAATAAGTTCTTTCCTCAAACCATTTTACTAACTCTTTATCAACCGAACCAACAATGAACTCTTTTAGTTCACGAATAATTTTCCCTCGAAAATCTTCGGTTTCCATCTCTTGTCGTCCAACACCGATGATGGCAAAATTTTCCGGTAAAAACTTTTCTTTCGCTAAATTGTAAAGAGCGGGGAAAAGTTTGCGCTTGGTTAAATCACCGGTTGCGCCGAAAATCACCATGACGCACGGCTCGGCTGTTCGTTGTGTTTGATTCATATATTATTTTTCATCACCGAGGCACATTAAACACAGAGAAAAAGGATTAACGAAAAATGTAAAACGGAAAATAGTCGGTTGAAAATTTTCCAATTTACAGTTTGCCTATTCCATTATTTTACTGAATGTTCTCTCAGTGCGTCAGTAGTGTAATTTTTAAATCCCAAGCTTGTCACGAAGTTCGAGTTCGCGCCGGTTCATTTCGCCGGCGTCCGTTTCGTGGTCGTAGCCGCAGAGATGAAGAATTCCGTGCAAAATCAATTGTTTAATTTCCTCTTCAAAGTCTAAATTATTTTCCGCTGCTTGTTTTTGGGCTCGTTCAACCGAAATTATTATGTCGCCTAAATTATCTTTGTCTGTTTCAAATTCCAAAGCCTCAAAAGGAAATGATAAAACATCGGTGGTTGAATTTTTTCCCCGAAAAGTTTTGTTGAGTGATCGCATTTTCCGGTCGGAAACAAACGCAATCGTCGCGGTTTTACCTTTTACTTCAGAAATTATTTCAAACGCTTTTCGGCTGAATTCACGAAATAATTTCACATCAAATTTGATTTTTCGTTGACGATTGACGACTTCAAGCATGTGTTTTTAAATGACGGGTCGAAACCGAACAAGATTATCCAAGTTGTTTAATCAATATTTTTTTGTGTCATCTAAACTATCCTGTTGGTTTGTATAGCTTTCGTAGGCTTTAACAATCATCTGCACGAGTTTGTGGCGCACGACATCCTTGTCATTAAAATAAACAAACTCGATTCCGTCTAAATCCTGCAAAACTTCCTGCGCTTGGCGCAAGCCACTTTTTTGTCCGCGCGGCAAATCAATCTGCGTTATATCGCCGGTAACGACCGTTTTTGAGCCGAAACCGATGCGTGTCAGAAACATTTTCATCTGCTCGCTGGTCGTGTTTTGCGCTTCATCAAGGATAATGAAAGCGTCCGCAAGGGTTCTGCCGCGCATGAATGCCAGCGGCGCAATTTCAATAATCCGTTTCTCGAGCATTTTTGTCACTCTTTCCGCATCTACTAAATCGAAAAGCGCGTCGTAAAGCGGTCGCAAATACGGGTCAACTTTGTCCTGCAAATCGCCTGGAAGAAACCCGAGTTTTTCGCCCGCTTCCACCGCCGGACGGGTGAGGATTATTCTTGAAACTTGTTTTTGAAACAGTGCGTGGACAGCCATCGCCACACAAATATAGGATTTTCCCGTACCCGCCGGACCAATTCCGAAAACTAAGTCGTTTTGCTGGATGGCTTCAATATATTTGCGCTGGTTGACGGATTTTGCCGTGACTTGTTTTTTGCCTGAGGGATTGAAGCGCGCCTTGTTAAAATAATCTTTGAGTGAATAAGCGCGATCTTCGGCAATTTGTTTGAAGGCATCGCGCAGTTCCTTGTCGGAAAAAGTGCTGCCCTGGGCGAAAAGTTCGGCAAAATCACCAAGAATAGTTTCGACGGTTTCGATGTCTTTTGTTTCGCCGTCAATCAGCAGTTCGTTGCCGCGCGCGCCGATGCTGATGTTGAGTAGTGCTTCAAGATATTTGATGTTTTGGTCTTGAACGCCGAATAGCGTTTTGAGTCCCTGGGGCGGAAGTTCAATCTTTTTTTGGTTGCTCAAATTAAAAATGTTTCCTTAAAGTAAAAAAGTGTGAAAAAGTTTTTTTATATGTTGAGGCTACTAAAAGGCTTATCGGCTGTCAACAAAATGTCTAAAAAATTTAACCTTTATCTGCAAAAAATCCTTTTAATTATCACCCATTTATGCGATTCTTAAATATCGAAAAATTTGTGGTGGTAGTGCTAGTAAGCTTTTTTCTAGCGCCTGTAAACAAGGGAGTTCTGACCTGGAGGCAAGATATGAATCAGGATAAAACAAACGGTCTGGAAACTGATGTCGTAATTTTTCCGATGCCGCATCGAGAAGCAGCTCAGGAAAAATCTTTTGATGTAGCGATTGACAAAATTAAACCTCAAAGAGAATCGGCTTTAGTAATAAAAAAAGACAGATTTGCTAAATTAAAAAGGAGTTTGAGAAAAAAATCCGTCAGTATTTTGTAGATTTTCAAATATTTTTAACTGACGAAACAATCAAAATTTGTAAAAAAATATTCGGATAACCGGAATTTAGTTTAAACTAAATTCCGGTTATTCTTTTTATCTTATATTATACGAACAGGGGAATTTTTTATGAAGCTAAATGATTTATTGGAAAAAATTACTGCCCTTGAATCAGGTGGTTTTCCGGTCTTGAGTGTTTATATGAGCAGCGAAGCAAACGAACAAGGTCGTGATGATTTTAACACCTGGCTGAAACAGGAATTGTCGGATTTAAGCAAAAATTACGACGACGAATCACCGGAATCGGAAAGCGTTAAGCAGGACATCGAGCGAATTACGAATTTTGTTGAAAATGAAGTTGAACCTTCCGCGCAGGGCTTAGCAATTTTCGCTTGTTTCGGAGCAGACGAATTTTTTGAAACGGCGCAGCTTGAAGTTCCGTTTCCGAACAATAATTTATTTGCTTTTGAACGACCGCATATTTTTCCGCTCGTCAGAGCAATCGAACAAAATCCGCGCTATCTGGCACTATGGGCAGACACAAACAAGGCGGGCATTTATATTTTCGGCGGCGAGCGGATGATTGACGCGAAAACCGAAACAAAAGCTCAAATTGAAGAAATTGAAAATGTCGTTACGCAAGACTCGCCTGAAGGAATTCGGTCGGAGTATAGTTTTCAGCGGCGGATGGAAAATTTTCATCTGCAGCACGCCAAAGAAACGGTTGATGAAGTTGAAAAGCTGATGCGCGATACGAAAATCGAACATTTAATTTTATGCGGTAATGATACGACAATTATGCCTATTTTGCGTCCGCAATTGCCGAAAGCTATCGAAGAAAAGGTTGTCGGAACATTAAATATGAGTCAGTATGCTTCCGAAGAAGAAATTCACGAAGCAACGCACGCGCTTATGCAAGAACATAACGAGGAACAAGACGAAGAAAAATTCAAACGAGTTCTGGATACGGCAAAAGCGGCGGCAGGTCTCGGTGTTCTCGGTGTAAAAGACACTCTCACAGCTCTTTCAAATGGACAAGTCGAAGAATTAATTATCAGCGCCTCATTTGACGCAATCAAATATAGAAGAAAAGATGTCGAGCAAGTTTTGGAAGATTACGCGCCGGGTGATGATAATTCCGTCACGGATGATCTGCCGGAAGCCGACGAGCCGCGCCAGATTGCCGACGAACTCATCATTCGCGCCTTAAATTCATCGGCAAAAATTTCTTTTATCGAAGATTCCGAGCGGATAAAGGAAATCGGCGGTGTCGGCGCAGTTCTCCGTTACAACATAAACGCCACTGCCAACGGTTAAATCCATTTTTAGAATGTCCCTGCAAAAAGGTGAATATGGCAAAGAAAGAAAAGAAAATTAATAAAAAAGGCGAATCGGAAAAGACAAAGAAATCTGGTGGCAAAGACAAATTAAAAAATATTGTTTTAAGAGAAGCGGATGTTGCCACCCAAGAGCATCCGACTTCGCCGATGCCTGCTCAAACACAAAACCGCCCCGGAATCGAAGCGAAAATGTCGCCTCGTCCTGAATTTTTGGCTTTGAGTTACAAAGGTTCTGGAAAACTCCTGGACAAAGTTGCGCTTATCACCGGCGGAGATTCGGGAATCGGACGCGCGGTCGCCGTTCTGTTTGCCCGCGAAGGTGCGGATGTCTCAATTATTTATTTAAAAGCCGAACAGAAAGATGCCGAAGAAACTGCTGCCCAAGTCAAGCGGGAAGGTCGGCGAGCGCTTCTGATTCCGGGTGACGTTAAGGACAGTAAATTCTGTCGAAGGTCTGCCGGACAAACCGTCAGAGAATTCGGCAAACTCGATATTTTGATCAATAACGCCGCTTTTCAAAAACACCAGGATAAATTTGAAGATATTACTTTTAATCAGTGGGATAAAACCTTTAAGACTAATATTTACGGCTATTTCAATATGGTCAAAGCCGCGCTCAAACACCTTCAAAAAGGTAGTGTAATTATAAATTCAGGCTCAATTACGGGTTTGGAAGGAAGTAAAGAACTGATCGATTATTCCGCGACAAAAGGCGCGATTCACGCCTTCACAAAATCACTTGCACAAAATCTGGTTGAACGCGGGATACGTGTTAATGCGGTCGCGCCCGGACCAGTTTGGACACCGCTTAATATTGCCGATAAGTCAGCTAAAGAAGCTGCCAAGCACGGAGCGGACACGCCGATGAAGCGTCCTGCTCAACCGGAGGAAATTGCCCCGGCTTTTGTATTTTTCGCGTCAAACACGGATTCGAGTTATATTTCCGGCGAAGTTTTGACAATTCTCGGGGGCGAAACACGGGCAAGTTAAACAAATAGCTAACCGTTACTTATGAGGTCGGCTATTTCATCCTTTGATAACCTTATCAACTATTGTTTGTAATTTTATGGCAGATTCTTCAATAAAGGTTTTTGATTGCGCGAACCATTTTTCATCGGTTGTTTCATCATCTCTCTGAAACACTAATGCGCGGCGTGTTTCCTCAGGAGCAGGTCCACCGTAAATTTTTCTGATACTAACAAAGTTTTCGGGCGAAAGCGCTTGTTGCAAATCTTCAAACGTCAGTGAAAGTTCGCTTCCCGTAATTTTCTTCGCTGAACCCTGTAGAATTTCGTGCGTGATTTCGCTTCTCTTTTCAATTGCCGTTTTCACCGATTCTGCGACAATATGATGCGCGACGCGGAACGATAAGTCTTCGCGGCGCACGATTGTATCGGCAAGCTCGGTCACGGTGATGAACTTTTCACCGGCGCGGCGGCGCAAAGTTTCGATGTTAAAAGTCGCGGTTTTGAGAGTGTTGCCGAGCAATGAAACGGCGCGAGAAGCATCACGGATGGCGCTGAAAATAAGAGGTTGAATGTCGTCTTCCGAATCGTTGATGTCGCCGAAGGGCGTATTATGAACGGCTGTCATCACGCCCAGAGATTGCCCCAGACCTTTGCTGGCGATGGCGCGGACGTGTTCGAGCGCCACCGGATTTCGTTTCTGCGGCATTATTGAAGACGTCTGCACGTAACCGTCGGACAAAACAAGTACATCGAATTCCTGCATCGCCATTAAAAGAAATTCCTGGGCGAATTTGCCGATATTAACCAGCAAAGTAGAAGTTGCGCCGAGCATTTCGGTAAAATAATCAATCGAAGCAATCGAAGCATAGGAATTTACCGTCGGCGCGGTGAAACCCAAAAGTTCCGCCGTCCGCCCCCGATTTATCGGAAACCCGGTCGTCGTTATCGCGCACGCGCCGAGCGGACAAAAATTCATATTTTCAAACGCCCGTTGCAATCGTTTCACGTCGCGTCCGAGGTTTTCCGCCATTGCTAAAAGAAAATGCGCCAGCGTCGAAGGCTGCGCCGGTTGCGTGTGCGTGTAAGCCGGAATCAATGTATCGTGATGCTTCGAAGCCAAATCAAGCAGAACGCTTCGCAAGTTCATCGTTCCGCGCAAAAGATTTAAAGTATCCTGGCGAAGGCGCAAACGATAAATTGTGACATCAATATCGTTGCGGCTGCGAGCGGTATGCAGTTTTCCAGCCACATCTTCATCACAATTTTCAATCAGTAATTTTTGGATTAAGAAAAATAAATCTTCGTAACTTCCGTCGTATTTTGTGGCGCGAATTTTGTCCCGGTTAATGCTTCGAAGGGCTTGTAATAATTGCCGTAATTCATCTTCGGTGATAATTTGCTGCTCGGCGAGCATCACGGCGTGGGCGTAATCAACCTCAAAAAGCGCGTCTAAAAAGTAGCGTTTTGCATCTTCAAAACAATCCGTCAAAACATTTTCCGTATAAACAGGCGCCGGAAATCTCTCACTCATAAAATTAGTTCGCTACAAGGAAGTGGTAAACAGTAGAGGGAAAAATCAAAACTTACCACTTACCGTTTACCACTTACCATTTTACTTAGTCGATTTCGGTAAACTCAACAAATTTGCAAAAAGTCTGTAAGCGCCCGGGTTTCCGGTCGGAAGCTGACGAAAAAAGGAATATGAATTATAAACGTAGTGTCCTTTTCCGAGTTTGGCGTAAACCATCGCGCCTTTTCCTTCAGGCTCTCCTTCATCGTGTGATTCGAGCAGAGCCGTATATTGCGGGTCGAAAGTCGAAAAGCTATAAAGATTTCGCTCCTGCACCCAATTATCCCAATCGCTGGCGATAATTTTATTCGGATAATTAAACACCGAGTGATTTGGCACTAAAATTTTCACCGGAGCGTTTTCGTCAACTACTCGAACGTTTGAAATTCGTTGAACGCCGTTAACGACCGAAGACATTTCTGCCGGATACGGCATCAACTTTTCTCTGATGTATTCCTGTTGCTGATATTGAACAATCATTGTTCCGCCGTTTCTCACAAAATCGAGCAATCTGCCGTTATTCGCCACAAAATCAGGGCGAACCTGTGATGCGCGGATGCCGACGACAATCGTATCGAATTTTGACAAATCGCCGGTCGAAAGGTCTTCTTCCTCAAGCATCGTGACATTCAAACCCAAAAGCCTGATGGCTTCCGGTACACGGTCGCCGGTTCCCATAATATAACCGACTCTGACCGGCGCGATTTTTAGGTTGACAACCTTCGCCGAAATTTCAGCCGGTTTATAGATGCGATGTGTTTGAATGTGCGGGTAAGCAACTTCCTGAACCGTTTGATTAAACGTTTGTCCATTGACAACCGCATTTGCCAAAACTCTATAGGTATCGGATTTTGTATTGGCGGGAACGGTCATATTAAAAACAACTGCTGTTTTTTCGCCTTTTCCCTTCAATGTAAAATCAGCCGAACCGGGCGTTGAAGTCCAGTCGCTCGGTAAATTCAGCCGAAGCATCCCTTTTGTTTCATGCGGCGCGTTGTTCTTGACCGATACGACAAGGCGGCGTTTTTGCACCTTCGCCGCTGTCGGGATAATTAATAAATTCGAATCCGAGCTAACGGTGACCAGCGGAACAATACTTAAATCCCGGCGAAGCTCGCCGCGGATATCATCAGCAAAGCGATATTCAACCGGCTTCAAAATAGTAATTTCTTCGTTGCCGACCAGCATTTTTACTTCAGCAGTTGCAAGGGGCAAATTAAACGGCATATTTTTTTCCATCGCCGCTGCATTCCAATCGAATGTAAAATCTTTTCTGGAATGTTCCAGCCAATAAGGTTGTGATACTTTCGCGTTTAGAGGCGTTTTAAGTGTAAAAAAATAGGCATTCATCGCTGTTTCGTCGCGCTGACGAAAACCTTGATTTGGTGCGGGCGTCGGTTGCGGAGCGTTATCGACTGTCCAGCCCTGCGGAACGCGTATCATTGCGCTATTGACTTTGACGCCTGACGATTCCGGCGCAAAAACACGCACGGCGACGCTCGTTGGGTCACCGGCAACAACAGTTTCGGAAGCGCTTAGCGCATCAACAACGATTCCCGCAGCTGCTTGCAAAGCTTCGGAAAACTCGCGCTCTTTTTGACTAAGCAGAAAATCAGCATCGGCAAGTGCCGCGTTTTGCGCGCGGGCAGATTTTTCCGTAATTTCGAGCCGTGCTTTACGAATTTGCCGTAAGCCTTCAGCCAGCGGCTGAACGACTTTGCCCGGATTCATCGCATCGAACGCGACTAAGGCTTTTGAAGCAGCGATTTGAGCCGCGCCCAGTTCACTGTCAATAAAACTATCGGTGAGCCCGACGAGTTTCGGAATACCGGCAATCGAAGTGTCAATTCCGTCCCAGACACTTCTTTCGGTTTCGCTCCTTGTAACATTTGTTTCAGCCAGACGAACGCCTGATGACTGTTTACCGCGAAGTTCGAGCGAACCCATCTCCTGGGATTTATGTTGGCTTCTGCCTTCCATCGCAATTTCAAAATACGAACGTCCGATGAGGGGGTCGTATTCACCGGTACTAATAGTTAAACTCGGCACATTTTGAGCGCTTTGCGCGAAGCCTTGACCGACGTAAAGTTTTTTCGCCTGCCACAGGCGCAATCCTTCCTGAAAATGTTCGGGGTATTGATTCGGGTCGGCGGCAGCTTTGAAAGCAATCGGTGTCAAGTAACCGGCAAGTTGGTGTTGTCCATGACCGTCTGCCGGAGTTCCGCTAAATCGGGAAATAATGACTAACGGGCGAAACAATCTGATGGCGCGAACCATATCACCCAGAACTTCTTTTTCGCCCCAGATGCGCGCGGCTTCCTCGCGTTTTTTCGAGAATCCGTACTCCATAAAACGCGTAAAAAATTGCTCGCCGCCATCGAGCCGACGCGCCTGAAGGAGTTCTTCCGAGCGAATTATGCCGAGCGATTCAAAAAGCTCCGGTCCGATGACGTTTTGCCCGCCTTCGCCGCGGGTCAGTGAAAGATAAGAAACTCTTGCATTGTCGCCGCGGGCAAGTTTGGCAAGCAATCCCGAATCTTCGTCGTCGGGATGCGCGGCGGTGTGCATTGCGCTGGCAGTTGTTTGCAGGCGTTTAAGTTTCTGCCCCAAACCACTCGCGCCCAAATCGTAAATCGGTCGCACCTGCGCGTTGATTGTTAGTAAATTCAAACCAATCAACAAAAAAAACAAGAAAAAAGTTATGTATTTTTTAAGCGGCAATCGCATTATTTTCCTCTCTCACCGTTAAACTGATTAAATATCCCGCCAAAACGGTTACTAGACAGCCGATGACGTTAAACCATAAAAACTCGATGTCGGTGTAAAAACTCGCAATCCAAACCGACGCGATTCCAAATAAAAGTCCGAAAAAAGCGCCGCGGGCGCGAGCACGTTTGACGACGAAAGCCAAAACGAAAACTCCTAAAAGTGAGCCGTAAAAAAAAGAGCCGAATTTATTGACAACTTCAATCAACGAACCGAGATTTGTCGCGTAAATCGCCACAATACAAGCGAAAATCCCCCAGAAAAACGTGGCGATTCTGCCGAACCGAATATATTCTTTGTCCGTTCCTTCTTTTTTGAAATGGCGACGGTAAAAATCAATCGTTGTCGCGGTTGCCAGAGCATTCAGTTCCGCCGAAATTGAAGACATCGCCGCCGCGAATATCGCTGCGATTATCAAACCGATGACACCCATCGGCATATTTTCGACGACAAATGTCGGGAAAACGTAATTAACATCATTAAAACTTTTATTTCCGCTCGAAGATTTAATAAATTCGGTCGCGTTTTTTCTGGCTTCGTCGAAAAGTGTATTGGATTCGACATAACTGATTCGGGTTTCTTCCGTTTTGTTTCTGACGTATTCGAGCGCTGCTTGCTCGCGCCGCGCGTGTGCCGTTTCGTATTGACCGTTGAGCATTTGATACTCGGCGGTTTGTGCGATTTTTGCCGTTTCAACCGAATTAAAAACCATCGGCGGAGTCGCAAACTGATAAAAAACGAAAACCAAAACGCCGATGAGCAGAATCATAAACTGCATAGGGATTTTCAAAAACGCGCTCATCAAAAGCGAAGTTCTGCCTTCCGAAACTGATTTCGCCGTTAAAAATCGTTGCACCTGACTCTGATCACAACCGAAATATGCGAGAAAAAGAAAAAGTCCGCCAATCAAACCCGACCAAATCGTATATCTTTCCTTTAAATCAAAACTCGTATCAATTGTCGTCAATCTGCCAGTCGAACCGGCTAAATAAAGTCCGTCCGAGAATGAAACTTCCGGCGGAAACTGTGAAATTATGACGAATAGACAGACGAAAAGCCCCAAAAAGATGATAACCATTTGCTTAACGTCCGTCCACGTCACGGCTTGTACGCCGCCAATCATCGTGTAGATGGTCGTTGTCAAACCGATAACGAAAATCGTCACAATTTCGCTCCACCCGAGAACGATTGAAAGAATTACCGATGGCGCGGCGATAATCACGCCGACACCCAAAGCGCGTCGGCTTGTACGCCGCCAATCATCGTGTAGATGGTCGTTGTCAAACCGATAACGAAAATCGTCACAATTTCGCTCCACCCGAGAACGATTGAAAGAATTACCGATGGCGCGGCGATAATCACGCCGACACCCAAAGCGCGTGAAACAAGAAAAAAGAAACTCGTCAAACTGCGCGTTTTCGAGTCAAAGCGTTTTTCCAAATATTCGTAAGCCGTATAAACCTTTGCCCGGTAGAAAAACGGTACGGCGGTAATGCACAAAATGACCATTGCGAGCGGCAATCCGTAATAAAACTGAATAAAACGCATTCCGTCCGAATACGCCTGTCCGGTGGTTCCGACCAGCGTAATCGCGGAAAGCTGTGTCGCCATCACCGAAAGCCCGACCGCCCACCACGGCAAACTCCGGTTAGCCAGAAAATAGCCTTCTACATCTCCGCTGTGCTTGGTCATTCGGATTCCGTCCCAAATGACATAAGCCAAATATGCGACGACAATCGCCCAATCTAAAAATTTCATTTTGATTTAGCTCGAAAAGTAAAATGTAAAAGCTCCCAAAGTCGAAATGACAATAATTGTAGTGATAATTACAGCTAAATAAACCCGATACCACCACGAATCAGGTAATTCTTCGACCGTTTCGATTTGTTTTATTTCTTCAATGTCCATCTTTGAAAGAAAGGCGTCGGCGAATCAAAATTTCGCAGACGCCTATGAATTTATTCATTAGAAGCTGAACTTAAAGCCGAGTTGAAACTGTCGGCTGTCCAGCGATGTTACCGCACGAGTTTGGGCGGTGGGCAAAGCGCCCGTCAAATTACCTGCCGCATCTGTCGTCACAGTCAAACTATTGATTTGAAACACGCTGTTGATGTTAAAGATATTTACAGCTTCAGCAAAGGCTTCAACTCTGAAACGCTCGTTGAAATTGATGAAACGCGAATATCTGAAATCAACATTAAATTGCTTCGGCGTCGTACCTGAATTACGCCCGATACCGACAGGATTGTCGGAGCCGGTAAAACCGTCAAGATTTATATCCGTTGTACTTATGATATTGAATCTTTCACCACTGTTTGCCGTTGCAATAATTCCGAATTGGTTTTTGTTTAAAATGTAATTCAAAACCTTGTTGTTCAAATCGAATTCGGGACGACCGACAAAACTCATCACAAATGTATGACGTTGGTCAGCTAGCGAGGGACCAAAATCACGACGACGGTTTGTTGGGTCTTGAGAAACAAGATTTCCAACCTGTGTTGCCACGACATTTTGCTCCGGCGCGTCATCTTCCGATTTTGAAAGAGTGTAGTTGGCGCTGAATTGATAACCTTGCGAAAAACGCTTTGTTAACTGCAACGTCATGGCGTTATAGTTGGAATTACCTACCGATTCAGCGATCAAAATATTGTTGAATCGCGGATCAAGGCGAGTAGCGGCACTAACCGTGTTGCTGAAAATAGGTCTGCCGTCCGCCAATGATGTAATCGGGTTGATGCGGTTTATATTGCGATAAACAGGAATATTTCGTCCGCTTGAATGAATATACCCGGCAGTAAAAGAAAGATTCTCTGTCAATGCCTGTTCAATTTGTGCATTGGTGTGTATGGCATACAAAGTCTTGAAATCGGGGGAGACCGTTTCGATGCTTTGAACCGGCAAAACAGAACCGGCAGGTAACGAGCCTAAAGTGGTTCCAAATTCCGGCGCACCCGCGCTTGCCGTGGCGGTTCCTCCGTTATTTCCATTAAAACTGAAATTAAAAAACTTCGGATTGCCGTTAGAAATTAACGCCCGACGATACAAATCCGTGAATGGAGTATCATAATAAATTCCGGCGCTGGCACGAACTACAGTCGGCAATCTGCCCTCACGCAATCCGTAGACAATACCTAAACGCGGCGCGAAATTATTTTTATCGACTTTGAATTCTTGAGAAGCCGCAAGCGGTGATGTGGAGTCGGCTTCAGGAATTTG
>MWVV01000285.1_pt1 | contig 18377 bp, 18 predicted proteins | sample 1047281 | NCBI WGS metagenome assembly MWVV01 (sample SAMN06349986, study PRJNA376086) | soil metagenome | isolation source: PT-2 sample Antarctic (ecotone) soil | place: Antarctica | collected 2015-01-13 | reverse complement strand
GAAATGAAGTCGGGATGATGAAATTTATTCCGATTAATCCCGCGCGCGTTTCTTTGCCAAAGGCGAGCAAACCTTTTCAATCGGAGAGCGTCAAGGCGTTATCGCGCGAAGAGCTGGGAAGATTGCTCGACGTTGTTGCAAATCACACAATTGATAAGCGACCCGTTCATCTGAGAGATTATGCCATCCTGCAGTTTTACGTCGCAACGGGAAGACGGCGCGCCGAGATTATTAATCTGCGCGGAAACAGCATTGAAATTAAAGACGGCAGATTTTTTATCAAAGCACGCGTGAAGGGCGGATTTTTCCTCAACTTTGAGCTCGATGACGAAACGACTAAAAAGGCTCTGTTTGATTATCTTGCCGCCTCGAACCGAACTGATATTTTCGGGAACGACGAACCGCTGTGGCTGCGGCACGACAAAGGCGCAAAATCCGGGAAAAATAAAGGCTTAACTTCGCACGGATTTGTCCGCCGGATGGAAATTTACGCATCGGAAGCCGGGATTTCTCATTTTCATATTCATCGTCTCAGACATACATTCGCCAAAATCGTTTCCGAGTATTCAGAATCGATGGCGGAAACTCAAGAGGCGCTCGGACACAGCAACATCAAAACGACGCAAATCTACGTGCAAAGGCTCGCGGTTAAAAAGGATAAACATTCAAAATCCATTCGGGACGCTTTGAAAAAATAATTCTGTTTTAGATTATTTTTCACTCAAAAGACTCAAATTAAGGGAATGGTATGAGAAGGCTTTTGTCAAAAAAAAGGCACAGAGGCGATTTATTGAGCAAGTTTTTTCGTGAGAATTCTTGAATTTTTACAGTTTCGAGCCTATACCGCGTTCATTGTTCCTCGCCTTCTTCTAAATCAAGCAGCTGCCTTTCATCCTTCCACCATAAAATGGATAACACTAAATCTTCGGTTATTCTGACGGAATCTTCGTGCAGTGAATAATAACGCGAGCGCGTATGTGTTACCCAATCACTGGCTTGAACAGTTTCGGGATTTGCCGTTGAAATCTTTCCGTGCAGTAAATCAAAAGCGTTAGTGTATTCACTAGGAAAATCCCGAAGCTGAATAACATAAGGAACGTCCACTCCGCGAAATTGCCAACGCCGACCTTCCCTGCTGTTGCAAACAATGATTGACGGAAACGAGCCGAGTTCGACAAGGCGAATGGCGGTTGCGGTAATACTGGTTTGAAAGAGCGAACAAAGTTCCCGAACGGTCTGAAATGTAATATCTTTATTCTTGGCGAGCGGCTCGAACATAAACTTTGGAAGTAATAAATCCGCCGCGTAACGGTTGGCTCGTCGCTCAGGATTGTCGCCTGTCCAGTCGTTGACGAAATTTTTTTCCGAACAAACGAAACTTGCCAATTTTCCACGGTCAAGCATCCAATGTCCGAGTTCGTGGGCGGCGGAAAATCTTTGTCGGGCGCGATGAGATTTACTATCTACAGTGATAAAAGCTCGGTCGCCAATGCCAATGATTCTCGCCGCGCTGCCGCGTAACTTTTGCGGAATGACCGTCGCTTGACAGAATTCGGCGATAGCTTCGATGTCAATTTCATCGGGCGCGGAGATTCCTAATTCCAACAATAATTTTTCCGGGCTGTAAAGTTTGGCGGTCACTGGTTTTCGTCTGATTTTTCGGCGGATTGTAGAGCGTAAATTTGGTGCAGAACGCCGTCTAAATCTTCGTCGGGCAGATTTTCAAAATCTCTGAATTGGGCTGTAACCTGCGGTTGATTCCGGGCTGCCATACTTCCTAACATCGCTTGAATAAGATTGCGTTTTTCGTCCGGCGATTCTGGTAAGTCGTATTTTGTTTCCTGAAAAGAAAAAATCTTTTTTTCGTAACGCTCTCTTGCATCACGAAGATTTTTTTGCCGACAATCTTTGACGGAGTTTAGAAGAATCTGCCTGACGGCTGCCATATCGTTTCCATCTTCTAATATCTCTTCTTCGATTTCCTCGCCCGTCATTTCCAGAACCGAGTCGGCAAGCGCATTCCAAATGTTTGCCAGTTCGTTTTGATGTTTATCGTTTTTTTTAAGCATTACTCTGCTCCTTAAAAGCGGCTCTGACCGTCCGCCGAATCCATTTTGCTTCCTTGTCATATTCTTCTTGGGAAATTTCCAGTTCCGTTTTAATTTCCGTGCCGGTCATTTTGTCCTTCCAGCCCGCCACGATGAGAGAGGCTAAAGCTCGATCCGAAACTAGCTTTTCGATATTTTCGATATCCTTTTTTGCTTCAAGTTCATTTTGCGTATTCCAATTCGGCGCGGCAACAACTGCCAGCGGATTAAATTCTTCGCCGGAAAGAGATGTTGTTATCATTTCCGATTCGAGTTGCGGTTCGTCTTCATCGAAAGTTCGCCGCCAATTATCGGAAATGCTTCGCATCGCTTCGGTCATCGCTCTGACAAAATCAACCCGTTCTTTATCCCAGCGACGTTTTTCGGGAGAACAAAATGCTACAACTGTCTCGTTCCATAGAACTTTCCAGTCGCGTCCCATTTTCTTTTTGCCTAAACCTTTAATTCGCCATCGCGCATATTTTTCCAATCGTTTCAAATCTTCGGCGGTCAAAGAAATAATGGCATCGTTTATTTCATCCATTGATGCCGCTTTTTCGGGTGGAATTCTTCGAGAGTTTTCAGTTGCCATCTTTATTTTCGATTATTAGCACTGCCTCTATTAACTAAATACTCAAAAAAAATCGTTTTCGGACAAAGAGATGTCCGAAGGATGAAAAAAACGAGTATTAGAGTATTGGAGGCTGAAGAAATCATAAGAATATGTCAGAGAAAAAAACAAATAAAAAAGGTAAAGCGTCGGAGAAAGCGAACACCGATGAAACAAATGTAAAAGATGTTACGCGCTCAATCAAGCCGGACAATAAACTTCTTCTGTATGTGCGGGCAGGCGGACGCTGCGAATTTGACGGCTGTAACGAATATATTTTAAGTCATCAGTTGACTCATAAAACAATTAATTTGGGACAAATGGCGCATATTGTCGCGTTCAGCACAGAAGGTCCGCGAGGTGATGCTGACGGCGGCGAACGTCCGGTTGACATTAATGACGTGGATAATCTGATGTTGCTCTGCCATCGCTGTCATAAACTGGTTGATGACCACCCGAAGGAATACAGCCGCGAAACTTTGCTCAATTATAAAAAGGCGCACGAGGAGAGAATTTTCTGGCTGACTTCGGCTTCACCCGACCGCCAAACAACGGTTTTGGTCTTGAAATCTAAAATCGGCGGGCAAACCGTGAAACTTTCCAATGCGGAAATTCACGAAGCTGTTTCGCCGCGCTATCCGGCAAGCCGCGCCGGAACCGAGATTGATTTGTCAAAAATTATCGACGAAGGCGACGCTTTTTATACGGTCGCGGTGAAGGAAATTAAACACCAAATCGAGCGGGTTGTATCAGATGTCGTCGAAGAGGAAAAGACAAACCACGTTTCGCTTTTCGCGCTCGCGCCGATGCCGCTGCTCGCCTACGCCGGAAATCTTTTGGGAAACAAAATTCCGACCGATTTGTTTCAACGCCACCGCGACACGGAAAATTGGACTTGGAAAACCGAAGGAAAATTAACCGAATATAAATTTGAAAGAATTCGTGAAGGAACAGATGACGATAAAGTGATTTTAATTTTATCGTTGAGCGGCAAAATTCATCTCGAAAAACTACCGGCGGAAGTTGTAGAAGGCGCGAATGTTTACGAAATCACTTTAAACGGCGCAAGTCCAAATCCCACTTTCCTGCGGCAGAATCAAGAGCTGGCAGCATTTAAGGACATCTATCAACTCGCTTTACGAGAAATCGGCAGCAGCCACGGAAAACTCGAAAAACTGCATTTGTTTCCGGCAGTTCCCGCGCCTGTGGCAGTTTTGTGCGGGCGCGAATTAATGCCAAAAATTGACCCGGTTTTAGCAATTTATGACGACGATAAACGACACGGCGGGTTCAGGATGATTTTGGAGGTGAATAAATATGACTGATAATGAATATTTGAAGAAAGTTTTAGAAACGCAAACTTTAGACCCTGACGGCGAAGAGATGAAGGAGCTGCGTTCACGCCGCGACGATGCGGAATCACGTCTGCGTAAAAAATTCGGCGGCGGTCCGAGTATCCGCTACGGCGGCTCGAAAGCCAAAGGCACGATGATTAAAGAGGCTTACGACCTCGACGTAATTTGTTATTTTGACAATGAAGATGATTCCGCCGGCGACACGCTTCAGGAAATTTACGATTCGGTAGCGGAAGTTTTCGAGGAAGATTATTTGATTGAGCGAAAACCGTCGGCGATTCGACTCAAAAGTCGTAATTCCGGCAACTGGGCGGAAGATTATCACACCGACATTGTGCCGGGTCGTTTTGTTGACGACAAACGCGACGACGTATTTCTCTACCGCAGTTCAGGCGAAAAAGGAAGACAAAAAACCAACCTCGACGTTCATATCCAGCACGTCAAGTCGAGCGGCGTTGGAGATGCAATTCGGCTGGAAAAACTCTGGCGAAAGCGTAACAATCTTTCAATCCGACACTTTATTCTTGAGTTATTGACGATTGATTTATTGAAAGATAAGAAAAAACTTCCGCTCACCGAACAGTTAATTCACTTTTTGACGGAAGTGCGCGACAACATCGAAGAGATGACAGTCGAAGACCCGGCAAATCCATACGGCAATGATTTATCCGAGCTTTTCAACGCGACCGTCAAATTCGAGTTGTCGAATACGGCGAAAGAGACGCTCGAAGTCATTGAAAATGATGGCTGGAAAAAAGTTTTCGGCGAACTGCCTGAAGAAGAATCAACCCAAAACGGCTATCCGAGTATTTGGATTCCGGGACGCGACGTGAACCCGTCGCCGTCTTTCGGCGAGTAACGACGAATGGATTTCTCTCCCGAAAGAATGAACGAAAGCGTCCGGGCGATGAAGGCGAGTTATCCAACCTTTTCGGTCGAAGGTCGTCCGATTGGAACAGGAGCGGAAGCTGTTTGGAAAGGCTGGCTACAACCAATTGGCAGTCTCGAAAACCTGGAATTTCTGTTGGCAGACTTAGCGCAGAATCGCGCCGTCAGGCTTTTGCCGGGCGGAGAAATAATTCACCATCCCGGTTGTCAGCGAAAACATCAGGAACTGTCTTGGATTAAAAAACTTAAGAAACCCGATAGGGCTTTCAAAATCAAAATTACTTACGGCTGCGGAAGCCGTCATCCGCGCGCGTATGTACTTGATCCGGTTATACCAACGGAGGAGCGCGAACATATGTTCGGCGACGGCGCGATTTGCGCTTATCCGCCGTGGCAGGGAGTTTGGGACTGGCAAGTAAATACAGTTGCTAATTTCACCGACCAAGTAGCGGTTTGGCTTATCAAATGGAACGTCTGGCAGCAGACAGGAGTTTGGTTGGGCGATGAGATGACACACGACAAGACTTTTTTATTTTTTAATATCAAGATTGACGAGCAGTGTTGGTGCGGTTCCGGTAAACAGTATGGCGAATGCCATCGAACGAGTGATGCAAGGAAAGTATTTCAAAATTTATTTTCCTTTTCTAAAAGATGAAAAATACAAAGTTTGAAAAATTAATTCAAAGTAATTCAATTCAGCAAGTTGAAATTGAAAAAGGCTTTAACTTTTTGGATAGCGTTGACATAAAGGCGAGAAATATCAGACAACATCACTCGTTTCGTAAATATTTTCTTCAATATCTCAAATTGCTGCCGCTTTTTCTTTTTTTAGCTTTATTTCTTGTTTTCAATGTTGATACGAGTGGTGGTAAAACTACCATTTCCGAAATGACGGGTGCGGAAAAATATATCTTTGCCGTGCTGGTGGTTTTACTGCTGTTCACGATTTTTGCACTTTTAGCTGCGTTGCTTTTTCCGCCGATTGTCCAATGCGAATTCAAAGACGGAGGTTATATAAACCGTTTTATAATAGATTCCTCCGATGCCGTCAAATTATTGGAGATAGTAAAAACGACGGAAAATTTAAAAACAATGAGCGCGATGATTAAAACCAGTCTGGATAACGCAGGTGATTCAAGCAATATGCTGTTGACCTTACTTGCCTCAATCGGCATATTTATCGGTAGTTTCACGATATTGTTGGGTCTGAAACTTAATGACGGCGGCGTATTAACCTCACTAATCGGACTGGCGGGCGTATATTTTCTGAATTTACTTCGGGTGGAATTAACCGCCCAAAACATAAAAAAGCGTTTTTGGTTATTAATCATTGAGACAGCCCAAAATTTAAAGGTTGATGAAAGAAGGATAATCGCATTCGACCAGAATTTAATAATTATTCCCGAAAATAAAACAATCAATTTTCAAAATTGAATATCCTGAAACTCAATGGCTGATTTACAAAAATACTTTAAGGAATTTCACGATGAAATTAAATTAGGCTACGACGATAATTCGATTTTGCTCGAAAAACGAGACACGGTTCGGCGCGATTTGAGAATCGGTCTCAGGAAAATGTTCGGCGCGAAATATCCTAAATTCACCTATTTCAATCAAGGCAGTTACGCGCTCGGCACCGGCGTTTATCCGCTCGACGGCGATTACGATATTGACATCGGCATCGTTTTTCAGGTTAGCCGCAAAGAATTTTCGCCGACGGACGTAAAAGGTTGGATTCACGACGCGCTCAACACCAAAAACCGCACCGTTTATTACAAACGTCCGTGTCTCAGCGTTCAGTATCACGAGTTCGGCAAGGAAGCCTATCACATTGATTTGGCTGTTTACACAAAAGAAGTGAACGCTTTTTTCGACCGGAAAACTTTTTACATCGCCAAGGGTTATGAAGGCTCGGATGACAAATATAAATTGTGGGAGTTAGCCGAACCTTTTGAATTGCTCGACCGCATCCGTAAGAAATTCGATGACGCAGAAGACTGGGCGCAGTTTAGAAGAGTCGTCCGTTATTTGAAGCGATGGAACGATAAAAACTTTTATTCGGACGGACACGCCAAGCCGCGCGGAATCGCTATTACGGCACTCGCCTATAAACTTTTTCGTCCAAACAAATCGTCTGACTTCTGGACCGGAAAATGTCGCTATAACGACCTCAAGGCTCTACGAGGTTTCGTTTCTTCGATTATCAGAAGTTTTGATTGGCTTGACAATATCTCCGTCAAACTGCCGGTCAAGCCATACAACAATTTGTTCGCTAAAATGACGAATAAGCAGATGAAAGATTTTAAAAAGAGGCTTTCGGCTTTTAAGAACTCTCTGGATTTTGCCGTCAGCGAAAAAGATGTCCAAGAGGCTTGTTACACTTTGTGGAAAGAGTTTGGCGACGATTTTCCAACGCCCGGCTACGAATAGCAATTTATTTTTTTTGAAATTTAATCGGGAATTTTCAGATTAAGCCGAATGGTTTGTCCTATGGTTTCCAATTCTTGAGCAGACGCTATTATTTCTGAAGATGAAAATGACGTTTCACTGAACTCTCCGGTTAGGTAATCAATGTATCCGACATCTATCTCTTCGCCATTTGATTTAAAGACCGTTTCGGCAACGAACGACTGAACAACCGGAAACTTGAGTTCGGATTTCCACTCCGGATTATCGAGGCTGATAAAATAAGCGGAAAAGCCGCTCGACGGCTTCATAAAAATAAGCGGGATGATTCCGGCAATCTTAACTTCTTCATTAACCCGAAGATGAATTTTCTCGCGGCTTTTTATAAAACTGAGTTTTCGTTTCGTTGCTTCGTTTTTGTAATTATCCAGTGCTTTTAATAAAGTTTGCAATTCCCTTCTGTGTTGAGCTGTGGGTTTGCGTCCGCTTAATGCTTGTTCGAGCGCGTCGAAAGCCTCTGAAATATCACCGTTTTTATGAAACACGCAAACCGCGTCGAGCCAGCGCATTGATTTCGGATAACCGCCGAATTTATTTTCTGAAGACTCGCCGCCTTTGAGAATTTTGGCGAACTCAGCCGGATTTCGCCGGGCTTGCTCAAGACTAGTGATGGAAAATTTCATAGCAACTTGGTGACGTGCGGGTATTTCCTAAAAACTTCCAACGATTGGTGGGCGACCCTTTTGTAAAGATTTACCGCGCCGTCAAAATCGAACGCATCGTTGTAAAGCTCGAAAAACTCGTCGCGCAAATCATATTTATTGGCATCCGTCACGTCTTTAAATTTAGCGATAAATTCCAAGTAATCCGTCAAATTTCGCCGCCGGTCGTTCGTATCTTCCAATTTGCTCACATCAGTATCGAACAAATCCGTTTCATATTCGTCGAAGCTGATTCCGTTGTATTCAAGCGCGATTCTTCTTGAAATGCACGGGACGCAATAGCCGCAATGTTTGTTCAGCCGCTGAATCATCCAGCAGCTTGCCGAAGACTTGGCTTCTTTTTTCAGTTCATCAGGCAGCAGAGCGAAAACCTCGGCTTTAGTTTTATAAAGAAACGGGTTGTGAATCTCGAAATCGGGATTGCCGAGCAGCATTTGAAATATTTTCTGAACGCGCGCGACGAATTCCGGGTCGGCGGTATGCGTCGAGAACGGTCCGACTCTGGCGGAGTTGAGCGGCAAATGAATCGCAAACTGACCGTTTTCTGCCATAAACAGAATTTTGTTGAAATCGCATCTTCTCGTCACGAGTGCCGCCAGAGATAAAAATAGAAATGAGCGCGTGCGCTGCGTGTTCTCACGTAAATCGTCTTTCGGAAAGTCATATCCGCCTTGATTCCTGCCGTAAACCTTGATGTGAATGTGTCTGATTTGAGTTTTAAAATGCTTTTCGATGGCATCGTGAATCTTGTCCTGACAAGCATCCACGATGTGATTCATATGCGAGTTGTGGCTGACGAGAACGAGTTCTTTTTTTTCTTTGACGAACTCCGAAGCGGCGCACATCGAATCAATGCCGCCGGAGAAAAGCAAGACCGCTCCTTCTTTTTTTTTCCATTTAAAGGAAATTACCGGCGATCCTTCTTTTTGAATAAATCTGATTTTCCAATTGTCTTTGCTGACTATGAAAAGCGCATATTCGACTTCGGCTCTGACGCGCTCGAAAAGATGCAGATTAACGACCTCGACAGACAGTTCGATATTTCTAATGTAGTGTTCCCGCTCGTCGCGCTTAACCGCTAAATCGGCGGCGTAAATGCCGGATGCTAAATTAAATAAATCCGTTTCGAGCGAATCCGCCTCGCCAAACTCCTTAGTGAATTTGTCGATTCCGGTATAAAGATTTTTACCGGGCAGCAGATGAACGTCGCGCCCGTCGGCGTTGTCGCCGACAATTACAGAAATTTCTCTCATTATTTGGCGGATTTCAAACGGTCTATTGAATCGCTTACGAACGAACTCCAATCCGTTTGACTTCTGATGTTTCGAGATTGCGCGCCGACGATTTTCGAAACTTTCGAGGTTATATTCTTCTTGAAATCAATCATCTCCGAAACCGTTTTATTTCGATTGTTACCACCGACAAAACCGGAAGCATCTCTCGACATCACGTAATTCGTCACTTCCGAAAATAATCGCGCCGCCCAATTCTCGGCTGGTTTGCCCGATTGAAATGCCGACGGAATCGCTCGCTTGGCGAATTCGGCGACGATGCTGTTGCTTTTAGTATCGGCGATGTAGCTGTTAAATTTTTGCATCGCTTCCTGAAAGTTTTGCGAGCTATTTACCGCCGAGTAACATTTGTAAATAGTCTCTGCCGAAATGGATTCTGAAATGGGAGTAGCTTGGTTTTCCGACGCGCGCCAAATCTCGCTGATGATTCTCTCTTCCGAAACGAATTCGTTTTTATATCCGGCGTGAACCGGACTCCAATTCGTATTGCGCGGCGACGCTTGACTGACTGAAGTTCCCATACAAATTTAAAGCAACTTATCTTTTGTAAGTCTTGATATTTCCTGTTCGACGTGCTTAATTTCAATAATTAACTTTGAAAAAATATGTTTCCAGTTGATTGAACTTCTGAACTGCGACTGTTCCTTCATCAGCTCAATAATCGCGCCGAGCGTTTTGCTTTCGATGCAGGAGATTTTGCAGTTGCACATTTCGTAAAACTCGTCCGAACGACCTCTGATCGCTTTTTCCGAATCGTTAAAATGACCGGAAACAACGATAAACGACAGAACATTCCCGAAATAAAATGAATAGCGACTTCTAAAGTCCTCGACATAAGACGCGAATCGCTTTAAGTCGTCCGCTTCAAATTTAAATCCGCTTCCGTAAGCCTTGGAATCGAGAAGTAAGATGAATTTTTCCTTCCCTAAAACGGCTATGTCCGGCACTTTTTCATACGAGCGATCTATGCCGTATCGTCTCGTCGGTGATTCCATTGCAAACTGCAAACATTCTTTGACGTATAACTCGTGTAAATCTTTCGCCTCGCCGCTTAACCCGAGCGGCGTACGATTGTGTCCGAGATCGTTTAAAATTTCCGGCAAATTCGGAATCAGAATTAACCCGGTGTTGACAATACCGCCGAAAAAATCAAAAAATTTCGCTTTCGTGTAAGTTTCACACTTCGCTGATTTGTATTTATCGCTGACTATCAGAGGCATCGAATTGATTTGCTCCGAAACGGTCATTAGCGTATCAACTATCGAATTCTCTTCAGAATCTTCGGTAAATAAAATACTGTAATTTACTCGCGCCCCAAGTTTGTCGTATTTATAAGTATAAACGATGTTATTTGAATGAGCGAAACGATCAACTTTATGAATGTTAAAGCCGTTGGTAACAAGCGTGGCTATCGTATCAGCTAAAAAATTGTTCATCATATCAAAGAAGAATTTGCTCGGCGAAATTTTACCGAGGCAATTATTTGCAATTTTTTTAAAAACTGAATTTCGGTCGCCGGCAAATATGACCGGCAGACCAATTTAATCTGTATTTCAATTTTTAAAAATAATCGCTTGAATAATCTGCGCGAAACTCTATTGTAATTCCGACCAGCGAGCGGAGGCGCGGCGAAATAAATCGGCTTCGGGCGAGTTCGTCTCCACTAACTCCGACGAGCGATATTTGAGCAGGTATTTCAGGATTTTGAAGCACATCGTCGCTTCGCCGCAAAGAATCAGCTTTTCTAAAACGTCAGAATTTATAAACCACAGATTAGTCGGGTAGGCTTCGGCATCAACAGCGATTTTTCGCAATTCGGCGGAAGGCGTTAAATTCGCAGTTCGTATCTCATTTCCCCATTTGGATTCGTTGTCGAGATCGTAAATGATATTCGGCAAAACCTTCGCTTCAAAATTCGGGTTGACGAAAATTCTTGTATAGCCTAAATCTCTAATCCGTTTCATAAAAACCGAGCCAGCCATCGCAATTAAAGATTGCGCGCGTGAAACGAGGATTTCAATTAGTGCCGGAACGGTTAATATTTTGAAATGTCGCCAAACATCAATTCCGGTTTCGGCGTTAAATTTTTTGAGTACTTTTGTGAGCAGATTACGTCCCCAAATCAAAAACCCAGCCGCGCCCGCCGCGAGCAAAAACGGAATCAAATACAAAAAAATCCCGCGCCAAAGCGATATGCCGAAAGCCTGATAAGTCTGCACGGCATCAATCACAATCGTTGTCATCGTCACGAGCGAAGCGAGCATTAACAGCCAGAGCAAAACTGATAACTGCCAAAGCCTCAGCCACCCGTTCAGCGGCGCGACCGGACTATTGAGCAGAGAATCATCGCGCTGGCTGGTATCGGAAATAATATAAAGTTCAATCTCGTTATTTTTGCGCTCATAAATCCGCTCGATGCTGTCTATTCCCTGATTATCGAAAACGCCGCCATCCATCAAAGCGATTTCTTCGGTAAAATTTTCGCCTAAAAGTTTTTTCACTTCATCTAGTTTGTCGCCGCTGCCCCAGGAGAAATCCGAGGGAAAGCGAAGCGGCTCGAAGCCGGACGGAAAACACGAGGAGGCAGCAACGATGTCGGCGAGCCGAATCATTTCGTTGACGCTTTTTTTAACTTCAAATTTGTTGTTGCCCGAATTCACGCGCGGGCTGTCGCTGTGCTGAAAGCGAAAACAATTTCCGGTGCGAAAATCGGTCGCGTTAAAAACGATTTCTTTAAGTTGCGTTCGCGTTCCGTCTGGGGCGAACTTAATCGCTCCGAAAGTCTTGTCGCCTAAAAATCTCGATTCTGCGTAAACGGCGGCAGCGGCTCTGATAAGACTCGGCATAGCCGCAAAATCGTTAATCGAAACGGAGGCTGAAAGGTTATTCAAGGCTTTTTCGATGACGTTATTGTTTTGCAGAAAATTCTTGAATTCCCCGTAAAACTGCCCGAAGTTCTTTCCTTCGGAAAGCGAGTTCGCCCACGCCGCGCCGACGATTGTTCCGCCCGAAACCGTTGAAAGAACTCGAACCTGATCGAGTAGTCCGAGACAATCAAGCATTTTCATCGCGCCGAGATGAAACGCCGCCGCCCGAAAACCGCCGCCTGAAAGAGAAAGCGCGATTTCTTTAAACGCTTTGCCGGATTGATTCGTTTCTTCAGGAGTCATATATTATGCTTTGATTGATTATTATTCTAAATTCAAATAATCACAAACCGCTCTTACGTCGGCATTCGCCTTTTAAATAAACGCTTTGGAGAAAATCTTTTTATGATTAGGCAATTCGATTACCGTCAACCACCTTCGCCGCGCCGCCCGCTAAAAATTTACGCCTTTGATCCGATGCTCGGTCGTCGCGCCGGCGGACGCATTACGATTGATATTCCCAACGAAACTCCGCTCGAAAAAGGTCCGGTGGGTGAAAGAATTCAAGTAATTGATTACGACGGCGTGAGCCGCGTTCTCTATACACCGGTTAATTTGAACGACGAAGCGATTCTAATGCAGAACGGGCTTGAGCCGACCGAATCCGACCCGCGTTTTCATCAGCAGATGGTTTACGCGGTGGCGATGAAGGTGCTGGAAAATTTCGACATCGCTTTGGGTAGAAAACTTTTTTTCCGCCGCCAACGCCCTTTGAGAATTTTTCCGCACGCATTCTGCGGGGAAAATGCTTTTTACGACCGCAAACTACGCGCTGTATTGTTCGGTTACTTCCGCGCCGACGAACAAAATCCCGGACCGAATCTGCCCGGACAAACCGTTTTTACCTGTCTTTCGCAGGACATTATCGCGCACGAAGTAACGCACGCCATCGTTGACCGCCTGCGTCCGTATTTTATCGAGCCGACCAATCACGATGTCGCCGCTTTTCACGAAGGCTTTTCCGACATCGTGGCGATCTTCCAGCATTTTACGTTTCCGGCTATTTTGCGCGAACATATTCAGCAAACACGCGGCGATTTACGTTCGCCGAACAGTCTCATCGAGTTGGCGAGTGAGTTCGGATACGCCACCGGCGGCGGCAAGGCACTGCGTTCGGCTCTTGACGCGGGCGACAATGGCGCAGCAGCCGTTCCCGACCCGACGCTTTACCGAAAACTGACCGAGCCGCACCAGCGCGGCTCAATTCTGGTCGCCGCCGTTTTCGACGCTTTTTTTCAAACTTATCAAAACCGGATCAAAGATTTGATTCGGATCGCTACCGGCGGCACCGGAAAGCTTCCCGACGGCGATCTGCACCCCGATCTGGTCAACCGGATTGCGGGTGAAGCCGCACGGACGGCGCAAGCCACGCTGACGATGTGCATTCGCGCGTTTGAATATCTTCCGCCCGTTGACGTAACCTTCGGCGATTATCTGCGTGCGCTCGTCACGGCTGATTACGAACTGAATCCGACCGACGAAACCGGCATCCGCGCCGCAATGATCGAATCTTTCAGAGCGCGCGGGATTTACCCGGAAAGCGTCACTTCGCTGGCGGAAGACTCTTTGTTGTGGGAATCTCCTCGCCAGCCGCTTCCGCCTTTTCCGATATACGAAAAAGGAGCTTACATCCTGCGCGAAATTCTCAAAAACGCTTATGATTTCAGCAGTCCGGCAACTTCGGAATTTTACAGCGAGTCCGCGAAATCCGAAACGGAAACGGCTTCAATCTCCGAGGAAGAGGAAATTATTTCCGAACAGGGAAACAGTTATGAATTTAATCTGACAAAAGATACGGCGCAAATCTTGCGTAAATACGCGAAAAAGAACTGGAAAGAATTACATCTCAATCCCGATTTGGAAATTTCCGTTGACGGGTTTCATCCGGTTTTCAGAGTCAATCCGCGCGGGCAACTGCTCGTTGAAATGGTCGCGCAGTTTACGCAGCAGGATAAATTATTTAAGGAAAATTACGGCGTTTCGGGCGGAGTTCCGCTGCGCGGCGGCGCGACCGTCATTGCCGCCGCCAACGGCGAAGTTCGATATGTCATCGCCAAACCGCTGCCGTCCGCGAAGATTGATCCGGCGAAAAACGCGCAGGCTCTCGCGCGCCGCGAGCGGCAGGAGAATTTTATCCGCGATTGTGACCTGCTAGACCCGCATTACGCCTGGGCTGACAAAAGCTATTACGAAAACAGAATAGCCCGTAGTTTCAGTTTCAAATCTATTCATGACTCGATTAGAAGATAAATATGAAAACAGCCGAAAAAAAACTTCCGCGCAAAACTGCGGTTCACCGCAAAGCGCATACAAATAAACCGTCGGCGGCGAGCGATGCGGTAGTTGCCCCGCCGCAGGACGAAACTTCCGAAATTGTTCAGCCGGATTTGGCTTTGACCGAATCGGTTAAAATTAAACCGGACGAAAACAATGTGGTTATCCGGATGTATAACATCGGATTCGGCGACTGTTTCCTGCTGCTGATACCGACAAGCGGCGGTTCTAAAAAAGTTCTGATTGACTGCGGCGTGCATTCCTCGGGGCGCAATCCGCACAGTTCGCTCAAGCAGGTCATCGAAAATCTGATGCGCGACATCTCGGACGACGAGGATGAAAATAAGAAACGCATTGATCTCCTGATTGCCACGCACCGTCATCAGGATCACGTTTCGGGTTTCGCGGACAAGGCTTGGAAAGACGTCGAGGTCGGCGAAGTCTGGATGCCGTGGACAGAAAATTTCGACGATCCCGAAGCTGTAAAAATACTCAAAAAACAAAGCACCGCCGGAAAAAAACTGCACGATGCTTTGACCCTGATGCTCTCGAAACCTTCGTTCGGCTTTACGCCGGAGAAACTCGCCCAAATTCAGACGGTCAAGGATTTTACCGAAAATTCTTTGAGCAATGCCAAGGCGATGGACACGCTGCATCACGGTTTTCGCGGCGGCGATGACATTCAGCGGCGTTATTTGCCGGACAAGGACGGCAAATTCAAAAAGATAAAATCCGATTTGCTTCCGGGCGTGACCGTTCACATTCTCGGTCCCTCGCGCGACGAGGAAGTTATCCGCGATATGGAGCCGGGAGCAAACGAACAATGGCTGCGGCTGATCGGCGAGATGGGAAATGATTTAAAGGTTTTGAACCCCTTCCACGCGGATTGGTCGGAAGCGATTGAAAAGGCGGATTTATCAATTTTCGCGCCGAATCCCAACGCCGCGAAAAGTTTAAAAGCGGATTTCGAGAAAATCAACAATCTCGGTGACGGCGCGGAGTTAAATCTCGCCACGCAACTGGAAAAAGCGGTCAACGGAACCAGCCTGATGCTGATGTTTCAAATTGAACACGCGCATCTTTTATTTCCCGGCGACGCGCAAAATGGAACTTGGAAGTCGGTTTTGCAGGATGAAGAAAGCCGCAGTCTGCTTTTTAAAACCAATTTCTACAAAATCGGACATCACGGCAGTCACAACGCCACTCCGAAAGAGTTTGTCTTTGACATTCTGCAACCGAAGTTCAAAGCGATGGCATCGGTTTATCCGGTCGCGGCCTGGCAGTTTATTCCGAAAGCGGAATTGATGGCGGCTCTGCGGGAAAGAGACGGCGAGGTGGTCAGAAGCGACGCGGCTTTAGCGGATTTTCCCGACCCGGAAGATTTCACGCGAACCGCTTTTTTCGTCGAAACCAAAGTTCCGATTCATCCGAGCGGCGCGGCGGACGACACCGATACTGATGAATAAAAAACAAAAATTGATTTCGAGATTGAAATGATGAGCGACGCGCCGGAATTAATTATCATTGGAGGAGCAAACGGAAGCGGCAAGTCAACCGTCGCGCTTCCTTTAAGTAAACGAACCGGCATCCGCTATCTCGGAGCCGACGCGATTGCCGCGAAATTAAATTCTGAAAATCCCGCCGACGCAGCTTTTGAAGCCGCCCGCGAATTTATCAAGACCTTGAGCCACGCTGTCAACCGACAGGAATCTTTAATCGTCGAGTCAACGCTCTCCGGTTTGGTTTTGCGAAAATGGCTGCTTAAAGCCAAACAAAACGGTTACTACATTACAATTCTTTTTCTTTATGTGGAATCACCTGAATTGAATATCAAAAGAATTAAAGAGCGCGTCAAAAAAGGCGAGCATTTCGTTCCAACCCGCGATGTCCGCCGTCGTTTTCCGCGCGCGAACTTCAACTTCTGGAATTCGTATAAAAAACTGGCGGACGAGTGGATATTATTCAATAACGCCGGAAAAAACGCGGAAGAAATTGCCAGCGGCGGCGAAAGTGATGTTATAATCACAAAGCGGGGGAAATACACGCAATGGTTAAAAATGATTTCAAAACCGGTCAAGTGAAAAAAAACGACGAAAAAAGCGCGAACGGCAAATCTGCGAACAATAAATCCGCCACGTATCGTTCCATCGCCACCGTTGCCGTCAAAGAAGCGCAGCGCGATAATAAGGAACGCCGCATCACAAACTGGTATTTAATTGATGGTGAACTGGTCAACGACCGCGCTTCGGCGAAAGTTTCTGCTTCTAAATCTACTTCCCGCGCCGCCTGCAGAGGAACTGCTGTCAGTAAAAAAGCGAAATCCACTAAATAATAAAGACAGGCGGTTAAAATCCTGTAATTCCGTTGACAACAACAAAATAAAAAGGCGAGCGTTTGATTTCAACGCTCGCCTTTTTATTTTGTAAAATGAATAATCGAAGATTCACCAGTTGCCGGCGAAAAAGCGCATTGAGCGAAATCGCCCGCCGCCCCGAAATACCGTTTGAAAGATGCGAATTAGTGAAATCAGAAACTCACAGGAATTTCAAGACTTGTGCCAGCAGCTACTGGCGGCGGAATATGAAGATTTTGAAATTCTTGACGGTAGCTCCGGTGACGGGGCAAGGACGGTTACAGCCCGACGAAAAAAAGATTATTTGCCATTTACTGTCTCGAAAAATTTCCGCCGCCCGTTGAATTCAAATATCATTCTGCCATCCTATCGCTTTTATATGTAGCCAATTCCATTTTTTCGGGCGTGTCAAGCTCTCGATTTTACGGGACAAGTCAATATTTTTATTCTTTTTCCAGTGATTTTATAAATGATGAAACCGTCAATCGGTGAACGCTCAAAATTCTTCCGATGGCACTTTTTGAAACTTTCTTTTTTAGCAATTTTTGTATTTGTTTTTCCTTTCCGCTTAACTTCAGTCTTTTGGATTTACTTCCCAGCGGTCGCCCTAATATAACGCCTTCCGCCTTTTTCCGAGCAAGAGCTTCCTTTGTGCGTTGCGAAATAAGATTACGTTCAATTTCTGCCGAAAGACCAAACGCAAAAGCTAAAACTTTTGAATTTATGTTATTGCCTAATTCATATTTTTCTTTAATGGTAAAGACTTGCAGATCTTTTTCCATACAGTCATGAAGAATACTCATAATCTGCATAAGATTTCTTCCGAGCCTTGAGATTTCAGTCACGACGAGTTGATCGCCTTTTGCCATCTTTTTAAGCAAAGCGCCAAATTTGCGGTGTTCTAATTTTTTAGTCGCACTTATAATTTCTTCCACCCATTTATCAATAACAATACCTTTCTCGTTGCAGAATTTTTTAATTTCAAACCTTTGATTTTCTACGTTTTGCCTATCCGTGCTTACTCTGATGTATCCATAATTCATATTTAAATAAACTTGATTTTTTGAATTAGAATACACCAATACTAGAATAGAATAAACGAGCGATTATTTTCGACAGTTCGCAACCAAAACTTCAAATCTTAATTCCAATTCAAGTTGGGTAGTTCTGTCCTCCGTCGAGGAGAGAATAAAGTCTAAAATTGAGCAAATGGGTAAGCCGCTCAAAGACTGGAATATAAAAATTTATCGTGGAATTCTTACCGGATGTAATGAGGCTTTTGTTATCAATGAAACTACTAAAGATCAACTTATTGCCCTTTCGCCAAAAAACGCAGAAATTATACGTCCGATTTTAAGAGGCAGAAATATCAAAAAGTTTTGTGCAGAACTGGATGACAATTGGATAATCAATTCTCACAACGGAATGAAAAAAAGCAATATTAAAAGAATTGATGTTAAAAA
>MWVV01000284.1_pt1 | contig 18383 bp, 14 predicted proteins | sample 1047281 | NCBI WGS metagenome assembly MWVV01 (sample SAMN06349986, study PRJNA376086) | soil metagenome | isolation source: PT-2 sample Antarctic (ecotone) soil | place: Antarctica | collected 2015-01-13 | reverse complement strand
CGACAAAGTCGAACCGCTCGCCGCATCGCTTTCAAACATTGAGCCCGCCCACACGTAGAGCCGACGCAAAAAATCAAATGGCAGAATCTGCCACTCGATATTGAGCCCGCCCACACGTAGAGCCGACGTCCAGGACGAGAAACGGAAATGGTAATGTGACATTGAGCCCGCCCACACGTAGGCTCGACTTTACATTATTAAAAATGTAACGGGCGCGGCAACCAACCCGCACACGCATAGGCTCAACTCTTTAGCTGTAATTATCGGATTGTGTAAATCATCCAACCAATCCGCATACACGTAGAGCCGACGCTATCTTGAAAAAAACTTGATTAATCAAACGAATTCAGAACTTATTCCACGCGCCAGCAAAAGCCGCAAGTTTTACGCTTGCGGCTTCTCTGCGAGGGGTGATTGTCGGCGGTTGTTAGGCGGTTTTATCGCGGTTTGTCGTTCGGTAGGACGTTGGCAAAGATGTCGATAGAAAGTTTATTTGATTGCCGCGCACGCGCCCGCATTTCGTCATTCATAGCCGCGTGAAAACTTTTCTTGGCTTCGTCGGCTGTCGGCTGGTGAAAATAATGCGGATTGTCCCGGATTAGTTTTTCAATCGCGGCATCCTGGCTAACTACGCCGCTCATCGTTAATTTGCGAAACGCAGCGACAAATTCTTTTTTATTTTTTTCACTTTTGAATATAGTCATTATTTTCTCCCTTATCGTCCGCCGTGCATCTGCAAAGATGCCGGAGCGATCTTGACGTTTCGCGCCTGGCTTAAAAGCGATTCGATAGAACGTCGGCGTTCGCTGATTTCTAATTTAGCCTGGCGGACATCTTCAACGGCATTACTGACCGATCCGCTTGCGATGTTGAATTGCATCTGCAAATCAGCAATTTGTTTTTGCATTTCCGGAATAGGTTTGGCGAGTTTGGCGGCTTCGGCTTGAAGCTCCGGCAACCGCTCTTCATCGCGCTGCAATAAAAGCTGCGAAAGTCTGATTTGTTCCGATAAAATCTCAATCGGTAGATTGTTGCGCCGGTGTGCCAGTGAGATTAAACTCGCGCTGTCGGCATCATCCGCCGCGATTGCCATTTTTGCGCCCAAGTCGGCTTGCTCCGCCGCCAAAGTTTCTATGAATTTTGTAGTGTCTTGAATTTGTTCAACTAGTGATTTTTCTGTCATATTATTATTTTTCCTTATGGCTTTTCGCCATTGTTTTATTGAGTGTTTTGAGTGTTCTACATACTAAAGAATTTAGCGGCTTTCACGCCGTCGTTCGCAGTCCAAAGCGCGATGCTAAGCGCAAGCACGAGGTCATCGTGGGAGTTTTCGCGCCAGTCCGCGCCCGCGCCGTAGGTGTCATTCCCTGAATTGGAAATCTTCGCCTTAAAGTTTTGCAGCTCCGCGATTAGTGTGTCGGCAAGCGGGAGTTTTTTAGAAATTTGCAGCTTGCCGCTCTGCAATGCAATCGCCGTGTTTGCCACAAGAATGCGTTTCGGAACGCGCCGCACGTCGCCGTCCCTCGAAACATCCGTCCCGCCCGTGATATAAACCGGAATCAAGTGCGCTTTCATCGGCGCACGCCTGAACAAATCGGCAATCGGCATTCCAACGCCCGTCGAATCAATGGATAAAAAAGTCGGGTCTCTGACGTTTTGTGTGAGCTGTGGAGAGTTTACTATCTTGACGCAATCACCAACGATTTTCGGATATGGCGTGCGAAGTTCCCAGCGCTTGAGATACTTGCAGTCGAACGTGTAATCCTTCGGCGTGTTCCCGCGCCGCTCCAGGATGACGAGCGCGGAATAATCTGAAACTTGTCCCAGATCCAGCCCGCAAAAATGCGACGGTTGTTTTGAATTAAAATATAAGTCTCGCGCCATTTCTGCGCCGTCTTCATAAAATCTCATGTTAAATCTCCATCAAAACTAAATGGTTCAAGAGTGTCAGATAGTGCCGCCTGAACTTCGTCAAAACTAAAAACCGAATCCATCGTTTCGACAAATTCGCACTCGAATTCCTGGCGAAACCAAAACGACGGCATCGCCTCTTTTTCACGCTCCAGCCATTGTTCGCTTATTCTCGGACACTCACGCGCCGTGATGAGCGTCCTATTCCAATCTTGCCCGTCCATCCATACCGAATGAAAAAAGCCTCTTTTGCCGCGTGGTGTGCTCAATAAAATGATTCGCCCGCCGGAGACGGCTAACATTGGTTTGATGGAGAAAAACAGCGCATCTTCGCACGTCGCCGCTTCGTCGCAAATCAATAAAGCGACATTACTAAAGCCTCTGACCGTCTGCTCCGTGCCTGGTAAAGCGACGATTCTCGAGCCGTTGTCGAGTTCTAAACGGAGTGCCGACTCTTCGATTGGTTTTGGCATCGCGGGCGATTCTAAGGCGTTGTAAATGTCCTTTATCTTTCGAAACAATTCCTGCGATTGTCTCAAACTCGGACTTAATAACAAGACGAGTGAGCCGCCCGTGTAAATGGCTTCGTGAACAGCTAAAACCGCAGAAATCGTGCTTTTGCCGGACTGCCGCGAGCAATTAAGAATCACTTGCCGAGCGTCGCTTCGGAGCAGGTCGGATTGCCAGACGTCGGGCGTAATGCCAGCACGCTGCGCCATCAGCACGGCATCGCTTCGTTCGCGGTCAATGCGTCGGGCAATCGCGTTATTCGCCGCTTGAATCAATAGCGGATTCGATGAGTAGTTTGGCTTCGTTGATAACATCCTGTTCGGTTACTCCATATTTTGCAGCTGCATCGCGCCAGTCATTGATTTGTAAATCCAAGTCAATCGATTGTTTCGGTTTGCCTTCGGTTCTATCGGCAATCTCTCGAATCGCCTGCACGTTGCCGCCTAAGCCTTCCCGAATCAATGCACGGGCAATCACTTCGGCAATAGTTCGCTCCGGCGCGTTCGGCATCGCTTCGGCTAATTGTTCGCGCAGAGCTTCGGTAAGCCGTGTTAGTTTCGGTCGTCCCGAAGGGTTGCCCGTCTCGCCTGTTTTGAAGCGATTGCCGATTTTATTACCGTGCGCGAATTTGCCCGTTGCCGTTTGTTCCCCGTTTGTTTTGTGTGAGTTTGTCATATTCTTATTTCTGCTTAGGCGCGTTTTCTAAAGTGAGATTCGCGTCCGCCGCGTCTGACAAAAGTTGGCAGATTTGAGCGGCTACTTGCTCGAGGTAACATTCACAAATCGCGTGCGGGTTACCGTTTTCGCTTGCCTTGATGATTAAATACCTTTGGTTGTGAGCCATTATTGTAAATTTTGGGTTGTTAGTCATAAGTTTGATTTAATGCACGCCCTGTGAGCACGTTTCATCGTCAAAGGCTTGGCGTGCTATGTCTTTTTTCTTCAATAGTTCGACAAACCACTTGCGTGTGGTGGATTTTACGGCTTGAAAGTAAATCTCGAATCTAGTTTTGTCACCTTTTGTCACTTGTGTTTCTAGAGATTCTTCTGAAATTATTGCTTCACGTTCCGTAATCTCAACCGCGAAATCTTCAAACTGTTCCGGTGAATGTTTGAATAAATGTTTCATCAAAAGCGATTGCTGCAAATTGCACAAAATTTCCACGCCGCTTAGTTCGAGAAATTGTTTGTCCGAAGACTTCAACACTTGCGCTTGGTCAATGATTTGAAAATCGTCGGCTGAAACGTCAAATGTGATTCCGTTTTCGATAAATCGGTTTAAGACTTCGTGAAGTTTTTCGGTTTTGAAGTCTGAAAGTTCATCGTTGTTTTTGAAAGATTGTCTAGAATGAGCAGTGACAAAAGGTGACGAAACTAGCTTTAAGTCTTTTTTGCCTGTGTCCGAATTTGTTAGATTTTCAGAAGAATCTCTAGAATGAGCAGTGACAAAAGGTGACGAAACTAGCTTTAAGTGAGTTTCGTCACCTTTTGTCACTTGTGTTTCTAGACAATCTTCCAGAAAAACGTCTTTTGTCGTTTCGGTTAATACTGATTTCAATCGGTTATTCCATTTCATCTTTGTTCTCCGTTTCTAACGATGGATGAAAGGCATATTTTATTGTTGGTCTGCCTTCGCCGCTTGTTGGCATTTCCAGCAGATAGCCGTAATCAATTAGTAATCCGATAACGTCTTGCGCTGTATCTTTTGTTCCTAAACCGCTCCAATGCTTGCGCATTACTTCGCGAATGGTGAAACCTTGCTCCAGTTCGCCTTTTTTGATTTTGCCGATTAGGATTTGCGCCAGCGCGAAGATTTGATTTTCACCGAGCGCGAACACGCGCCGAGCGTGAGTGGTTAACACTTCGGTGTAAGCGATTGCCTTGAGCGTGGTTTCGATTGTCATTTCGTCCGGAAACACTGCCGCGTTGATATGTTCAAGACAATGAAAAATTAAAGCGATTGCATAGCAGCTTTTCGGGAGTTTATAGAGATACGCCGAAAACGCCTCGTCTTCAATTTGCAGACTGTCGGCTTCGTCTTCCGTGTCGGCTTGCCATTCGTCGACTACGGCTTGGGCTTCCGCGTTAAATTTGACGATTTGAAATATGTCGCCATTCGCGCCGATTACCTTGCCGTTAAAATTAAAGTCGGCAAGTGTTTTGCAGATTCTGTTAGCTGCGGCATAACCGTTCAGCATTTGGTCATAATCCGCTTGTGTCGGCTTTTCGCCACGTTTGCTTGTGTCGGGGTAAGTAAAAAGGAAACGCTGCGGCAAGCCGTCCGAATTGTCGAATGAATAGGCTTCCGAAATGTATCGTTGCAGTTTTGACGGTTGGATACCGCCGCAAATCGACAGCGTTCCGCTCGGTATTTGAATCTCACCGTTACCGACACGGGCTTGCGTGTAACTAATCGCGCCCTTCCACAGTTCAAGAAAGAATGAACGGGCGTTTAAGTCGTAATCCGCTTCTAATGATTTTAGCCATCCGATTAGCTCATCACGGTTTTGCAGGATACCGATAGGATTTTCGGAAAGAAATTGCGCGAGCTTCGGCGTGGTGATGTCATTTATTTCATATCGGCGCAATATCGGTTCTTGCGGTTTTTGCGAGAGTCCAAGTTTGGTTTTGTAAGCTTCGACGGTTTTACTTTCTTTCAGAAGCGCGTTTGATGACTTCTCGTAAAATCTCGCTTCTATGTCGTAATTCGCTTTTTCGTCGGCGTGTTCCTTTCGTGCCGCCGCTTGAAGTTCAAGTATTGGTTTTCGTGTTTCGTCTAATGCGGGCGTTTTCTTTGTGGACGGCAAACCGACGCAGCCTCCATATAGGTTAGGCACGACAAACCAATCGGAGTGTCGAAGCGGTTTCACGCGAAGCCGCGAGCCGATAAGACTTCCAATCATTATCACCGCCGATAAAACAAGAAAATCAAACGGGCATCCAATTACTACTGAAGCCGGACGCAACCAATCAACTAAAACTTTCGGCAGGCAATCATCATCCAGCGCGGCTACTGGCTTCAAAGTTAAATCAAGCGGGCGCGGTTCGCCTTCAAATTTTATTTCAGTCGTTTGCTGTGTGCTGTCGTCTCTGATTTTTTCCCTATGCCGCGCTCCGTAGCCTGCCGCGTAAAGAGCCTTGCTTGCGGCTGAATAGTCGCCTCCGTGCTCAAGCTGCGTATAAACTCCAACCGGATTAAAACCGCGAGCGGCTTCAAATTCGGTCGAAGTGCTGAAAACATAAAAAATTCTTAGCCCGGTGTGATAATTAGCCGACGTAACGCTGTCAGTCGTTCCGGGTCGTTTGTAATGGATTGATTCGCCGCGTTGATAAACGTGAGTCCAACCGTGCTTTTCGAGAAGCGCAGGAACGCCCGCACGGGCGTTGTAGTCGTCAAATGGTGATAGTCCGTCGCTGGTCGCCTTGCTGCTGGCGGTTTTCTCGCCCGTTGCTGTTTTTACAGGCGTTTGGTCAAACGATTTCGCAATTGTAAAAATTGTATCGCGTTCCTTTGCGGTAATGAGCGGAATTTCTTTAAATGTGCCTTGCGCCCACGCATAGCCGACAGTCGGCGCGGCAACAAAGTAACCGCCCTCGCCTCTTGTTTCAATCAGAGTTTTGAGTTTATCGCCTTCGGGAACTTCGCCGCTGGTTGCCGGACGCGAAGCTAGTTTTTGATTCCCTTCAATGGCTTCAACAGGCACGCGAATAAGAATATGGAAACCTTTATTGACCGTTCTGGCAATTACCAATTTTGGAAACAATCCCGGCAGATGTTCTTTAACCAGCGAGCAAAAATCTTCCATCAGCGAGCCTGTTAAATCGCACTTGCAATCAACGTCTATCACTTCGATATTTCCTGAAACCTTTCCGGAAATTATCGCAAGCCCGGTTGTTCTCGGCTTCGAGCCGTTAAACCATCCGCGAATTACGGATTTACTCGGTTTTGTTTTTTGGAAGCACGACCACGCGTCAATGTCGGGTCGTTTATTGTTTTTAACCGGGAGTGTAGCAAAACCGTCATCGTTGTATTCCAACGCCGCGCTTTGTAATTTGTTTTGACTGTTCATCGTGCCGCCCTCCGTTCGATTCGATTGTTGAGGACGCGCAGCTCTTCTTTGGTCCGGCAACAGTCGCAGATAGCGACGAGCGCGAAGCGGTAGCCGTCCAGCTCTCGCGATTGCTTACAGTCGTAACAAGTTATTGTTTGAAAAACTAACTTCGGAGGTTTGCCGAAGTTAAAATTTAATTGGTTTATTTCTGGGTTATGTGTTATATTTGCCATATCAATTTATCTCCTATGATTAATTGTTTGATTGTTCGTTTAGTAGTTTGGAAGGCGGTTTACACACGCCTTCCTTTCTTTTTTTATGCCGCGCCCGCGGCACGCCTCTTGGTTATGCGCGTCCATTCACTGAACAGCCGCGATTCTTTCCGTCAAATGTTTTAACTTTTTTTCAAGAATTTGCCGACGGAACTCCACATCTTTGTAGTTGTGGAAATGAAACGTCGAGAGCGCAACGCCCGCGATTCGGCACGCCTCCGCTGCTTGCTTCGTTTCGGATTTGTCGAAAGCGTCCAATAACGCCTCTTTTTTATTTGTTTGTTTTTTCATAAATTTAAGTTCAAAACAAAAAAAAGCTCGCACAAACTTTAGGAATCTTCCTGAAGTTTGTGCGAGCTTTGCTGCCCTGTGGGTAGCCTTTCTCTATTTAAAATATTCAGTTCCGCCTAAGCCTATTATCTTGTGATGATGCGAAAGTGGAATGTGTCGAACAATAGTATTGCACGGAGTCACAGCAAAAGCAAGGTGTTTTTTTTCTTGCTGTTTTGAAAAAACATCCAGGCTTTGCTACGATGTATTCAGGTAATTTTAGTTTTTCAAAGAACTAGAAACGGGCGGCTTGAGTGCAAATCAAGCCGTTTTTCTTTTTTACAAATTCTTAATAAATTTATCCAGGTCCGATCGTTTGATTTTATAGCCGCGCCCGATTATCCGTCCGGCTAGTTTCCCCGAATGAATCGCAGCACGCAGATTGGCGTCGGATAGTCCCGTGAGTAGGCGACAATCGGTTAAATTCAAAAGTATCTTTTCAGAGACCCGAACAGACGCGCTGCGAGTCTCTTCGGAGCTTCCCGAAAGTAACCCTCGAATAGCTTCGACGTGAGCCTGTTCGCGGCTTGCCAACGCCTCGACTAATTGAGCCACGAACAGACGCGCATCGGGGCTATTCGTTGTTAGTGCTGTGTCGGGTGATTCGAGCGCAGCCTTCAGCTTTTCAACGGCATCTTGATTGTATTCCGCCTGTTTACCAGTCTTCCCCCGGACATAAGTAACTTCACCGAGCCGACCTTCGGAAGCATACTTTTCGACCAGTCGAATTGATACGCCGAGAATTTCGGACGCCTCTTTTTTATTCATGGTTTTTTGTAATCTGATGCCAGACTCGTTTCGGCAAGCATGGCTCCAGTAAAAAAATACAATCACCCATAAAGCCGTCTATGTCGTGGTTCTCTGCGTCTTTGGCGTGCGAGACAATACCTATTAATTCACCTTTGTTGTTCACAATCGGACTTCCCGAAGTTCCGCCTTTTATTTGACCGCCCCAACTGACCCAAAGTGTAAACGGAATGTCCTGGAATGGAGCTAGTTTCGCTTTTCCGGCTATCCAAAAACCTTCGTGAGTATAAACAAAAACATCAAAAGTCTTGTAAATTGGAAAATCACCGCCAGCAAGGTTTTGATAGCCTTCAATTTCAAAACCATCATTGAACAACGGAACCGGTTTCGTGTTTTCGCAAAACTCTTCAAATTGTTCGGCTTCTTCAAAAAAGGCTTGTTCGTCTAATTTTTCCAATGCGGCAATATCCGTTACCGGCTCAATCATTGCCGGTGCCGCTTTTAGTGTTAGAAGATTATTTAAGCTATCAAATGTTTTCGCTTGCAATGTTTCAATGTGATAATCTCCAAGCGCAAGTTCCCCCGTAGTTTTAATGTTTAGGCAATGACCTGCTGTTAATATCAAACCGCCTGGAACTAAAACACCGCGCCCGCGGGGATTATTGTCAGCATCCATAATATTTATAGTTGCTTGTTCGATAATGGTTTTTATATCTTCGTTAATCATTTCTAAATCTCATTTGATTGTCCTTTTCTTAAAATTAATCTTCGGTAACTACTTTCTTCGGTCTGCCAGCATCGCGTCGGGAACTACTCCAAGCGTCAAAGTCATTTTTATTAATAATAAAGGTGTTGCCGACTTTTTCGGCTTGCAAGTCTCCGGCTTCAATAATCTGCAAAACTCTTTGCCGTGAAATCTCGCCCAGCTCGCTGACTTCGGTCACGCTCAATAATTTGTCTTTTTTCGTTGCCATACATTTAATTTAACCTTTTATAAAATACTTGTCAAATAGTAATAAATTAACTTGACATAATACTTGTTAAGTGGCAAGATATTAATACAGATTGATTAAGTCAATCAAATCTAAATTACGGAGAAACAAAATGTTTATATTGAAAGGAATTTCACAGTTAGAAAAAGCAATCGAAAAAGCAAAAAAGATTCGCCCGCGTGTCGAGTTTGACCGCTTCGGACGTTATCGCGTTTCGGGTTCAAAAGGTTATTACACGGTTGTTTGCCGCAAAGACGAACGCGGCTATAAAACGGTTTCTTGCACTTGCAAGGGCGCGGAAAGAGGCTTGGTTTGCTATCACAGCGTAGCAGCTTTGAGTTTGCACATCGGACTTGCCAGACGGCAAGCAACGGCATAAAGGCGAAAGGCTTAGATGATGCGTCAACATCTCTAAGCCTCTCTTTAGAATCCCTTTTGGGAAAGGAACTAATTACAATGAAAAATAATAACACGGAAAACAACATTATGAATTACAAAGACGCGCTGGAAGCAGCCGACGAACGAGCGGAAATAGGCAAAAAACATATTACCGATATTGCTATGACTTGCAGTAATGATTACACGGTAATTGATAGCTTAATGTGCATTTTAGAGTTATTCACGGTCAAAGATGCCGATTCGAGCGTCCGCGATTTAGCCAACGGATTACAGGATTATTTATTTCGCTGGACAAAGGAATATGGCAATTCCGTTGACGCTTGGAAAGATTCTGTTTTGTATGGCACAAAATACAAAGACGCGCCCGGCGAATCTCTCAAACCAAGCGACACGGCAAAGCAAGTATCTGATTTACTCAATAACCCGGATTTGCCCGAACTAATCAAAGACGGATTACAAGACGGTTTGCTTGACCTTTTCAACTCGCGTATTAACCAAAGCGAATTTCGCGATTACGAAAAATCGCCCGAATATGTCGAAAAGATTCTGCGCGGGTATGCGGCAAGGCGTCCTGGCGAATAAATCAAAGTGCAAATTTGCAGAGTTAAAGCCGGACGTTTTAGATGTGTAGGTTTCACAATCTACAATTATTCACAAAAAACATATCACGAGTCCGCGAGCGTTAGAACTTGCGGCTCTTTGGTAAAATTAAAAATTAAGGAGAAAATTAAAATGGTTGAAGTAAAAGAAATAATCGAATTGAAGGCAGAAATTAACAAAAACGAAAGAACGGTTGACCGTTGGAAAGGCGAACGGCTTGACCGAATAATTAACCAAAGCATCAAACTGCCGATTGCTGAAGCAACGGCTTTTTATAAAATCGTTGACCAATTTACGGACGGTTTCGGAATTGATGCTTTGCGTGAAAAGATAGACGCGCAAATGCCGAATCTATGGAAGTTATTCCCGCCGCCTCAAAATGAAACTGAATGGACGGAGTATTTCGACGACCTTTTGGCCGACTGTGCTGCGGAGCAATGTATGACCGTCCGTGAGGTTTGGCAAATAATCGGATACGACAAGGGCGAATTTGAGGGAATGCGCGGCAGAGGTTTTTCGTTTGTTCAAGCGTTCAGTGAATTGTATATGAAGGAGACGGATGAACAAAAGAACGACCGGACTAAAGATTTGACGGTTGAGCAATATAAGGAAAGAATTGAACACGGCGTGAATCAGTGGCGCGAAGGTCAGGAAATGATAGCACGGCTGCGAAACGAAGCGTTTGATAAATTTGGCGTAAACATTCCTTTAGAGGATAAGTAAAAAGATAGAAAGCCGCGAGCGTTAAAACTTGCGGCTTATTTTTTGGCGAGTAGAATCGGCAATCTGATTCTTTCGTTAGCGTGTCTAAAAACCTCTAGGACGTTGTGAGAATTCCCCAATAAGACACATTTTGAGACACGGTTTTGGAGCGTGCCGGAAAGTATACTTCGTGAGACATCAAACAAAACCGCTTGGTTTTATATGGATTATGCCCAACAGGCTAAAACTGAAAACCTGGTTTTCAGTTTTACATATTTTGAATATCTCAAGCTAAAACGTAAGCCGCCAAAGGTTGAAACTGATTAATCAAACGAAATCAAAATTTATTCCACGCGCATAGGCTCGACTCCCGCCCTGGAGCGGGAGAAATCCATCCCCCGCAACCAGCCCGCCCACACGTAGAGCCGACGCTATCTTGAAAAAAACTTGATTAATCAAACGAATTCAGAACTTATTCCACGCGCCAGCAAAAGCCGCAAGTTTTACGCTTGCGGCTTCTCTGCGAGGGGTGATTGTCGGCGGTTGTTAGGCGGTTTTATCGCGGTTTGTCGTTCGGTAGGACGTTGGCAAAGATGTCGATAGAAAGTTTATTTGATTGCCGCGCACGCGCCCGCATTTCGTCATTCATAGCCGCGTGAAAACTTTTCTTGGCTTCGTCGGCTGTCGGCTGGTGAAAATAATGCGGATTGTCCCGGATTAGTTTTTCAATCGCGGCATCCTGGCTAACTACGCCGCTCATCGTTAATTTGCGAAACGCAGCGACAAATTCTTTTTTATTTTTTTCACTTTTGAATATAGTCATTATTTTCTCCCTTATCGTCCGCCGTGCATCTGCAAAGATGCCGGAGCGATCTTGACGTTTCGCGCCTGGCTTAAAAGCGATTCGATAGAACGTCGGCGTTCGCTGATTTCTAATTTAGCCTGGCGGACATCTTCAACGGCATTACTGACCGATCCGCTTGCGATGTTGAATTGCATCTGCAAATCAGCAATTTGTTTTTGCATTTCCGGAATAGGTTTGGCGAGTTTGGCGGCTTCGGCTTGAAGCTCCGGCAACCGCTCTTCATCGCGCTGCAATAAAAGCTGCGAAAGTCTGATTTGTTCCGATAAAATCTCAATCGGTAGATTGTTGCGCCGGTGTGCCAGTGAGATTAAACTCGCGCTGTCGGCATCATCCGCCGCGATTGCCATTTTTGCGCCCAAGTCGGCTTGCTCCGCCGCCAAAGTTTCTATGAATTTTGTAGTGTCTTGAATTTGTTCAACTAGTGATTTTTCTGTCATATTATTATTTTTCCTTATGGCTTTTCGCCATTGTTTTATTGAGTGTTTTGAGTGTTCTACATACTAAAGAATTTAGCGGCTTTCACGCCGTCGTTCGCAGTCCAAAGCGCGATGCTAAGCGCAAGCACGAGGTCATCGTGGGAGTTTTCGCGCCAGTCCGCGCCCGCGCCGTAGGTGTCATTCCCTGAATTGGAAATCTTCGCCTTAAAGTTTTGCAGCTCCGCGATTAGTGTGTCGGCAAGCGGGAGTTTTTTAGAAATTTGCAGCTTGCCGCTCTGCAATGCAATCGCCGTGTTTGCCACAAGAATGCGTTTCGGAACGCGCCGCACGTCGCCGTCCCTCGAAACATCCGTCCCGCCCGTGATATAAACCGGAATCAAGTGCGCTTTCATCGGCGCACGCCTGAACAAATCGGCAATCGGCATTCCAACGCCCGTCGAATCAATGGATAAAAAAGTCGGGTCTCTGACGTTTTGTGTGAGCTGTGGAGAGTTTACTATCTTGACGCAATCACCAACGATTTTCGGATATGGCGTGCGAAGTTCCCAGCGCTTGAGATACTTGCAGTCGAACGTGTAATCCTTCGGCGTGTTCCCGCGCCGCTCCAGGATGACGAGCGCGGAATAATCTGAAACTTGTCCCAGATCCAGCCCGCAAAAATGCGACGGTTGTTTTGAATTAAAATATAAGTCTCGCGCCATTTCTGCGCCGTCTTCATAAAATCTCATGTTAAATCTCCATCAAAACTAAATGGTTCAAGAGTGTCAGATAGTGCCGCCTGAACTTCGTCAAAACTAAAAACCGAATCCATCGTTTCGACAAATTCGCACTCGAATTCCTGGCGAAACCAAAACGACGGCATCGCCTCTTTTTCACGCTCCAGCCATTGTTCGCTTATTCTCGGACACTCACGCGCCGTGATGAGCGTCCTATTCCAATCTTGCCCGTCCATCCATACCGAATGAAAAAAGCCTCTTTTGCCGCGTGGTGTGCTCAATAAAATGATTCGCCCGCCGGAGACGGCTAACATTGGTTTGATGGAGAAAAACAGCGCATCTTCGCACGTCGCCGCTTCGTCGCAAATCAATAAAGCGACATTACTAAAGCCTCTGACCGTCTGCTCCGTGCCTGGTAAAGCGACGATTCTCGAGCCGTTGTCGAGTTCTAAACGGAGTGCCGACTCTTCGATTGGTTTTGGCATCGCGGGCGATTCTAAGGCGTTGTAAATGTCCTTTATCTTTCGAAACAATTCCTGCGATTGTCTCAAACTCGGACTTAATAACAAGACGAGTGAGCCGCCCGTGTAAATGGCTTCGTGAACAGCTAAAACCGCAGAAATCGTGCTTTTGCCGGACTGCCGCGAGCAATTAAGAATCACTTGCCGAGCGTCGCTTCGGAGCAGGTCGGATTGCCAGACGTCGGGCGTAATGCCAGCACGCTGCGCCATCAGCACGGCATCGCTTCGTTCGCGGTCAATGCGTCGGGCAATCGCGTTATTCGCCGCTTGAATCAATAGCGGATTCGATGAGTAGTTTGGCTTCGTTGATAACATCCTGTTCGGTTACTCCATATTTTGCAGCTGCATCGCGCCAGTCATTGATTTGTAAATCCAAGTCAATCGATTGTTTCGGTTTGCCTTCGGTTCTATCGGCAATCTCTCGAATCGCCTGCACGTTGCCGCCTAAGCCTTCCCGAATCAATGCACGGGCAATCACTTCGGCAATAGTTCGCTCCGGCGCGTTCGGCATCGCTTCGGCTAATTGTTCGCGCAGAGCTTCGGTAAGCCGTGTTAGTTTCGGTCGTCCCGAAGGGTTGCCCGTCTCGCCTGTTTTGAAGCGATTGCCGATTTTATTACCGTGCGCGAATTTGCCCGTTGCCGTTTGTTCCCCGTTTGTTTTGTGTGAGTTTGTCATATTCTTATTTCTGCTTAGGCGCGTTTTCTAAAGTGAGATTCGCGTCCGCCGCGTCTGACAAAAGTTGGCAGATTTGAGCGGCTACTTGCTCGAGGTAACATTCACAAATCGCGTGCGGGTTACCGTTTTCGCTTGCCTTGATGATTAAATACCTTTGGTTGTGAGCCATTATTGTAAATTTTGGGTTGTTAGTCATAAGTTTGATTTAATGCACGCCCTGTGAGCACGTTTCATCGTCAAAGGCTTGGCGTGCTATGTCTTTTTTCTTCAATAGTTCGACAAACCACTTGCGTGTGGTGGATTTTACGGCTTGAAAGTAAATCTCGAATCTAGTTTTGTCACCTTTTGTCACTTGTGTTTCTAGAGATTCTTCTGAAATTATTGCTTCACGTTCCGTAATCTCAACCGCGAAATCTTCAAACTGTTCCGGTGAATGTTTGAATAAATGTTTCATCAAAAGCGATTGCTGCAAATTGCACAAAATTTCCACGCCGCTTAGTTCGAGAAATTGTTTGTCCGAAGACTTCAACACTTGCGCTTGGTCAATGATTTGAAAATCGTCGGCTGAAACGTCAAATGTGATTCCGTTTTCGATAAATCGGTTTAAGACTTCGTGAAGTTTTTCGGTTTTGAAGTCTGAAAGTTCATCGTTGTTTTTGAAAGATTGTCTAGAATGAGCAGTGACAAAAGGTGACGAAACTAGCTTTAAGTCTTTTTTGCCTGTGTCCGAATTTGTTAGATTTTCAGAAGAATCTCTAGAATGAGCAGTGACAAAAGGTGACGAAACTAGCTTTAAGTGAGTTTCGTCACCTTTTGTCACTTGTGTTTCTAGACAATCTTCCAGAAAAACGTCTTTTGTCGTTTCGGTTAATACTGATTTCAATCGGTTATTCCATTTCATCTTTGTTCTCCGTTTCTAACGATGGATGAAAGGCATATTTTATTGTTGGTCTGCCTTCGCCGCTTGTTGGCATTTCCAGCAGATAGCCGTAATCAATTAGTAATCCGATAACGTCTTGCGCTGTATCTTTTGTTCCTAAACCGCTCCAATGCTTGCGCATTACTTCGCGAATGGTGAAACCTTGCTCCAGTTCGCCTTTTTTGATTTTGCCGATTAGGATTTGCGCCAGCGCGAAGATTTGATTTTCACCGAGCGCGAACACGCGCCGAGCGTGAGTGGTTAACACTTCGGTGTAAGCGATTGCCTTGAGCGTGGTTTCGATTGTCATTTCGTCCGGAAACACTGCCGCGTTGATATGTTCAAGACAATGAAAAATTAAAGCGATTGCATAGCAGCTTTTCGGGAGTTTATAGAGATACGCCGAAAACGCCTCGTCTTCAATTTGCAGACTGTCGGCTTCGTCTTCCGTGTCGGCTTGCCATTCGTCGACTACGGCTTGGGCTTCCGCGTTAAATTTGACGATTTGAAATATGTCGCCATTCGCGCCGATTACCTTGCCGTTAAAATTAAAGTCGGCAAGTGTTTTGCAGATTCTGTTAGCTGCGGCATAACCGTTCAGCATTTGGTCATAATCCGCTTGTGTCGGCTTTTCGCCACGTTTGCTTGTGTCGGGGTAAGTAAAAAGGAAACGCTGCGGCAAGCCGTCCGAATTGTCGAATGAATAGGCTTCCGAAATGTATCGTTGCAGTTTTGACGGTTGGATACCGCCGCAAATCGACAGCGTTCCGCTCGGTATTTGAATCTCACCGTTACCGACACGGGCTTGCGTGTAACTAATCGCGCCCTTCCACAGTTCAAGAAAGAATGAACGGGCGTTTAAGTCGTAATCCGCTTCTAATGATTTTAGCCATCCGATTAGCTCATCACGGTTTTGCAGGATACCGATAGGATTTTCGGAAAGAAATTGCGCGAGCTTCGGCGTGGTGATGTCATTTATTTCATATCGGCGCAATATCGGTTCTTGCGGTTTTTGCGAGAGTCCAAGTTTGGTTTTGTAAGCTTCGACGGTTTTACTTTCTTTCAGAAGCGCGTTTGATGACTTCTCGTAAAATCTCGCTTCTATGTCGTAATTCGCTTTTTCGTCGGCGTGTTCCTTTCGTGCCGCCGCTTGAAGTTCAAGTATTGGTTTTCGTGTTTCGTCTAATGCGGGCGTTTTCTTTGTGGACGGCAAACCGACGCAGCCTCCATATAGGTTAGGCACGACAAACCAATCGGAGTGTCGAAGCGGTTTCACGCGAAGCCGCGAGCCGATAAGACTTCCAATCATTATCACCGCCGATAAAACAAGAAAATCAAACGGGCATCCAATTACTACTGAAGCCGGACGCAACCAATCAACTAAAACTTTCGGCAGGCAATCATCATCCAGCGCGGCTACTGGCTTCAAAGTTAAATCAAGCGGGCGCGGTTCGCCTTCAAATTTTATTTCAGTCGTTTGCTGTGTGCTGTCGTCTCTGATTTTTTCCCTATGCCGCGCTCCGTAGCCTGCCGCGTAAAGAGCCTTGCTTGCGGCTGAATAGTCGCCTCCGTGCTCAAGCTGCGTATAAACTCCAACCGGATTAAAACCGCGAGCGGCTTCAAATTCGGTCGAAGTGCTGAAAACATAAAAAATTCTTAGCCCGGTGTGATAATTAGCCGACGTAACGCTGTCAGTCGTTCCGGGTCGTTTGTAATGGATTGATTCGCCGCGTTGATAAACGTGAGTCCAACCGTGCTTTTCGAGAAGCGCAGGAACGCCCGCACGGGCGTTGTAGTCGTCAAATGGTGATAGTCCGTCGCTGGTCGCCTTGCTGCTGGCGGTTTTCTCGCCCGTTGCTGTTTTTACAGGCGTTTGGTCAAACGATTTCGCAATTGTAAAAATTGTATCGCGTTCCTTTGCGGTAATGAGCGGAATTTCTTTAAATGTGCCTTGCGCCCACGCATAGCCGACAGTCGGCGCGGCAACAAAGTAACCGCCCTCGCCTCTTGTTTCAATCAGAGTTTTGAGTTTATCGCCTTCGGGAACTTCGCCGCTGGTTGCCGGACGCGAAGCTAGTTTTTGATTCCCTTCAATGGCTTCAACAGGCACGCGAATAAGAATATGGAAACCTTTATTGACCGTTCTGGCAATTACCAATTTTGGAAACAATCCCGGCAGATGTTCTTTAACCAGCGAGCAAAAATCTTCCATCAGCGAGCCTGTTAAATCGCACTTGCAATCAACGTCTATCACTTCGATATTTCCTGAAACCTTTCCGGAAATTATCGCAAGCCCGGTTGTTCTCGGCTTCGAGCCGTTAAACCATCCGCGAATTACGGATTTACTCGGTTTTGTTTTTTGGAAGCACGACCACGCGTCAATGTCGGGTCGTTTATTGTTTTTAACCGGGAGTGTAGCAAAACCGTCATCGTTGTATTCCAACGCCGCGCTTTGTAATTTGTTTTGACTGTTCATCGTGCCGCCCTCCGTTCGATTCGATTGTTGAGGACGCGCAGCTCTTCTTTGGTCCGGCAACAGTCGCAGATAGCGACGAGCGCGAAGCGGTAGCCGTCCAGCTCTCGCGATTGCTTACAGTCGTAACAAGTTATTGTTTGAAAAACTAACTTCGGAGGTTTGCCGAAGTTAAAATTTAATTGGTTTATTTCTGGGTTATGTGTTATATTTGCCATATCAATTTATCTCCTATGATTAATTGTTTGATTGTTCGTTTAGTAGTTTGGAAGGCGGTTTACACACGCCTTCCTTTCTTTTTTTATGCCGCGCCCGCGGCACGCCTCTTGGTTATGCGCGTCCATTCACTGAACAGCCGCGATTCTTTCCGTCAAATGTTTTAACTTTTTTTCAAGAATTTGCCGACGGAACTCCACATCTTTGTAGTTGTGGAAATGAAACGTCGAGAGCGCAACGCCCGCGATTCGGCACGCCTCCGCTGCTTGCTTCGTTTCGGATTTGTCGAAAGCGTCCAATAACGCCTCTTTTTTATTTGTTTGTTTTTTCATAAATTTAAGTTCAAAACAAAAAAAAGCTCGCACAAACTTTAGGAATCTTCCTGAAGTTTGTGCGAGCTTTGCTGCCCTGTGGGTAGCCTTTCTCTATTTAAAATATTCAGTTCCGCCTAAGCCTATTATCTTGTGATGATGCGAAAGTGGAATGTGTCGAACAATAGTATTGCACGGAGTCACAGCAAAAGCAAGGTGTTTTTTTTCTTGCTGTTTTGAAAAAACATCCAGGCTTTGCTACGATGTATTCAGGTAATTTTAGTTTTTCAAAGAACTAGAAACGGGCGGCTTGAGTGCAAATCAAGCCGTTTTTCTTTTTTACAAATTCTTAATAAATTTATCCAGGTCCGATCGTTTGATTTTATAGCCGCGCCCGATTATCCGTCCGGCTAGTTTCCCCGAATGAATCGCAGCACGCAGATTGGCGTCGGATAGTCCCGTGAGTAGGCGACAATCGGTTAAATTCAAAAGTATCTTTTCAGAGACCCGAACAGACGCGCTGCGAGTCTCTTCGGAGCTTCCCGAAAGTAACCCTCGAATAGCTTCGACGTGAGCCTGTTCGCGGCTTGCCAACGCCTCGACTAATTGAGCCACGAACAGACGCGCATCGGGGCTATTCGTTGTTAGTGCTGTGTCGGGTGATTCGAGCGCAGCCTTCAGCTTTTCAACGGCATCTTGATTGTATTCCGCCTGTTTACCAGTCTTCCCCCGGA
>MWVV01000283.1_pt1 | contig 18399 bp, 14 predicted proteins | sample 1047281 | NCBI WGS metagenome assembly MWVV01 (sample SAMN06349986, study PRJNA376086) | soil metagenome | isolation source: PT-2 sample Antarctic (ecotone) soil | place: Antarctica | collected 2015-01-13 | reverse complement strand
GCACAGGTGAGCCGCGCGAAATCGCCGCGCTAGATTTTGCGCGAGGAAAAACGAGCGTAGGGGTGCCGGAAATTGTTTGCGCGAGCGAATTTGAAAACTTTAAATATTTAATAACGACGCAGATGTCCGGCGCGGCGCTGACGCGGGCGGATTTCTTGAATTTGGAAAGAGAGGAACAGACCGAAATCGTTTTGCATCTTGCCGAAGCCTTAAAACAATTGCATTCGCACGACGCGCCGCCGACAGCTTTTGATTGGCAAAAATTTATCGAACATCAGGTAGAAACGACGCTTGAGAGACAGCGCGTGAGCGGCGCGACGGCGGAATGACTGGTGAGTTTGCCCGCGTATTTTGAAAATTATTTAAAGCTGCTTCCGATTGATTTCAAGCCGATGTTTATACACGGCGACGTGCATTTCGGAAATTTGCTTTTTGTGAAAACAAGCGGTCTCTGGAAGATTTCGGGTTTGTTCGATTTCGCCGACTCGCTCGTCGGTTTCCGAGAATACGAATTCGTCGCCGTCGGCGTCTTGATGCTGCAGGGCGACGCCGAACTGCAGCGCGAATTTTTCCGCGCATACGGTTACAAAAGCGCGGAACTCGACGAAAATCTGCGCCGCCGTTTGATGCTTTTGACGATTTTGTATGAATGCAGCAGCTTGCGCAGATACGCGATACGCTTAAAACCCCAAGCGGTCGATTTTACGCTCGACCGGTTGGAGCGCGCGATTTGGGCTTTTGCGGATTGATTTATAAATTTTTTTTCCGATGTTTAGCCGCATTCGCTTGCGGTTAATTGTTTTTCGTGGTGAATTTCCTGCAAACTTCTCACGCAGATTTTTTCTTCCGTATTTTTCGTCGAAATTGCTTCGATTAACGCTTCCGCGCCGGTCATCGTCGTAACGCACGGCACGTTGTAAGCAAGCGCGGCGCGGCGAATCGCCTGCTCGTCGAAATGCGAAGTTCTGCCCAAAGGCGTGTTGACGATAAGCGCGATGTCGCCGCTTCTTATGCGGTCGGCAATGTTCGGGCGTCCTTCATTGACTTTGAAAACCGTCTCGCAGACCAGTCCGACTTCCCATAAACGCTGCGCCGTCCCGTATGTCGCAATCAAGTCGAAACCGAGATTTTGCAGACGTCGCGCGAGTACGACCGCCTGCCCTTTGTCGGCGTCGTTGACCGATAGAAACGCCGTGCCGCATGCGGGAAGCCGGATTCCGGCGGCGGTCATCGCTTTGCCGTAGGCTTCGCCGAAGGTTGCGCCGACGCCCATTACTTCGCCGGTCGAGTGCATTTCGGGCGAAAGAACCGGGTCGACTCCGGCGAATTTATTAAACGGAAAAACCGGCGATTTGACGAAACATAAATCGACGGTCAAGACTTCCGGTAAATTAAATTCGGCTAATGTTTTGGCGCCAGCCATCAATAAAGACGCAATTGCGGGCAGCGGAACGCCGGTCGCTTTCGAGACGAACGGCACGGTGCGCGACGCGCGCGGATTAACTTCCAACACATAAACGCGATTGTCTTTCAAGGCGAATTGAATGTTCATCAAACCTTTGACATTTAACGCTTTAGCTAAAACGCGCGTGTAGTGTTTTATCGTTTCGAGATGTTCGGGCGCGATGCGCTGCGGCGGCAGAACAGAGGAAGAATCGCCCGAATGAATTCCGGCTTCTTCAATGTGTTCCTGAATTCCGGCGATGACGCAAGCCGTCTGGTCGCAAAGGGCGTCAACGTCAAACTCGGCGGCGTTTTCGAGAAATTTATCAATCAGAATAGGCTTTTCCGGCGAAGCGTCGGTCGCCGTCCGCATATATTCGTTTAGCGATTGCTCGTCATAAACAATCGCCATCGCGCGCCCGCCCAACACATAACTTGGTCGAACCAGAACCGGATAACCGATTTTTTCGGCGATTGCACAGGCTTCAACGGCTGAAATCGCCGTGCTGTTTTCAGGCGAAGGAATGTTTAATTTATCGAGCAGCGCGCCGAAACGTTTGCGGTCTTCCGCCAAATCAATCGAATCGGGCGACGTGCCGATGATGGGAACGCCCGCTTCCGACAAAGGCAAAGCTAAATTTAGCGGCGTCTGCCCGCCGAACTGCACGATAACGCCGTCGGGCTTTTCGACTTCGACGATGTTCATCACGTCTTCAAACGTGAGCGGCTCGAAATAGAGACGGTCGGATGTGTCGTAATCGGTCGAGACGGTTTCCGGGTTGCAGTTGACCATAATGGTCTCGAAATCGTTTGCTGAAAGCGAAAAAGCAGCGTGGCAGCAGCAGTAATCGAACTCAATTCCCTGCCCGATGCGGTTCGGACCAGAACCGAGAATCATAATTTTCCGGCGGCTCGTCGGCGCGGCTTCGCATTCTTCTTCGTAAGTCGAATAAAGATATGGCGTGTGCGATTCAAACTCCGCCGCGCAGGTGTCAACCCGTTTATAGACAGGCACGATGTTTAAATTTTTGCGATGCGCGCGCACTTCCGCTTCGGACGATTCGGTGAGAAACGCGATTCGTCTGTCGGACAAGGCAAATTCTTTGGCGCGCCGCAGAATTTCGGGCGAAATGTCTTCAAGTTGCTTGTCTTCAATTTCATCTTGAAGCTGCATTACGTCCTGCAATTGCTCCAAAAACCAAGGGTCGATTTTCGTCAAACGGTGAATTTCCTCAATCGAATAATCATTTTGCAAAGCGTATGTGATGTAGGAAAATCGCTGCGAATTCGGGCGCGCCAGCTTTCTTTGCAAAACGTGGTCGGGAACGTTTTCGAGCCGCAGCGGTTTGACCGCTTCGAGCGAGCGCAAGCCTTTGAACAGCGCTTCTTTGAACGTTCGCCCGATTGCCATAACTTCGCCGACAGATTTCATCTGCGTCCCCAAAACGTCTTCGGCTTGCGGAAATTTCTCGAACGCCCATTTCGGAATTTTCGCCACGACATAATCGATTGTCGGCTCAAAGCTCGCCGGAGTTTTTTTCGTGATGTCGTTCGGGATTTCGTCCAAAGTGTAGCCGACGGCGAGTTTGGCGGCGATTTTCGCAATCGGAAAGCCGGTCGCTTTTGAGGCAAGCGCGCTTGAGCGAGAAACTCTCGGATTCATTTCGATAATGCGCACATCGCCGTTTTCAGGATTGACGGCGAATTGAATGTTCGAGCCGCCGGTTTCCACCCCGACTTTGCGGATACATTTTATCGACATATCGCGCAAGTTTTGATATTCGACATCGGATAAAGTCTGCGCGGGCGCAACCGTTATCGAGTCGCCGGTGTGAACGCCCATCGGGTCGAAATTTTCAATCGAGCAGATGATTACGACGTTATCGTTGAGGTCGCGCATCACTTCCAGCTCGTATTCCTTCCAGCCCAAAATCGACTCTTCAATCAAAATCTGCGAAACGGGCGACGCGGCTAACCCGTTTTTCGCTATTTCTTCAAATTCTTCCGGGTTAAAAGCGATGCCGCCGCCCGTGCCGCCTAAAGTAAAACTCGGACGAATGATTGCCGGATAATCGGTTTGTTCGACGATTTTCTGCGCTTCTTCCCAAGTATGTGCGAAGCCGCCGAGCGGCACGGGAATGCCGATTTCTTCCATCGCTTTTTTAAAAAGCTCGCGGTCTTCGCCGACTTTTATCGAATCGACGTTCGCGCCGATTAACTGCACTCCGAATTTTTCTAAAATGCCCCGCTCGTAAAGCTCGACCGATAAATTCAGCGCCGTCTGACCGCCGACGGTCGGCAACAGTGCGTCGGGTCGTTCTTTTTCGATGATCGCCGCGACGGTTTCAACCGTTAAAGGCTCGACGTAAGTCTCGTTGGCGATTTCCGGGTCGGTCATAATAGTCGCCGGATTCGAGTTCACCAAAACTACTTCAAAGCCTTCTTCTTTGAGCGCGCGGCAGGCTTGCGTGCCGGAATAATCGAACTCGCAGCCCTGTCCGATGACAATCGGTCCAGAGCCGACGATTAAAATTTTATGGATATCGGAGCGTTTCGGCATAGTTTATTTCAGATAAAAGTCGGTTGACGGAAAGTTTCGGCAACTTTTGACTCCGCTTGATTATACAAAAAAAGCGCAATAAAAATAATCACGCCTTTTCAGGTATTTTCAAAACCGACGAAAATCGGTTCGGGTTTTATTTCTATGCCGAACGTTTCTTTGACCTTTGTTTGAATTTCCGTTTTCAAAGTCGAAACGTCGCACGCTGTCGCGCCGCCTAAATTAACAATCGCCAATGTGTGATTGACGGAAAGACCGACGCGCCCCGATTTGTAGCCTTTGCCGAAACCGCTTTTTTCAATCAGCCACGCGGCTGGAATTTTTACATTATTCTCATCGACAACGTAATTCGGCAGATTTTCAGTTGCGGCGATAATTTTTGATTGTCTGGCTCGCGCTTCGATTTCCGCAAATTGTTTTTTGCTGACAAACGGATTTTTAAAGAACGAGCCGACGCTTCGCGAGTTTATATCCCGTTCATCGACAACCATTGATTTAGCGCGGCGAATTTCGAGAACCGCTTGACGAGTTTCTTTCAAAGTCGGCTGTTTGCCTGCAAAAAAGTTTTGCAAATCTTTATAAACTATTTTCGGCGCGCCGTCTTTTTTCAAAGCGAAAGAAACGCTTAAAACAATAAAACGATTCTTTTCCGTCGTGTTGAAAATGCTCGTGCGATATGCAAATCCGCATTGCCCGTTTGATAAATCGACGAATTCTTTTGCATGTCGGTCAAAGCATCTGACCGCAACAATCGTTTCGGCGACTTCCTGCCCGTATGCGCCGACGTTCTGCACGGGCGTTCCGCCGACCGTTCCCGGAATTCCGCTCAGACATTCGATGCCCTGCAAGTTTTTTTCGACACAGAAGGCGACGAATTTTTCCCAGTCTTCGCCCGCGCCCGCGTTTACACGAACGGTTTCGCATTTTTCCTGCGAAACAGAAATGCCTTTCAAAGCAATCTGCAAAACAAGCCCGTCGAAACCTTCATCGGCAATCAGAACATTGCTTCCGCCGCCGAGAACGAAAATTTGCAATTCGTTTTGCTTGGCAAATTCTAATGCTTTGACAACATCCGTTTCATTATCGGCGCGCACGAAAAAACGCGCCGCGCCGCCGATTTTAATTGTCGTTAATCGGGCGAGCGGCACGTTTTCCTGCACGGCAAAAGTCATATAATGCAAAATTTTCGACTGGTTTTGAAGACAAAAACAATTTTCAGTTTGATTCGATTTTTCTTTCCGCGACGAGCGCGTGAACCGCATCGATAAACGGTTTCAAATATGTGTCGCGCTCGATGAACGGCACTCGTTCGCGTATCAAATCATAAACCGGCTGCGTTCTATCGCCCAAGCGTTTTTCCGCCCCGATTCGCTGCCGCCGGAAATCGACGCCCTGCGCCGCGCTGAAAAGTTCGAGCGATAAAATCAATTCGAGATTTTCGCCAATCTGCCGCAGCTTTAACGCGCTCGTTACGCCCATCGAAACGTGGTCTTCGGTATTTGCCGAACTCGGAATCGTATCGACGGATGCCGGATGTGAGAGAATTTTATTTTCCGTGCAAAGGGCGGCGGCTGTGTATTGAACGAGCATAAAGCCCGAATTCAAACCGCCCTTTTCGGTCAGAAAGGCAGGCAAAACGCGCGCATTCGAGCATTCGTCCGTCAAGCGCATAATGCGTCTTTCCGATATATTTCCAAGCTCGGACAAAGCAATCGCCAGATAATCGGACGAGAGCGCGAGCGGCTCGCCGTGAAAATTTCCGCCGGAAATCACGTCGATGTCGTCGCAATGCTCGTCGCAGAAAATCAAAGGATTGTCGGTTACGGCGTTCAATTCGATATTGACGACCCATTCGGCGTAGGCAATCGCGTCGCGGCACGCGCCGTGAACCTGCGGAATACAGCGCAGGCTGTATGCGTCCTGCACGTTCGACGAATCGAATTCTCTGACGAAATCGCTTCCCGCGAGAATTTCCCGCAAGTTTTTCGCGCAGTGAATCTGTCGCGGATGCGGGCGCAAAGCGTGAATCCGCTCGTCGAAAGCACGCGTCGTTCCATTCAAGGCTTCGAGGCTCAAACAGCCCGAAAGGTCGGCGACATCGGCAAGATATTTCGCCCTGTAAGTTTCAAGCAGACCGACGGCAGTCATAATCGTCGTGCCATTCGTCAATGCTAAACCTTCTTTGGCGGCGAGCGTTATCGGCTCTAAATTTGCCGCTTCCAAAGCATCTTTCGCCTGTAAAATTTCGCCCGCAAATTCGGCTTCGCCTTCGCCGATAAGCGGCAGAGACATATGCGCGAGCGGCGCTAAATCCCCGCTCGCGCCGAGACTTCCCTTTTCGGGAATTTGCGGATGAACGCCGCGATTGAGAAATTCGAGCAGCAGTTCCAAAGTTTCGAGCCGAATGCCGGAAAAACCGCGAGCGAGCGTATTGGCGCGAATCAACATTATTGCCCGCGTCGTCGGAATATCGAAAGGTTTTCCAACTCCGACCGCGTGGCTGACGACGATATTTCGCTGCAAAATTTCGACTTCTTCGCGCGAGATGATTTTGTCTTTAAACGCGCCGAAGCCGGTCGTAATGCCGTAGGCAATCTCGCCGCGTTCGAGCAGAATCTGAACGGCGTTTGCCGACCGCTGCACGCGCGCTTTCGCCGCTTCCGACAAACCGACGCGCGGCTTATCGGGCGCGCCGTAAGCGACGGCGACGACTTGTTCAAACGTGAGATTTTCGCCGTCCAAAATTATTTCGTTCATAGAAAACAGGTGTCAGATTTTTAGGTATTAAGTTTTAGTATCAGAATTTTAACTGACACCTAAAACCTTACGACTTTTCCCTTTTTTACCACAGTTTCGACAAAATTGCCTCCGAATTCGTAAGCGATTTGGCGGTAATCGGTCGCATCTAAAATCAAAACGTCGGCTTGCTTTCCCGTTTCGATTGAGCCGACCCGTTCGCCTAATCCGACGGCAAAAGCTGCGTTTATCGTAGCGGCGTTTAATGCTTCGGCAGGCAGAAGTTTCTGATAGCGGCAGGCAATCGCCATCGCTGCCGGCAAGCTCGGACACGGCGCGCTGCCCGGATTGTAATCGGTCGATACGGCAACGGCGCAGCCCGCGTCAATCATTTTACGGGCGTCGGCAAATTCTTTTGCGCCGAAATTAAAATTGACCGTGGGCGTTACGACGCCGATTGTGTTTGACGCCGCGAGCAATTGAATTTCAGCGTCGGAAATTTTGTCTAAATGGTCAACCGAAGTTGCTCCCAATTGAATCGCCATTCGCGTGCCGCCGAGATTTGTAAATTCGTCGACGTGCGCCTTCAAACCGAAACCGAGATTTTTTGCCGTTTCTAGAACGCGCAGCGATTGTTCGAGATTAAAAGCATTTCGCTCGCAGAAAACATCGACGAAAAAAGGCTTGTTTTGAAAATCTTTTCTGCATCGCGCGGCGGCTTTCGGCAACATTTCGTCGCAAATTAAATGCACGTAATCGTCGAGATTTTCCTTGAATTCGGGCGCAATCGCGTGCGCGGGCAGAAACGTCGCAATCAAATCGACATCCTGCGTCTTATCGAGTTCAAAAATTGCCGCCAGCATTTTCAATTCCGTTTTCGTGTCCAGTCCGTAGCCGGTTTTGACTTCGCACGTCGTCGTGCCGAGCGCGAGCATTTTGTCGAGCCGTTTTCGGCTTTGTTCGACTAAATCGTTAAGACTCGCGGCGCGCGTTTTTTCAACCGTCGAAAGAATTCCGCCGCCCGCTTCTAAAATTTCCAGATAATCCGCGCCTTTAATTTTCAATTCAAATTCGTTGAGCCGGTCTCCGGCGAAAACAACATGCGTGTGGCTTTCGACAAATGCCGGACAAACGACTTTGCCGCGCGCGTCAATAACATTTTCACTCTTAAAATTTCTACGAATTTCATCCGAGCGTCCGACAGCGAGGATTTCGCCCGCCGCTATTACCAGCGCGCCGTTTTCTATCAAACCGACATCGCGCATCTGCGCTTCTCTTTTTGGTCTGCCGTTCGCCGCGCAGGTTACAATCTGCGCGGCGTTTTCGATTATTAAATCCGTTTTCCGCATTACAGAAAAGATTTTAGTTGCATTTCGGTCAAGCCAACAAGCCGACCATTATTTATTGCCGAAAAAACTACCGAAAAAGAAACACATCGCTTTTGAATTTGTTTCAAAAAGCGTGGCTTTTATTTGATAATATTTAGAAATTTTATAATCTTGTTTTAGAAACAGAAAATTTATTTTCCGTGCAAAAAACCCAATTTTCACAAACTGAAATTCGTGGCGAAACAATTATCAATCCAATACACGGGCGAAGAAAAACCGTTTAAGTATATCGTCCAAAATCTCGAAAACACTTTTGGCGAACCCGAATTGGGAAAAAAGAGCGACGCGCTCTCAATGCTCATCCGAATCGTTCTCTCGCAGGCGACCAGCGACGCCAACAGCCGCCGCACGTTCCAAAATCTAACGAAACGCTTCGGCGGCAATTGGGAAAATGTTTTCGCCGCAAAAGAAACCGAAATCGCCGACGCGATTCGATTAGGCGGCTTGGGAAATCAAAAAGCGCGAGTCATCCGCGAACTGCTCGCGCAAATAAAGGAGCGGCACGGCAAATTAAACTTAAAATTTCTCGATAAAATGCCGGACGAAGCCGCGCGCGATTACTTAACAGACTTTCGCGGCATCGGTCCGAAAACCGTCGCCTGCACGCTCCTTTTCGCCCTGCACAAAGAAGTTTTCCCGCTCGACACGCACATCTTTCGCGTTTTCCGCCGAATGGGAATCCTGCCCGAACGAATCACCGACACAAAAGCGCACCGCTTTTTAGACCAACTCGTTCCGCACGGAAAATTCTATTCACTACACGTCAACCTGATTCGCCTCGGCAGACAAATCTGCCGCCCGCGCGAGCCGCTTTGCGAGCAATGCCCGCTCATCGAATACTGCGATTACGGGTTGACGCGAATGTAAGTTGAATATTTATTGATTCTTAATGAAATGATTACGATTCAGTTTCAATTTTCACATCTGTTAAAGCTATTCCTTCGTTTTCGGTTAATTGCCAAACGTCCGAGCAAAACAAATGGTCAATGGTTTTGATATGTTTCTTTAATAACGGGTCGCGCTCCATATTCGGGCGAACGTCGCAGTAATAAACTCCGTCCAGCGGGTTTAGTTTTATGGTGAAGGCTTTGAAATGTCCGGTTAGAAAAGTCGAATTTACGCCGTAAGAATTTTCAATTCGCGTTTTTTTTCTCTGAACGTCGTGCAGAAAAATTGCAATATGCGGGATTTCCGTTTCGGTCAGTTTACTGTAGAGAAACTTATCCATAAAGATTTTATCTATTCTGTCTTTACTCGAAGTTTTCACCGAGCCGATTACTTTCAGTTCATTTTCTTTGAATAGCAGCAAATCGTGCTGATAACTCATATCAAATTGTTTCTCACCGTTAATATAAATCGGAACTTTCACCGTTCCGGTTTGGCAGTCAACACCGACTTCCTTAAGCAACAGTTGAATAAAGCGTTCAAAAAGGTCGCCGTTTAATTTTCTTGCCTGATTAGATGCGCCTGAAGGAAGTGCGTCCAGCGTAATGCCGATACATTGTTGAATCGTGTAAATGCTTTTTATGAGAATTTCACGGCTTAGTAAATCTTCTGCTGATAAATGCCTAACGGACGCAAGAAGCTGCGGGAAATCATTTATTATCTTTTCTGCATCGTCGAACCCGTAAAATAAATTCGCATTGACCGGACGACTGATATTAAAGTATCCGTCCTGTTTATATTGGAAAAATCTGTATTGAGTTTCGTTCTGTGAAATAATCACGGCTTGAAAATCTTTCAAGGCGAAGGTGAGAAAATTTTCGGCAAAATCAATATAGTTTTGTACGTTGGTAAAGTTCTTTTTATCGGTCGCAAACTCGACAAGTTTTGTAAGTTTCATCGAATCTTTTCTCTACGCTCCAGTTTTTTTCTGTCGTATTCAATCCATTCCTCAATCGTCATCTTTTTGACGTTTTCAAGTCTTTCAATCGCCCACGAATTGTATTCCGTCTTTTGTTCGCAAGCGAGCCAATTTCTTTGCAGTTGTTCAGCAACTACAGCGGTCGTGCCGGAACCGGAAAACGGGTCTAAAATCGTATCTCCGACAGTTGATGCGGCGAGAACTAATTTTCTCAATAATTCTTCGGGCTTTTGCGTCGGATGCGCGGTTTTTTCGTTCATTCCGTTGCAGGTCGTGGGAATATCAATCACGTCTTTCGGTTTTGCGCCAAGCGGGTTCGGATGCCAAACGTCGCTTCTTTTTCCGTTGTTTCCGTATTGACTGGTTTCCGCTTGCGGATGCGACGGATATTTTAATGTATGCGCTCCGTATGGAATGCGAACTGAATCGATGTTCAGCTTGAAATTTGCGCTTTTACGAAAATGAATAATGCTTTCGTGCGAGCGTCCCCAATCGCTTCCCAAATTCGCCTTATTTTTGTAGTGCCATACAATCCAGCGTGAAGATTTGAAGAACTTCGACGCGGGATGTTTAATGTCAGCAAGAATTTCGGAAAATCCGCAAACATACATCGAACCGTTTAGCTTCAAAATCCGCGAAACCTCTTTAATCCATTCCAAAGACCATTTTATATATGCTTCCTGACTTTCAAAATTGTCCCAATCAACTTTATTGAGATTATACGGCGGGTCTGCGAACACCAAATTTACCGATTCGTCTTTGAACGTTTTTAGCCACACAAGAGAATCTCCTTCGAACAAGTTTCCATTTAAACGACTATATCGAATCTTTATTTGAGAGTCCGAAACAGTTTTAGATGGTTTTATGATTTGAAGTTTTTCTTCAAATGCAGATTGCCGGATTTCCATATTTTCTTGATATATTACCGCATCATCGGAATTTTCACCGCATTCTCTTTCGCAAACTCAATCGCTTCGGTGTAACCGGCGTCGGCGTGGCGGATGACGCCCATTCCGGGGTCGGTCGTTAAAACTCGTTCGATTCTTTTTGCTGCTTCGGGTGTGCCGTCGGCGACGATGACTTGTCCGGCGTGTAAGGAATAGCCGATGCCGACGCCGCCGCCGTGATGGAGGGAAACCCACGTTGCGCCGCCGACGGCGTTTATCATCGCGTTTAGATAAACCCAATCGGCGATTGCGTCCGAGCCGTCTCTCATCGCTTCGGTTTCGCGGTTTGGCGAAGCGACCGAACCGCAATCTAAGTGGTCTCTGCCAATCACAATCGGCGCTGAAAGTTCGCCCGATGCGACCATTTCGTTTAATTTCAGTCCCGCTTTGACTCGTTCGCCGTAGCCGAGCCAGCAGATTCGGGCGGGCAAGCCTTGAAATTCGACTTCGTTTTGCGCCATTGTCAGCCATTTTGTTAAATGGTCGTTTTCGGGGAAAAGATTCATTATCGCCGCGTCGGTTTTGTAGATGTCTTCTTTTTCGCCTGATAATGCAACCCACCGAAACGGACCTTTTCCTTCGCAGAAAAGCGGGCGAATGTAGGCGGGAACAAAACCCGGGTAATCGAAAGCGTTTTCGACGCCGCAATCGAAAGCGCGCTGCCGCAAATTATTGCCGTAATCGAAAACCGTCGCACCGCGCTTTTTGAATTCGAGCATTGCCTCGACGTGTTTTGCCATCGAATTCATCGCTCGTTTTTCATATTCGGCTTGGTTTGATTTGCGTAATTCGTTTGCCTGTTCAATTGACAAGTCTTTGGGAATGTAGCCGTATAAAACGTCGTGCGCCGAAGTCTGGTCAGTAACGACATCCGGCAAAATGTTTTTTTGCAAAATCTGCCAATGAATTTCCACCGCGTTTCCTAACAGGGCGATTGATTTCGCTTCTCTTTTTGTGGTGTATTCATCGACCATTTGCAGCGCTTCCTCTAAACTTTCCGTCGCCAAATCAACTTGCTTTAATTGCAGACGCCGCTCGATGCGCCGTTTATCGACTTCGACGAGCAGCGCGACGCCGCCGTTGAAAGTTACGGCTTGCGCCTGCGCGCCGCCCATTTCTCCCAAGCCCGCCGTTAATATGAATTTCCCTTTCAAGTCGCCCCAGCCGTTTTGCCTTGCGAGCGAGCCGAATGTCTCGTAAGTTCCCTGCAAAATCCCCTGCGTGCCGATGTAAATCCAGCTTCCCGCCGTCATTTGTCCATACATCATCAAACCTTCGCGCTCATATTTATCGAAATTTTCCTGCGTCGCCCAGTGCGGAACAATATTCGAGTTAGCGAGCAGAACGCGCGGCGCATCCGTGTGAGTTTTGAAGACGCCGACGGGTTTTCCCGATTGGACGAGCAAGGTTTCATCGGCTTCGAGATTTTTTAAACTTTCTAAAATCGCGTCGAAACATTCCCAATTGCGCGCCGCTTTGCCTCGTCCGCCGTAGACGATTAAATTGTCGGGGTCGAAAGCGACATGGGGGTCGAGATTGTTCTGCAGCATTCGATACGCGGCTTCGGCTAGCCAGTTTTTGCAGGTGATTTCAGTTCCGGTCGGCGATTTTATAATTCGTTTCATTCGGTTGGTTCTGTAGTTCGATAAATTTTTCAATAAGTTCGTTGAAAACGCGCGGCTTGTCAAGATTGCTCAGATGACTCGCGCCTGAGATTATTTCGAGGCGCGCGCCTGTGATGTTTTCGGCAAGCTCCTTTGACAGTTCGACGGGCGCAACCGCGTCGCGCTCGCCGACAAGGATGAGCGTCGGAACGTTGATTTGCGGCAATAAATTTCTGTAATCCGCCGCCCAAACCGCGCGCGTCGCCCAGCGAAAAGTTTGTTTCGGAATTTTTGAAAACGTCTCGACCACTTCGCCGCGCATTTGTTCGCCGATCTCCGGCATCAGCAGAACTTCGACGCGCTGCTCAGCAAACTCGCGCATCGTCATTTTCTCGACGAGCGAAAGCGTGCGCTCAACAATCTCGCCGCCGCGCGGATGTCTTGCAAAAGCGTCGGCTAAAATGAGCGACATTATTCGACGAGCGTTTTGCGCGAACATTTCAAGCGCGACCACACCGCCGAACGAAAGCCCTAAGATGTGCGCCCGCTTGATTTCAAGCGCGTCCATCGCGCCGAAAACATAACGGGCGATTTCTTCGCGCGTCAAATCTTTCGACGGTAAATTCGATTCGCCGTAACCGGCGTAATCAAAGGCGACGACGCGCCGGTTTTTCGACAACTCTTTGACTTGAAAATCCCAGACCGATTTGTCCGAGCCGACGCCGTGCAAAAATATGAGCGGCGGATTTTCCGCCGAATTTCCCGCTTCGCTGTAACCGATTTGCAAATCTCCGACTTTTATAACACTCACTTTTATTTTTATTTTCGCGCGCGCCGGGCAAAGTTTCTATATTTATTCGGGCGCGATTTCCTTTATAAATTTTTCAATTCGCTCAATAAAATCCGCCGAAACTTCATTTGCATCCGGCACGAGCCGCGCGATTTCCGCGACAATCGCCGAACCGACAACCGCTGCATCCGCGTATCGCCAAACCGCTTTTACTTGCTCGGCATTTGAAATTCCAAATCCGACAGCGACGGGCAAATCGGTAAACTTTCTCAATCTTTTCACCAAATTTTCCGCCTCATTGCTCAAATCCGTCCGCGCACCCGTAACGCCCGCGCGCGAAACTGCATAAACGAAACCGCTCGCCTGCGCGCAGATTTTCTTCAGCCGCTCGTCGCTCGAAGTCGGCGCGGCGAGCATAATTAAAGCTAGATTTTTAGCGTCTAAAATCGCGCGAAATTCTTCCGCTTCTTCCGGCACAAGGTCAGTAATTAAAACGCCGTCAACGCCCGCGCTTTCCGCCTCCGCAGCAAACTTTTCCAGACCGAACTGCAAGATCGGATTAAAATAACTGAACAAAATTATTGGAACTTCACAACCCGTTTGACGAACCGCCGCGACAATTTCTAAAATGTATTTAACGCCAATAGAACGTCGCAAAGCACGCTCTGCCGACGCCTGAATCGTAATTCCGTCGGCAACTGGGTCGGAAAACGGAACGCCAAGTTCGACGACGCTCGCGCCGCCTGTCGCAAGCAACAAAATCAATTCTTTGGTCGCCTGCAAATCCGGGTCGCCCGCGATGATAAACGGAATAAACCCCCCGCGATTTTCGGATTTTAATTGATTGAATTTTCTGTTTATTCGATTCACGAATTTACTTGTTTGCAGCGGCGGCTAATATTTCCTGAACTTGATTGACATCTTTATCGCCGCGCCCGGAAAGATTGACGATAATCATTTGGAGAGGCGACATTTCCGGCGCGATTTTCAAACAATGCGCGACGGCGTGCGCCGATTCTAATGCGGGAATTAAGCCTTCGGTTTGCGATAAAATCTGAAACGCTTTTAATGCTTCCGCATCCGAAGCCGAAGCATATTCGATGCGCCCGATTGACTGTAAAAATGCGTGTTCGGGTCCGACCGAAGCGTAATCCAAACCTGCGGAAATCGAATGCGTCAGCGCGATTTGACCTTGTTCATCTTGAAGAAGAAAACTTTTCGTGCCATGAAGCACGCCGATTTTTCCGCCGCCGGCTTTGTTAAAACGCGCCGCGTGTTCGCCCAAATCATTTCCTTTGCCTCCCGCTTCGACGCCAATCATTCGCACCGATTCATCATTTAGAAACGGATGAAACAAACCAATAGAATTCGAGCCGCCGCCGACGCAGGCAATTAAACAATCGGGCAGAGTTCCGGTTTTTTCTAAAAATTGAGCGCGCGCTTCTCGACCAATTACGCTTTGAAAATCTCTGACCATCAGCGGATACGGATGCGGACCCAAAGCCGAGCCGAGCAGATAATAACTCGTATCGACGTAAGTAACCCAATCGCGCAGCGCTTCGTTTATCGCGTCTTTCAGCGTTCGCGCGCCCGCGTTCACTTCGCGCACTTCCGCGCCCAAAAGCCGCATCCGAAAAACATTCAGCGCCTGCCGCCGCACGTCTTCCGCGCCCATATAAACAACGCATTCCAGCCCGAAAAGCGCGCACACGGTCGCCGTCGCAACGCCGTGCTGACCCGCGCCAGTTTCGGCGATAATCCGCCGCTTGCCCATTCTGCGCGCAAGCAAAATCTGCCCGATTGCGTTATTTATTTTGTGCGAGCCGGTATGCCCCAAATCTTCGCGCTTGAGATAAATCTGCGCGCCGCCTAAGTTTTCCGACAATCTTTCCGCGTGAAAAAGCGGCGTCGGGCGACCGGAAAAATCCTGCAAAAGCTGTAAAAACTCGGCTTGAAAATCCGCATCTTCGCGCGCAGCAAAATACGCGCTCGTCAATTCTTCAATCGGCGACATCAGCGTTTCCGGCACAAACCGCCCGCCGAATTCGCCCCAATAACCGCGCTCGTTCGGTTGAAAATTATTCATTGATTGATACCTTTTGATTTACTTTGCATTCTTCTATGAAAGCAATAAACACTTCAAATGCTCTTTCTTCATCACCATTACATTCTTCTATAATTTTTCTTGTTGGCAACGAGCCGTATTTAGATTGAAGTAAAAAGGAAAAATTTTCTGAAAATCGGAACGAGTGATTACAATTATTATGATGAATTCCGCAAGAAAAACTCACTCCAGACAAAAAAGATGAAAGAGACGTTAAAGATTTCTTGCCTGAATACAAAGCAGGGAAAATATTATTCAGTTTCATTAGCTGTTCGATATTCTCAAATTTGAATTTTTCGTCTCCTTGAATCTCTTTCCACCAATCCGTGTCGTGAGCCAATTTAATAAAATTTATTACGCTGACTTTATCTTTTTTTCCTTTAAAACTCTCGATTCTGCTACAAGCATCTATCGCAAACGGATTAATATTTTTCACCGCTCTCACAACATTCTCTGTCGAAAGCCCGCCCGCGAGATACATTTTCGGAAAAATCTCGCTCACTTTTTTCGCAATTTCCCAATTGAAGGTTTCGCCCGTTCCGCCGTGTTCTTTTGGTGAATAAGCGTCGAGTAGAACGGCGTCGGCTTGAAATTGTAAAACGTCTTCGGGTTTGAAAACTTCGGAGACGCGAAAGGCTTTGATGATTTCGCCCGAAAATTTCTCTCGAAGTCGCGCGAGAAATTCCGGCGTTTCTTCGCCGTGCAGTTGAACGGCGTCGAGCTTTGCGCTTTTCGCGGTTTCGAGAATTTTTTCCAAATGAGCGTTGACGAAAACGCCTACTTTCAAAACATTTCCAGGCAGTTGCTCGATAATCGCGCGCGCCTTTTCCGGCGAAATATAACGCGCGCTTTTCTCGTAAAAATTAAAGCCGAGGGCGTCGGCGCCGAATTTTGCTGACAGCAGCGCGTCTTCCAAATTCGTGATGCCGCAGATTTTTACTTTTGTCATACGATTTTCGCCGCAAATTCTTTTAATTTCGCGCCGACATCTTCAGACTTCATCAAAGTTTCGCCAATCAAAAAACCTTTGAAACCTAAAGCGCGCAAACGCAAGATGTCTTCGCGCGTCCGCAAGCCGCTTTCACTGATTAAAATCGTGTCATTCGGCGCTGATTTTATCAACTCAACCGATGTTTCCAACGAAACTTGAAAAGTCTGCAAATTGCGGTTGTTGACGCCAATAATTTTTGCGCCTATTTGTTCGGCTACGCGCATTTCCTCGAGCGTATGAACTTCGACTAAAGCGTCCAGACCGATTTCTTCAGCTAACAAAAACAACTCTTTTAATTTTTCGATTTCGATTTCGGTAAAAGCGGCGACAATCAACAAAATCGCCGATGCGCCCGCCGTTGCGGCTTGGAAAATCTGTCGCTCGTTGAAAATAAAATCTTTGCACAAAACCGGAATTTTGTCGTCAATCGCGCCAACTGCCGCCGTCAAATCAGCGAACGAGCCGCTGAAAAAATCCGGTTCTGTAAGGACGGAAATCGCTGCCGCGCCGTTATCAAAGTAAATACGGGCGATTTCCTTTGGCTTTGCGCTCACGTTTATTGCACCCTTCGATGGCGAAAAGCGTTTGAATTCGGCAATAATATTTGTTCTTTCGCTTCTTTCCAACGCTTTTTGAAGACGATTCGGCTCGGCGATTTTCCTCGCCGCAAACGCTTCGCGTCGCAAATTTTCAATCGGGAAACCTGCAACATCCTTTTCGATTCGCTCGCGTCTTTTTTCTAAAATTTCTGTTAAATATGTCGCCTGCCGCAAAGTTTTCGTCATAATTTCCGGTAAAATAATTTCTGTTAATACGCATGGAAACGTTCGTTAATTTGAAAAATAATAATTTGAAACATCGCCGAAAACTTAACTTTTTTCATTGGTCAATCGAATCAATTCTTCGAGTTTCGCTAAAGCCATTCCATCGTCCAAACTGTGATTTGCCAGTTCGACGGCTTGCTCTAAATTTTCGGCGCGCCCCCCGACAAACAGCGCCGCCGCCGCGTTTATCACAACCAGTGAACGCGCCGCGCCGTTTCGTTTTCCCTCTAAAACATCACGAATAATTCGCGCGTTATCGACGGGCTTTCCGCCGCGAATTTTTTCCAAATCTTCCTTTTTCGCCCGTTCAAATCCGAGTCGTTCGGGCGCGATTTGAAAAAATTTTATGTAATCGGCGGCGATTTCGGCAACGGCGGTTTTATCCGCGACCGTGATTTCGTCCAAACCGTCAAGACCGTGAACGACCCAAGCGCGCTTAACGCCCAATGCTGCGAGCGTTTTGGCGACGGGCGCGACGAGCGCTTCGTGCCATACGCCGAGAATTTGAAACGGCGCGCTCGCAGGATTCGTCAAAGGTCCTAAAAGATTGAAAGTGGTGTGAACCGACAGCTCGCGGCGAACGGCGGCGACGCGCGCCGTCGAAGCGTGGTAAAGCGGCGCGAACATAAAACAGATGCCGATTTCGTTTAAACATCTTTCGCTTCGTTCGCGGCTCGCCGAAACATTGACGTCGAGCGCGCTCAAAACATCGGCGCTGCCAGATTTTGAAGTTGCCGCGCGGCTTCCGTGTTTGGCGACGGGCAAACCTGCGCCTGCGATGACGAAGGCGGCGGCTGTTGAAACATTGAAAGTTTTCGCGCGACTCGAACCCGTTCCCGCCGTGTCGATAAAATCCGTGTGTTTTGAATGAATTTTTACCGAGTGCGCGCGCATCGCTTCAGCCATTCCCGCAAGCTCGTCGGTCGTTTCGCCCTTGATTGCCAGCGCGACGAGAGCGGCGGAAATCTGCGTGTCTGTCGCTTCGCCGTCGAGCAATTGATTTAATAACTGCGCCGCTTCCGCGCGCGATAAATTTTGCCCTTGAATAAGGCGCAGAAGCAACCCGCGCAAGCCTCTTGCGTGCGGTTCGTCCGTTCGTTTCGGCGCGTTGAGAAGCCATTCGGGGCGAATTAAATTATATTTATCAA
>MWVV01000282.1_pt1 | contig 18404 bp, 22 predicted proteins | sample 1047281 | NCBI WGS metagenome assembly MWVV01 (sample SAMN06349986, study PRJNA376086) | soil metagenome | isolation source: PT-2 sample Antarctic (ecotone) soil | place: Antarctica | collected 2015-01-13 | reverse complement strand
CGTCTGAAGTGGCTGAACGCTTGGGCGTCGCACAGGTCACGGTGAATGTCTGGTGCTTACAGGGCAAGTTCCCAAAGGCCGCGCGGGAAGAGACGCCACGCGGCCCCGTGTGGACTATTCCTGAATCCGATTTAACAAACTTTGTGAAGCCAACAGCGGGACGCCCGCCCAAAGCCAAGCCCGGACAATCGAACGGTAAGAAGAGAGGGAAGAAGTGACGGATAAACTCACGGGCGAAGAGGCGCAAGCCGCGGGGCGCAATGATCTTTCCAAATGGAAACGCGAGGCACGGGAGCGGGGCGGGCGCGAAGGGCACAGCAGGCGTGACGAAATGGTAGCGAGGCTACTGGACGAGCGCGAGGCGGCGCAAGACCACGCCGCGGGCGCCGCCGAAGACGAGCGCCGTAGTAAAGAACGCGCCGAAGGCAAGTGTTAGCGCCAAAGGTGTAGTGAGTACACTTTCGCAAGATGAACGATAAGAAGAAAGACGGCAGGAAGTGAGGAGAGAGATGTCACCGCCACAGTTGGAAGTCGAGATGGTCTATGCGAGGGAGGTCTTCAACGAAGCTTTGGAGAGATCGGCGCCCGACCTGCGGGAGGCGGCAGAGGGGTACAGGGCGCTGCTGAACGAATACCTGGAGAAACTACACCAATACACACCGGGCGTGCCTGCCATGGAGCAAACACACGGGCGGGGGTTGTCGTTCGGGGTGGCAGCGAAGCCGGCGCTCGATGATTCGGTGGAATGGGCACGCGCGGAATGGACAAGGGTCTCGCTGGCACTCGGGGCACCGGACGACAAGCCGAAGAAGAAAGGCGGCAAGCGATGAGCGACAACGAACCGACCACGAAGCCGACGCTCGAGACGCTTCTCGAAATGCTCCGGGGCATGCGCGAAGAGACGCGCGCTGGCTTCGCCGCGATGGAGAGAAGGTTTGATGATGTCGGGCGCAAGATCGACGTGATGAACAAGGACGTGCTGCAACTGAGAGCCGACGTTGCGGGATTGGACAGGCGCATCTCTAACCTTGAGGGGTCGCGCGTCTAGCACTTTCCACTGAGTAGCGACCGCCGGGCGCGCGTGGCTTCGTCGTGATTGTCGGGATTATAGGTAGATCATGGCACTTAAAGATTGCTCCGATTGTGGACACCAATGCTCAACCAAAGCCTTCGCCTGTCCCGAATGTGGCAGGCTCATTAGTGCGCGCGGCTGGTGGGTAGCAACAATCGGGTGGGGCGTCATCCTGTCGGCGTTTATTTCTTTTCTCCTGAGCTTCGCTTTCCTCTTTGTGATGTATGCGTTGTTCGGCAACCTGAGCATGTTCGGCTTCTAAACGCAATAATCTCAAAACAAGGTGGCTTACAGGGAAGCCTTTATGTTTGACGAGGAAAGCTCAAAGAAGCTCCGGCAGTTAATGGACTTCACCGGCGAGCATGGAAGCTTTCACGAAACATCGTATTTTTCAATTGCGATCACAGGGAGAATTGAAGCAGAACAAAATGGGGAATTGTTAACCCTCAAGGTTGTCATTGACCCCAAGCGAGTCAACGTAAAAATAGAACCGACTGAAGAAGACGCTGACGCTGCCCCAAATGCCACTGCCATTACGGACATTCCCGCTAACCTAGTAGCGCATGCGCCACGCAGCGCGCTGTGGCAAGATGTCCGACAGAACTTCATAGACTTGCTACGCGTCACGCTCACACAAGAAACCATTTTTCACTTCGGCGATGTTGTCAACGCCACTTTTTTAGAGTACGACCCGACGCTTGGAAGTAAGCGGCAGATCATTGAAGCCCATGTCGAGAGGACTGCTGAGCGGCTGAAGAGGGCTTTCCAGATCACAACGAAAGGGAAGCCGTCCGAATGGACGCCGCTGGAGCTTACGCGGGCTATAAGAGGAATTATGAGAGGGCTGCCAAAATCGCGCCGCACGTATGATACCGTCGCCAAGAAGATGCAGACCGTTTACGGCGACAAAGCACCAGCGAGCGGCGAGGCGTTGCGGAAGCTTGTTGATCGGCTAGAGCTTGATTGGCGATCCCTTAAAACCGGACACTGACGAGCCTATTATTCCTCCGGTATTTCTTTGAGGTTTTATTGATTGCGGAGCTTTATGAGTGTTATGCTGCACTCAGATGTTTAAGTAAGTATCGTAAAAAGCAAAACGACGCGGAGCAAGTTTCCAGGCTACACCGCGTCGCTAGCTTTGATCGACTTGTTTTTGACAAGTGCTTTTTCAGGCGCGAAGCCTTTGAAGCATGGGCATCTTAGACAAAATCCTTCCTCATTGTCTAGCCCATTTCTTCCGAAGCATCTCGCCTAATTTCTAAAAAGCACAACACATTGGACACAACGAAGCGCGCACCCGCGCCTGCTTGTGGAGGTCTACATGCAAAATAATTCTGAGATTCCGGGCAAGCCCGAACTAAGCAGCTTTGAAGTGGCGCACTTGCTTAATTTGAGCACTCCGACTGTGCGCAGCCTAGCCGAACGCGGCGAGTTGGCCGGGTGGCGGATCGGCAAGTCTTACAAATTTTCACGCCAAGCCGTTGATGAGTTTTTGAACAGAAGCGCGCGGCCTCTCGCCGCATAAATTTGAAAGCCGCTCGGGGCACAAGGCCCAGGCGGCTTTCTTTTCAACCTGTTGTTTTGAACGGCGACAGGTTAAGGACACGGACGATGGAAGAATACAAACAAAACCCGCCAGACGCAAGCGAAATTCCCTTCGGGTTCACCGAAGCGGACGGCGTTCACGATCAAAGTTGGCAAGAGAAATTCCAGGCCGACGATTTGACCGTCAGGACGCGCAAGAAAATCAGCGCGCTCATGGCGGCGTTCAATGCCCTGTGGCTCGCCGCCTCTTTTGACCGCATCTGCACGGATGCGGGAATTGACCCCGGCGAGTTGCGGCGCATGTATATGACCATCTTGGAACTGGCGATGCGCGCCGAGGAGGACGCCGAGCGAGATAACTACACGCCGAGCGCCACGCGAAGCTTCAACGTCGCCGATTGCGCCGCCGAGCTTTGTTATCGGCGCGAGTATTTGGGCGGCTCAACCGAAGAGGAAAAAGAGAAGCGCCGGAGATCGCTTGCCCGCGCGTGGCGCGAGAGGTGGAAGCGCACCATTCACCCGGCGCAGTGCCGCAATCATCTCCCGTTTGTCGAGCGCACGCCCGGAAGGATCGTTGGTAAGCAACGCAAGTCGAGCAGCTACGTCGAGCGCATGGCCGATGTGCTGGCAATGATCGGGCGCACAGTTGACCGCAACCGGGGGCGCGTCTCGCGCTACACCCGCGCGGCAGAAGCCGCCGTCGCGCATCTCCGGCAAATCGCCGAACCTTACGCGCCCGACTTCGATTACAACCCCGAGTCTAAGGAGCCGGATCCGCTGCTTGAAGAAGACGAGAGCGGAGAGGCGCCGGTTGACGATCCGCAATACCTCAAGACCCTGAAGCGCGCCATCAGGCAGGCGAAACAGGGGAGCGCATACGCCACACGAGAAGAAATCGCCGTCCGACGCCTCGAGCTGCACGAGTGGATTGACGCCCTCTGGCCGGACGACGACCCCGAACAAAAAAACGCGCATCCACCTTCTTATTCTCCCTCTGTGTTAAGAAACGTGGATGCGTCAAAAATTGGAACCGCGCCGCCCGTCGAAGTTGTGACAAAAACAGCATTTCCAGAAAGTGAAGATTGCGAAATTCCGGCGGAAAATGGCGATTCGTCAGAATTCAAGGGGGATGTCAACGCCCCCCTTAAAGCGCAGTTTTCCGGCGTCGAGTATGACCCGGAACCGGAGCCACGTGGACAGAGTTTGTCGGAGGCCGAAGCTACCTTAGACGCTTTCGTGAGTGTCGGAGCTAAGGAAGTCGTTGCCGTCGTTGTTGATGACGCCCTTCCTCGTGGTGAGAACCTAATCAGCGACGATCACCTAGACGTTGATAAGTTTCGGCGCGCGCTTCCCTATTACTTTGAACACAATTTAGAGAACCCGACACACAGCGTTTGCGGCAGACCCCAGAGCAAACTTCGTCTGATTCAAGTGGATGATTGCAGTTGGGAAGTAGTCTGCCTGTTGTTGCCGTTCGCCTTTCTTGTGGCGATGACCAGCCCCGGCAATTTCCAAGTTTGGATCGCCCTCTCCGACGTAATCCCCGACGATGAAGAGTTCAAGGCGCAGAAGCGACGGCTGTACAAAAAACTTAACCCAAAGAAGGACAAGAAAGGGCCTAACGGCGGCGCGCATGGCAGCATCAGGTGGCCGGGCATGTTGAACCGAAAACCTTTACGACGTTATGCGGACGGCGAAAGCCCGCGCATTCAACTCATCGGCGCGACGCCGGGCCGGATAACTTCGCTTGCCGAGCTTGACGCCGCCGGGTTGCTCGCACCCCTACCGAGGAAAGCGACACCCGAAGAGGTGCGCGAGCTTAAAACTAAACTGCCGGTCGGCGGGTGGCCCGACATCAACGACTATTTGAGTCGCGCGGGTGATCGCTCAGGGCCTGAATGTGGTTGGGCTATGGCGGCTTTCAAGAGAGGCTTTCCGCGCCACTCCATCATCGCCAAGCTGAAAGAGATCGGGCCGAAGGCGAGTACGAGAGATGACGACTACGCGGAACAGACAGTTACCGCCGCATGGAATTTCCTGACTGAGCAGGTAGGCGAAAGGGTGGTGGCATAATGACAACGATCATCATCGCCCGCGACGGCCAGCAAGATTTTCACGTCAAGCTACAGAGTGGCGACAGCTACATTTTTAAGCTGCTACTCGACACGCTGAAGAGTTTCGTCAACCCCTGCTATCGCTTCTACGATCCGGGCACGCGCAAGTGGGTAGTCGGCGAACCCGCGACGGAGAGCTTCAGGCGTTGGCTCTCTTACGCGCGCACGACGTTCAACGCACAGGTTCAATGGATCGGCGGCGCGACTTACGAAGACTATGAGGCAGAGTGGACGCCACCACCGCCACCGCGCCCGAAGCCCGTTGATCCATACACTGCGTTGCACCTTTTGCCGTCCGCGCCGGCGGAGTTGGTAAAGGCAGCGTACAGAACGCTCGCGCAAATTCACCATCCGGACCGCGGCGGCGATACTGAGGCGATGCAGCGCATCAACGACGCTTACCGGAGACTGGCGGCATGAACAACTTTGCCGCGCTTGGTCAGAGGGCGGCAAACCGAGGCGGGATGCTCGAAGATTTCTCCCGGCAGTGCCCCGCTTCAAACTAAATGTAGGAGATGAAAAAGAGATGGAACTAACAACTACTATCGCAACGCTCTCCGCACAGATCGGCGAGGCCGAGCGCGAGTTGCACGAACTTCAAACCGAGCAATTACAGCTGCCCGAACGGATACAACAGGCGGCACTCGCCGGCGATGTTGATTCTCAGATTCACGGGCAGAAGCGTCTTGCCGAACTTCCCATGTGGACCAGGGCGCGGGCGATGAAAGTCGAGCGCCTTCACGTCGAGCGGTATGAGTTGATGATCGAAGAGTCCCGCGCCGAAGAGGAAAAGTTGTTGCCCGACATCGAACCCGCCGACGCGCGCGCCGAGAAAGCCATTCAAGAGCGCAACCGTGTGCGGGGGTTGTACTACGCCGCGCACGCGCGAACTAAAGATTTGGAATTAGACAAGCGCGAGCACATGCGGCGGCTTGAGGCGCTTGGCGGCGAGTCGGCAACGCGGTCGCTGGCCGCGTGAAGGGGAAGCGCCGCTGTGAACACAACCGATGGTGTTCATTTCAGAAAGCATAATGTGCGCCGGTGAGCACCACACGCCGAACAATCTTCAGTTGCGAGACATGCGCGAGAGCAGGGTGAGACGCACAAGCGAATGTGCTTTCACCCTTCAATCACACTGAACGACGGTTCAGCGTTTCAAAGTGGCATCCGATAATGGCTCATATGACGCTTTTGTAACCTTTTGTAACCTTTTGTAACCTGATGCAACCTTCTAGCGAAAAATTAACGCCGAAACAGGAGCGGGCGCTCGTCGCGCTTTTAGATTACGGCGAGATCAAAGAAGCATCGCGCGTCGCCGATGTCTCCGATGTGACGTTGTGGCGCTGGCTTCAGCTTCCCGCTTTCCAGACGCGCTACCGTGCTGCCCGTCGTCAACTTGTCGAGACAGCTATCGCGCAACTGCAATCCGATTGCACCATCGCGGTGCGCGTGCTCCGTGAAGTAGCAGAAGACCGGGAAGCGCCGGCGTCGTCGCGTGTGAGCGCGGCAAAGACGATCATCGAGCAGAGTGTCGGCGCGATCCAGCTAATTGATTTACAGGAACGCATCGAACGGTTGGAAAGTCTGCTTGAAGCGCAAGCGAAAGGAAAGACAAACCGATGGGGCTAGAACAAAGGTTAAATAAAATGGAGCAGACGGATATGAACTTAAAATCCAGCGTCGAGCGGTTGGAACGAACAATAAGCGGCGGCGACGACGAAACCTGTGGCTGCCTGATGGGGGCCGACGTTCGCCGGTATCCTGACGAAGATTCCGAAGCCGCAGCCGAGCGCGACGAAAGGCCAGCCGAGAAGTGCTCCCTTTGTGGCAGGCCGAAGTTGATCGTTCAAATCGTCCGCGTAAAGCAGTGGCGCGGCGGCGGCACTTGAACGAAAGCCAGCGTTCCAGCTTTCGACTTTTAAGAGTTTGACGCCTCTCCGCCGGTGGGCATATAGTGCGCGGCACTCAGGCGGGTGCTGAATGTGTCCGTCCAGCGCGGGGTGTGAGTGAGGACACCCATTGCGCGCCTCACAGGAATGTGAGAAGAGGCGGCGGGGTTTTACTTTTCATTTTCCCCGCTGCCTTACCTTTTCTATTCAATCTCGATCAAGGGCCTCTCTAAACTCTCAAGCCCGAAGCGCAGGTTAGGACACTCGTTAGGTTGCCGTCCCGATAGGCGTCCGGTTTATTTACCCTTTTGTTTCATCTTACCACCGGTGTCGCTGCCACCAGTGCCCCCGCCAGTGCCCCCGCCATTCCCGCCGCTGTTCCCGCCACCATCGCCCCCTGCGCTCCCGCCACCGGTGCCGCCGCTAGTACCTCCACCACTACCCCCGCCACTGCCTCCTGGATTGCTACCGGCGCCCGCGCTCGGGTTGCCTCCGCCAGGATTACTTCCGCCCGGTGGGGTTCCCCCGGACGCAGACGCCGAATCGAGGCTGCTATTCAGACTACTAACCTTTGCCGCGAGTATGCCTCCGAGCTGACTGAAAGCGATGACTAACCCGAGCACGAGCAGCGCGGCGACGGCGGCCCACTCAACCGTCTCCATGCCTGTTTCATCGCGCCGGAATATTCCAATCATTTGAGTGCTCACCTTGTGTCGAGGATGTGATCTCATGATCATCATAAAGAGGCAGCGGGTGGTGATAGTTCGCCATTCGACTGAAGTCGGGGAGAAGAATAACGGACTATGATTCTTCGCCCTTCTGTGCCGTGCGCCGCACCACAGCCCACGAAGAAAGTTGAAAGTTGGCCGGGGAAGCTAGGGGAGAAGTCATAAGCCCAAGCCGCCCACCCGGAAGCTATATTGTGGCGCCGGAATGTATGCTAATTGCTGGCGGCGCGTCAATAGTCACCCGGCGCGCTAGAGTTTCTTCACGTAAGCATCAAGATCATCACGCTTCAATAAAGCAAAACCACCCGCAAGCTACAAGAGCCTATGGGTCGTGATAGGTCGTCATTCGACTGAAGTCGGGGAGAAGAATAACGGACTATGATTCTTCGTCATCGCGTGCCGCTGAAGTCGCTAGGTCAAGGGTTGATGATTGGTGGTTTCATTTCTTACCGCCGCCGTTGCCTCCACCATTGCCTCCATTGCCTCCACCGTTCCCTCCGCTGTTGCCTCCACCATTGCCTCCATTGCCTCCACCGTTACCACCCGCGTTCCCCCCGCCTGGGGGGCCTCCACCGGGGGGAGCAGCGGGGGCACTGGCTGAACTGATGGAACTATCGAGTTGACCGATCTTGGCGCTGGTTGTTGTGCCGAGATGGCCGAAGACGATGACTAGCCCAAGCACGAGCACGGCGGCGACTACCGCCCACTCAACCGTCTCCATGCCTGTTTCATCGCGCCGGAAATTACCAATGATTTGAGTGCTCACTTTGTGCTGAGGATGTAATCTCATATTCGTCGTACCGTATTAGGTGAAGGGGGCGCTCCCGCCAGGGGACTCAGGGTGGGAGTGCCGGGGTGTACTGTACAAGTCAAACAGTTAACGGTTGAGTCGTAGCAAAACGCATGCCGCTTCGTAACTTGCTGATTACAGCCTAATCATGAGCATCACAGGCAAAACATTATGGGATTCAGATAGGGATTCTTAATATTGGACGGGGTGCTCGCCGACACGTAGGGGAATGATCTTGATACTGTTGGCGTCATTCCGACGCGTTAGAGTTTCCGCACGTAAGCATCCAGATCATCACGCTTCAATAAAGCAAAACCACCCGCAAGCTTCCGTGCTCACGGGTGGTTCGATGCTTCGTGTGGCTGCTGCTACTGCTGCTGAGCGATGTGAGTTGCTTGCGTCGCCACCGCTTGCCACTGCCCATGCCGCTTCACATACATAGTGGTGTAGCGCACTTGGTCATTGATGTCTTGATTGTCGCTTTTGCCTTTCACCGTCGCGCGACCAGTCACTACCGCCGCGTCGCCATAGACACGGACCTTCATGTCAGCTAAATCCAGTGCCTCAAACTTAAGGCCGCCGGACTTGAGAGCCCCGATGTATCCGGCCTTATCCATGACGTTGCCGCCGGGATTGGTAAAGCTGTAATCGTCGGCCCACATGCGTTCGAGCACCGCCGTGTCAGCCCGCACGAGGGCTTGGATTCCCTCGTTATGCAACTGCCCCACCGTTTGTTCGGCGGCGCTGCTGGAGACTTGCTCGCCAGTCGCGCTTTGAGACTTTGCCTCCGCTGTGGTCGGGCGTTGCGTTTCCTTCGCGGCCTCCTTGTCCTGTTTTTCCTTCTCCTTGCGGTCACGCTCGGCTTGCTTGGTGCCTTGAGGTGTGGCTTGCACCTGCGGAGTGGTTTGCTTCTGTGGTGTGACCTGCGTTTGTGGAGTGTTTGTCTGTGTCTGAGGTGTGTTTTGTGTCTGCGGAGTGGTTTGCTTCTGAGTCGTATCCTGCGCGACGGCGAGCGGCGCACAGAAGCACAACACGGCGATGCACGATGTGATCCTGGTAGGAACGGTCATGGTGTTTCCTTTCGGTTGATGTCGTTAGGGTCAGAGTAGTAACTATCGACTGAAGTCGGGAAGAGGAATAACGGACTATGATTCTTCGCCCTTCTTTGCGCTGCGCCTCTTGCGCACCTTCGCGGCGACTCCTGCCAGTCCGGTGCCGAGCAGGATCATCGTCGCCGGCTCAGGGACGGGCTGTAGCAGGAACGCCTGCCCGACCCCGTTGAAGCCGTTCGGCCCCGTAGCCTCGAAGCGCACGAAAGCGAAGTCGAGAATCTGCTCCACGTCCAACACGGCGAAAGACGGGCCGGTCACTGTAAACGTGACGATCTGCCCCGTGGCAACTCCCGTGCTGCCGTTGAGCGAGAGCACCGCGTAGTCGAAGGTCTGCCCCGTCCCGAACCCGTTCGTCACACCCTGCGCGAAGGAGAAGTTAGAGGGGCCACTCACCAGGTTGAAGCCACCCAGATTCCCCGGCAGCGCGAACCCTACGCCAGTGATGAGGGTGTTCGGTAGAAGGTTCTCGACGTTGAAAGTGAACTGGAGGAGGTTAGTGCCGGGCACTGGCCGCGGCAGGTCTGTGAGGGCGGTACCTGCCTCCCTGGTGACGCGCCCCGCGATCACTCCGGGCGCGCTCGTGATCGTAACGATGTGCGCATGTGCCACGAGGGCGGAACTTAAGCACAGCACAATGAAGCTTGCCACAGTAAGAACAGCTCTACTTATTTGGGACATATACGTTTCTCCTGAGTTGAATGTAAGGCCGCACCGCACCGCAGCAGACGAGAATATAGAAAGGATGGTTGGAGAGACGGCGGGGCAAGTGCAGACTCTAGCAGGCCAGCCTATGGTCGATTCGAGGTACAAGACAATAAGTCAACTTCGCAGGCTGGGTCAATAGCTACATAGGGCGTCACAGTTTCTTCACGTAAGCGTCCAGATCACTTCTCTTCACCCGCCAACCCCTGCCGATGATCCGCGCACGGAGCTTCTTGTCTTCAATGGCTTGCCGTAAATGATTGCGCGAAAGTCCTGAGAGTTGCGAGGCTTCGACGAGTGAGAGCGTCAATTTGTCGGCGAGTGACAGGGCGGGCTTCTCAAGCCTTTCTGCGATGCCGCTCACAGCCGCTTGGAGGGCTTCTAGCGTGGTCGCTTGGCGCGTCGCCAGTGTCGCTATGTCCGAGGGCGAGAGCGCGGCTTGAAGGGCTTGCTGGGGCGAAATAGCGACAAGGCTTTGCCGCGCGTCGTCTTTGTCGCCTTGTGTCGTTATTACCGCTTGTGCCGGTGAAGACGGTTGGCGCAACCGCTCGGCTAAGGCGCGTATCTCCCCTTCATCGTACATCGGCACATCGCGTGTTCTACCCTTCTCATAAACGACTGACAATCGATTCTTGGAGTCCGCCGCGTAGCGTTCGACGGCGCGCGTGGTTTTGCCGAGAATGACGGCGGCTTGTTCTTTCGTGATGCGTGGCATGGTGGCGAGTGGCGTTATAACAGATAGCGACACAACACGACAATAGCGACTCGGTTGATTGTCGTCATTGTCGTTTTGCCCATGCCGGGTATGGGCTGAAGGCTAAAACGCGATTGTAGCGAACGTGTGCGAGAGTGGCGGGCTTATCCCTTCTCGCCTAACGCCTTCAAGTGGTCGGTGAGTTCCTCGATCGCGCCGAAGTTGCGGTCGATCTCCGCCTCGACCTCTTCCGCGCTCCTGCCCACTGACCTCCAACGCCCGCGTACCAGCTCCTCCTGGCGCGCCATCCGGCGGTCGAGTCTGTCTTTTAGTTCATCTCTGACCTGTTCAAGATATTCTTCGGATATTACTTTGTTGTCAGCGAGGTTTGTCATCAGCCTGATCCTTCCCTTCGGGCCGCCTGTCCGGCTTAGGTGATGGGTGATTGCGTCGGAGGAATTTGAGGAGCCGCGTGTGAATCCCCCCGCGCGATGAAAAGCATCGTCGGCGCGCTTCTGGTCGGGACAAGCGAGGTACATCTACAGACGATGCCGGCGGCAATCACCGTCTCTCCCCACGAATGATTATCCCGCCGGGCACCTCACAGGAGGATTCACAATCAGTAAATACGTTCTCGACGGCGAGGGCGGATTGGTTGACTGGACAACTGGACAGCCGGCCCGCAACGGGCAGCGCGCATGGCTTCCAGGGAAGTGTCGGACTTGCGACACATAAAAAAAGGGTCACGCCCTTGAGCGCGGTGCTTCCACCCCTACGCCACACGAAGGGGCTACCAAAAGCAAAAGAGGCGCGCCCGTGGAAGGCTACGCCCCTTAGATTGGGTAATATATTACCCGGTTCAAAACGACAATTGTTAGTTACCCCTGGCCCGCTCCGTTTCGCTGATGGTGTCCGGCCACTCGTCGGCGAGGTGCACGGGGTCGCGCACGCTGGCTTCATTCTCGCGCAGCGTCTTGTTGATGGCACTTATAACTTCGTTGCCGTCTTCACCGGCGAGCGCGCGGATCGCCATGAAAAGCGGCTGCATGATCGTCGCGTCCGTGTGCTCGTATTGCGCCATGATGAGCGGCCACGCGACGCGCAGCACTTCCGGCGTGTGAAGGTTGACTTCGCCCGCCAACTCGAAAACAACGTCCGTGATGTAGTCGCAGACCTCTGCTGGCGTCTCTTCGTGCTCAAGAATGGCGGCGAGGTATTCGCCGTCGCGCCGGTTGTCGATTTCGCGTCTCATTAGCGAATCCTTTCCGCAACCATCAGTTGCATCTTGAGTGTGTCCATCTCGCGCAGAACGCCCACAAGAGCGCGCGCAATGTCGTCGGACGATTGGTAGTCGAGCGGCCCCTCTTCGGCGGTCCTCAGAGCCGCGTGGACGCGCGCGCGGGCTTCTTCCAGACGCTGCGCCGGCGTTCGCTCTTGTGTGTGTGCCCATCTCTTTGTCATACTCATGATGTGGTTCCTTTCATTTTCCTGAAGTGAAGGGTTGGAGGGCTTCCCGGCGTTCGCACCGTCAGGAAGCCCTTCTCGTTTAATGACCGCGCCGTGCGGCCATGTAGACGTGCACTTGCAGCGCCGCCGCCGAGTGTTTGCACGGCACCCTCGACGGGCAGTTGCAATCCACAATCTTCTCGCCGCCCGCGCGGTAGCACAGCACCGTGTAGGTGTTTCCCTTGCTGCCAGTGACCGCGTACTCGCCGAACTCAATCATCTTCACTTTCGGGTGCAGGGCTTTCGCGTTCTCGATTGCCTTCGTGAGTTGCTGTTTCGATTTCAGGATGAACATTTGTTTGTCGCCTTTCTTGGTTTGATGTATCCGACGAGAGACAATTTAGCACATGCGCTAATTATATGCAATAGATATTTACGCGACGTGCTAATTATTCTTGATTTATTTTTAGCGCGCGTGCTAATCTCCCGCGTATGGCGAATAAGACCACCGAAGATTTGACCGTGCGTGAAGTCGCCGAGAAGATAGGGGCGGCTATTCCAACCATTACTCTTATGTGTCGTGAGGGGCGATTCCCTAATGCCCGCCAAGAAGACACGCCGCGCGGCCCCGTTTGGTACATACCCGTTTCAGATTTAGAAGGCGTAGAGGCACGCGGGCGCGGCAGGCCGCCCAAAGCCAAGCCCGCACAATCGAACGGTAAGAAGAGGGGGAAGAAGTGAGCGAGACTGACGACACAACCGTCCTAATCAGGAGGCAATGGAACAATCATCAGATTGGTGCGGTTAATTTTTCACGACTCGACCGACCCCACTGGGCTGTCATCTCAGGTGGGGTTGGAGTGAGAGCGCCACAAACGTTCATACATGCCTATGTTCTTTGCTCAGACGTAGAAGGTGAGATTGCTCACTCGTGTCTGCACGGCGAAGGCCCGCACCGAATAAAGATCGTTGTCGTGCGAAAGGATAACTCCCTTGCCGTCTGGAATAATCTTCTTGAAGTGGTCGGCCCTAAGCCCATAACGTCTTAATCGGCACCGAAGATCGGAAGCCCGAAGAGAAGGTCGAGAAGTGACCCACGCGCCCAAAGGTGTAGTGAGTACACTTTCGCAAACGAACGGTAAGAAGAGAGGAAAGCGATGATCGAAGACAAGGCGACGGAGAAGCTAAAGAAACGCGCACAGGATTTAGGCTTGATCGTCAACGCCGGTGCCGACGAGAAGCAAGGCACAATCGAATCACAGACGGCGATCACGCAAAAGCTCGACAGTTCGGTCAAGTGGACTGCCGACGGAGAGATGGCCGGTAAGAAGAGAGGCGGCAAAAGGTGAGCGACAACGAACCGGCCACGAAGCCGACGCTCGAGACGCTGCTGGAGATGCTCCGGGGCATGCGCGAAGAGACGCGCGCTGGCTTCGCCGCGATGGAGAGAAGGTTTGATGATGTCGGGCGCAAGATCGACGTGATGAACAAGGACGTGCTGCAACTGAGAGCCGACGTTGCGGGATTGGACAGGCGCATCTCTAACCTTGAGGGGTCGCGCGTCTAGCACTTTCCACTGAGTAGCGACCGCCGGGCGCGCGTGGCTTCGTCGTGATTGTCGGGATTATAGGTAGATCATGGCACTTAAAGATTGCTCCGATTGTGGACACCAATGCTCAACCAAAGCCTTCGCCTGTCCCGAATGTGGCAGGCTCATTAGTGCGCGCGGCTGGTGGGTAGCAACAATCGGGTGGGGCGTCATCCTGTCGGCGTTTATTTCTTTTCTCCTGAGCTTCGCTTTCCTCTTTGTGATGTATGCGTTGTTCGGCAACCTGAGCATGTTCGGCTTCTAAACGCAATAATCTCAAAACAAGGTGGCTTACAGGGAAGCCTTTATGTTTGACGAGGAAAGCTCAAAGAAGCTCCGGCAGTTAATGGACTTCACCGGCGAGCATGGAAGCTTTCACGAAACATCGTATTTTTCAATTGCGATCACAGGGAGAATTGAAGCAGAACAAAATGGGGAATTGTTAACCCTCAAGGTTGTCATTGACCCCAAGCGAGTCAACGTAAAAATAGAACCGACTGAAGAAGACGCTGACGCTGCCCCAAATGCCACTGCCATTACGGACATTCCCGCTAACCTAGTAGCGCATGCGCCACGCAGCGCGCTGTGGCAAGATGTCCGACAGAACTTCATAGACTTGCTACGCGTCACGCTCACACAAGAAACCATTTTTCACTTCGGCGATGTTGTCAACGCCACTTTTTTAGAGTACGACCCGACGCTTGGAAGTAAGCGGCAGATCATTGAAGCCCATGTCGAGAGGACTGCTGAGCGGCTGAAGAGGGCTTTCCAGATCACAACGAAAGGGAAGCCGTCCGAATGGACGCCGCTGGAGCTTACGCGGGCTATAAGAGGAATTATGAGAGGGCTGCCAAAATCGCGCCGCACGTATGATACCGTCGCCAAGAAGATGCAGACCGTTTACGGCGACAAAGCACCAGCGAGCGGCGAGGCGTTGCGGAAGCTTGTTGATCGGCTAGAGCTTGATTGGCGATCCCTTAAAACCGGACACTGACGAGCCTATTATTCCTCCGGTATTTCTTTGAGGTTTTATTGATTGCGGAGCTTTATGAGTGTTATGCTGCACTCAGATGTTTAAGTAAGTATCGTAAAAAGCAAAACGACGCGGAGCAAGTTTCCAGGCTACACCGCGTCGCTAGCTTTGATCGACTTGTTTTTGACAAGTGCTTTTTCAGGCGCGAAGCCTTTGAAGCATGGGCATCTTAGACAAAATCCTTCCTCATTGTCTAGCCCATTTCTTCCGAAGCATCTCGCCTAATTTCTAAAAAGCACAACACATTGGACACAACGAAGCGCGCACCCGCGCCTGCTTGTGGAGGTCTACATGCAAAATAATTCTGAGATTCCGGGCAAGCCCGAACTAAGCAGCTTTGAAGTGGCGCACTTGCTTAATTTGAGCACTCCGACTGTGCGCAGCCTAGCCGAACGCGGCGAGTTGGCCGGGTGGCGGATCGGCAAGTCTTACAAATTTTCACGCCAAGCCGTTGATGAGTTTTTGAACAGAAGCGCGCGGCCTCTCGCCGCATAAATTTGAAAGCCGCTCGGGGCACAAGGCCCAGGCGGCTTTCTTTTCAACCTGTTGTTTTGAACGGCGACAGGTTAAGGACACGGACGATGGAAGAATACAAACAAAACCCGCCAGACGCAAGCGAAATTCCCTTCGGGTTCACCGAAGCGGACGGCGTTCACGATCAAAGTTGGCAAGAGAAATTCCAGGCCGACGATTTGACCGTCAGGACGCGCAAGAAAATCAGCGCGCTCATGGCGGCGTTCAATGCCCTGTGGCTCGCCGCCTCTTTTGACCGCATCTGCACGGATGCGGGAATTGACCCCGGCGAGTTGCGGCGCATGTATATGACCATCTTGGAACTGGCGATGCGCGCCGAGGAGGACGCCGAGCGAGATAACTACACGCCGAGCGCCACGCGAAGCTTCAACGTCGCCGATTGCGCCGCCGAGCTTTGTTATCGGCGCGAGTATTTGGGCGGCTCAACCGAAGAGGAAAAAGAGAAGCGCCGGAGATCGCTTGCCCGCGCGTGGCGCGAGAGGTGGAAGCGCACCATTCACCCGGCGCAGTGCCGCAATCATCTCCCGTTTGTCGAGCGCACGCCCGGAAGGATCGTTGGTAAGCAACGCAAGTCGAGCAGCTACGTCGAGCGCATGGCCGATGTGCTGGCAATGATCGGGCGCACAGTTGACCGCAACCGGGGGCGCGTCTCGCGCTACACCCGCGCGGCAGAAGCCGCCGTCGCGCATCTCCGGCAAATCGCCGAACCTTACGCGCCCGACTTCGATTACAACCCCGAGTCTAAGGAGCCGGATCCGCTGCTTGAAGAAGACGAGAGCGGAGAGGCGCCGGTTGACGATCCGCAATACCTCAAGACCCTGAAGCGCGCCATCAGGCAGGCGAAACAGGGGAGCGCATACGCCACACGAGAAGAAATCGCCGTCCGACGCCTCGAGCTGCACGAGTGGATTGACGCCCTCTGGCCGGACGACGACCCCGAACAAAAAAACGCGCATCCACCTTCTTATTCTCCCTCTGTGTTAAGAAACGTGGATGCGTCAAAAATTGGAACCGCGCCGCCCGTCGAAGTTGTGACAAAAACAGCATTTCCAGAAAGTGAAGATTGCGAAATTCCGGCGGAAAATGGCGATTCGTCAGAATTCAAGGGGGATGTCAACGCCCCCCTTAAAGCGCAGTTTTCCGGCGTCGAGTATGACCCGGAACCGGAGCCACGTGGACAGAGTTTGTCGGAGGCCGAAGCTACCTTAGACGCTTTCGTGAGTGTCGGAGCTAAGGAAGTCGTTGCCGTCGTTGTTGATGACGCCCTTCCTCGTGGTGAGAACCTAATCAGCGACGATCACCTAGACGTTGATAAGTTTCGGCGCGCGCTTCCCTATTACTTTGAACACAATTTAGAGAACCCGACACACAGCGTTTGCGGCAGACCCCAGAGCAAACTTCGTCTGATTCAAGTGGATGATTGCAGTTGGGAAGTAGTCTGCCTGTTGTTGCCGTTCGCCTTTCTTGTGGCGATGACCAGCCCCGGCAATTTCCAAGTTTGGATCGCCCTCTCCGACGTAATCCCCGACGATGAAGAGTTCAAGGCGCAGAAGCGACGGCTGTACAAAAAACTTAACCCAAAGAAGGACAAGAAAGGGCCTAACGGCGGCGCGCATGGCAGCATCAGGTGGCCGGGCATGTTGAACCGAAAACCTTTACGACGTTATGCGGACGGCGAAAGCCCGCGCATTCAACTCATCGGCGCGACGCCGGGCCGGATAACTTCGCTTGCCGAGCTTGACGCCGCCGGGTTGCTCGCACCCCTACCGAGGAAAGCGACACCCGAAGAGGTGCGCGAGCTTAAAACTAAACTGCCGGTCGGCGGGTGGCCCGACATCAACGACTATTTGAGTCGCGCGGGTGATCGCTCAGGGCCTGAATGTGGTTGGGCTATGGCGGCTTTCAAGAGAGGCTTTCCGCGCCACTCCATCATCGCCAAGCTGAAAGAGATCGGGCCGAAGGCGAGTACGAGAGATGACGACTACGCGGAACAGACAGTTACCGCCGCATGGAATTTCCTGACTGAGCAGGTAGGCGAAAGGGTGGTGGCATAATGACAACGATCATCATCGCCCGCGACGGCCAGCAAGATTTTCACGTCAAGCTACAGAGTGGCGACAGCTACATTTTTAAGCTGCTACTCGACACGCTGAAGAGTTTCGTCAACCCCTGCTATCGCTTCTACGATCCGGGCACGCGCAAGTGGGTAGTCGGCGAACCCGCGACGGAGAGCTTCAGGCGTTGGCTCTCTTACGCGCGCACGACGTTCAACGCACAGGTTCAATGGATCGGCGGCGCGACTTACGAAGACTATGAGGCAGAGTGGACGCCACCACCGCCACCGCGCCCGAAGCCCGTTGATCCATACACTGCGTTGCACCTTTTGCCGTCCGCGCCGGCGGAGTTGGTAAAGGCAGCGTACAGAACGCTCGCGCAAATTCACCATCCGGACCGCGGCGGCGATACTGAGGCGATGCAGCGCATCAACGACGCTTACCGGAGACTGGCGGCATGAACAACTTTGCCGCGCTTGGTCAGAGGGCGGCAAACCGAGGCGGGATGCTCGAAGATTTCTCCCGGCAGTGCCCCGCTTCAAACTAAATGTAGGAGATGAAAAAGAGATGGAACTAACAACTACTATCGCAACGCTCTCCGCACAGATCGGCGAGGCCGAGCGCGAGTTGCACGAACTTCAAACCGAGCAATTACAGCTGCCCGAACGGATACAACAGGCGGCACTCGCCGGCGATGTTGATTCTCAGATTCACGGGCAGAAGCGTCTTGCCGAACTTCCCATGTGGACCAGGGCGCGGGCGATGAAAGTCGAGCGCCTTCACGTCGAGCGGTATGAGTTGATGATCGAAGAGTCCCGCGCCGAAGAGGAAAAGTTGTTGCCCGACATCGAACCCGCCGACGCGCGCGCCGAGAAAGCCATTCAAGAGCGCAACCGTGTGCGGGGGTTGTACTACGCCGCGCACGCGCGAACTAAAGATTTGGAATTAGACAAGCGCGAGCACATGCGGCGGCTTGAGGCGCTTGGCGGCGAGTCGGCAACGCGGTCGCTGGCCGCGTGAAGGGGAAGCGCCGCTGTGAACACAACCGATGGTGTTCATTTCAGAAAGCATAATGTGCGCCGGTGAGCACCACACGCCGAACA
>MWVV01000281.1_pt1 | contig 18410 bp, 14 predicted proteins | sample 1047281 | NCBI WGS metagenome assembly MWVV01 (sample SAMN06349986, study PRJNA376086) | soil metagenome | isolation source: PT-2 sample Antarctic (ecotone) soil | place: Antarctica | collected 2015-01-13 | reverse complement strand
CGAAAGCAGGGAAACGAGTTGCTGTCGTTGACGACGGCGCAATCGGCGGCGGCGAGACTTCGCGGACGACGGCTCATCTGTCGAACGCTCTGGACGACCGCATCTACCGCGTCGAGGAATGGCACGGTGCGGAAAAAGCGAAATTAGCGGTTGAAAGTCACGGAAGCGCCATCAGCGAAATTGAACGAATCATTGAAACCGAAAAAATCGACTGCGATTTTTTGCGCGTTGACGGATTTTTAATCGAAGCTGAAGACGGCGAAGATGATTTAGATAAAGAGCTTGAAGCCGCTCATCGCGCCGGGTTTACAGGTGTCGAGCGTGTGAAGCGAGCGCCGATAAAAGGTTTCGAGACGGGTGAGTGTTTAAAATTTCCGCGTCAAGCGCAGTTTCACGTTCTCAAATATCTAACGGGTTTAGTAAAAGTAATCGAGCAAAACGGCGGACGACTTTTTTCAAATACGCGGGCAATCGAATGGAAAGGCGAAGACGCGCCCGATGTGAAAACCGCAAACGGCTCAACGATTCGCGCAAGCTCAATTGTTCTGACGACGAATTACCCGTTGATGAGCAAAATGTTTGCCAAGCTTCCCGCTTATCGCACTTACGCAATCGGCGCGCGCGTGCCGAAAGATTCGGTTGAAAAATGTTTGATTTGGGACACGGCTGACCCGTACATTTATGTTCGCACGCAAGCAGAAAACGATTATGACGTTTTGATTGTGGGCGGCGAAGATCATCGGACGGGACAAGACGATAATTCAGACGCGCGTTTCGGAAAACTTGTTCAGTGGACCCAAAAGCGTTTCCCCGAGGCAAAAGAAATTCTTTACAAATGGTCCGGACAATTCCTCGAAACACACGACGGACTGGCGTTTATCGGCAGATTTTCCTCAAGCGAGCCGAACGTGTATTTAATCACGGGCGATTCGGGGATGGGAATGACGCACGGCACAATTGGCGGAATGCTCGTTTCGGATTTGATTCTTGGACGCGCCAATCCGTACACGGAAGTTTATGAACCATCGCGCCTTGCCACGCAGTCAATAATTGAAGCCGTGCCGGAGATCATCAACTCAACTTTGCCTTATGTCGATTGGATTACGGGCGGCGACGTTTCTTCGGTAGACGAAATCAAAAACGGTGAGGGCGCCATCATCAGTTACGGCACAACGAAAATCGCGGCATATCGAGATGAAAACGGCAAGCTCTTTGAGCGTTCCGCCGTCTGCACGCACCTGGGCTGTATCGTGCGGTTTAATTCACTGGAGAAAACCTGGGATTGTCCGTGTCACGGCTCGCGCTTCGACACCGACGGGCATCCGATAAACTCACCGGCGATTGAACCGCTCGGAGAAATCGAAAATTCTTCAAACAAGTAAGAAATTTCAATCACAGATAAACACAGATAAAGACAAAAACACAAGAAGTAAATTTTAATTTACCTTTATAAAATCTGCGTTTATCTACGTTTAAAATTTCCCTTCCGGGAATATCAATTTCTTTATTTCATCAATCTTTTCCAGCGCGGCTTCTTCGCCGGCTTTGATGAATTCGTCCATTTTACCGATTTCGTCGGGTCGCAGGTGCGAGATTTTCGGAATAATCACGACATCAGCGCGATAATGCTGATGTTTGGCGGCAGTTCTGAGAAGCATCATCGCCGATTGAAAAAATACGCCGAGAAGCGTTGAAGGCGAGCCCCAATAAGTTGCGCCTGAAGAAATCACGTCAACCGCAATAACAATTTCCGCGCCTAATTTTTTTACTGCTCTGGTTGGAACCGGCGCGACCACGCCCCCGTCAATCAACTTGCGGCTTTGGTCATCTTCGAGCGGCGTAAACACGCCCGGCAGAGCGCAGCTTGCGCGGACGGCGAAAATTAAATCACCAGTGTCTCTCAGAATAACTTCTTCGCCGGTTTCTAAATCGCAGGCGACTGCGGCAAAGGGAATCGGCAAATCCTCAAAATTTTTAAAAGGAAAATTCTGTTTAATAAAATTACCCATCGGCGCGTTTGACAGTAATCCTTTCGGCGAAAAGGAAAATCCGGTCATATTAAACCAACTGATTTTGCGTCCCATTTCGATTATTTCCTCAACGCTCATTCCGCACGCCGCAGCGCCGCCCGCAAACGAACCGGCGGAAGTTCCGGCGATAAAATCGATCGGGATTTTATGCGCGGCTAAAATTCGCAAAACGCCCAGGTGAGCGAAGCCACGCGCCGCGCCGCCGGATAACGCTAAACCGATTTTTTTTTGAGCCATATTTATTTAGTGAATAACCAAAAGCGGTAACTAAAATTTTTCACAATTCACTTTTCACTATCAGATTTTACTTTTTCAGAAACTTTCGACATTCTATCATTTAACAAATTTTTAACTTATGACTCTAATCGAAACTTTATCTTTTCCGAGACACACCACCAGCGCGGACATTGCCGCCGGCGAAATGGTTTGTCCTGTTTGTGCAAGGGAAGTGCAGGATGAATTTGTCCCGCTTTCGATTGTCGATGAAGAATTGCAAAAACTTATCCGCGCCAATTCTCACAACGCGCAAGTGTTTGAAGTTGTTTGTCTGCGGTGTCTGCGATTGTTTGAACACGCCAAAGAGAATATTTTAAGCGATGCGGCAATGATGAAAGACGGTTCACACGTGCTTTCGACGCCGCTCCGGCTTGACGCCCTCCCGCTTTTTACGGGCAAAAATGTGACTATCGCTTTTCTCGATTCGGGTTTTTATCCGCACGCCGATTTGACAACGCCTGAGAACAGAATTCTGGCGTATCAAAATATGAGCGCCAAGAACGGTGAAATCGCATCGCTTTTTCAAAGCGATGTTTCGAGCTGGCACGGAATGATGACTTCGGTGGTCGCGGCGGGAAACGGTTCGCTGTCGAACGGCTTTTATCGCGGAATCGCGCCGGATGCAAATGTTGTTCTCGTTAAACTGGCGCGTACGGGGCGCATCACCGAGCAAAATATTCAGGACGGTCTCGAATGGATTTTGGAAAATCGCACGAAATACCACATACGCGTCGTGAATATTTCAGCCGGCGGCGATTTTGAGCAAAGCTACTTGCACGATTCGCTTTCGCAGACGGTTGAAGAATGTGTTGCGCAGGGAATTACTATTATTTGCGCGGTTGGAAATGCCGGACATCTGCCGACGCATCCGGTTTTTCCGCCCGCCAGTTCGCCTTCGGCAATTAGCGTCGGCGGGCTTGACGACAATAATTCGATAAATCGGGCGCGACGCGGAATGTATCGCTCAAGCTATGGTCCGACGCTCGACGGTTTTCAGAAACCGGAAATTATCGCTCCCTCGATTTGGGTTCCCGCGCCGATTCTGCCCGGCACGCCGACGGCAAATCAAGCTGCGCTGCTGGAAGTTTTAGACAAAGCGGAAGATTCTGAATTACACTCGATTATTCAAGCCAACGCCGACGTTGAACCGGATTTAGACGCGGCGCTCGACCGTCCGGCGTATATGCTTCGGCAGATTATCGCACTAAAACTGCGCAGAGAAAATGTCATCACGCGCCATTATAAATATGTTGACGGAACAAGCTTTGCCGCGCCGATTGTCTCGTCGGTCGTCGCGCAGATGCTTGAAGCGAATCCGCGTCTGACACCGCAGAAAATCAAACGTATCTTAATCTCAACGGCTGAGAGACTTCCGCATTATCAAGTCGACCGGCAGGGCTGGGGCGTGATTGACCCGCGCAAAGCGGTTGAAGCCGCGTTGTCGTTTGGGTAAAAGTATCGAGAAAAAATCGAATAACGACAAAGAGGATTTATACAACCAAATAAAAATCGATAGGTAATTTTAGTTATATTTTTCTGTAATCTTCTGTGGCTAAAATTATTGATTAATAAAATTATAAAGCACAACGCCTGTTACCTGAATGCTGCGATCGCCGACTTTGATCGGGTTAAATCTTGATTGACGGGCAGCAGCTTCGGCAGGGGCGCGAAGCATCGGATGTCCGCCGGTCGCTTTGGCGGATAAAACATTTCCGCCTTCATCAACTAAAACCTGTACGGTAACGCGACCCGAAGCTCGCATTTGTTTTGCCGTCGGCGGGTAGGCAGGGGTCGGCAAATTAACGGCGCGACCATTTAAGACTCCCGCGTTGACCGGACGATTACTCGGCGGAGCAGTTACCGAAGGCGATGGTCTCGGCGGAGTATTGATGGGTGTCGGCGTTACAGTCGGTCTTGTATTAGCCGCCGTTGACGGCGTTGGCGTTGGCGAATTTATGTTATTTGAATTTTGATTAACATTCGCGTTTGGTCTAGGAGTTATGCTCGGTGTCGGTGTCGGTCTCGGAGTAGGAGTTTTGACAGCGATATTTGTGTTCGGGCTGATATTTGTATTTATACCTATATTGGTATTAGTGTTGAAATCAATATTACTATTGAGATCGACGAGTGAATTGTTAATGCCGAGATTAGTATTCAGATTAACGTCAATCGGACTTAAATTAGTATTAATATTCTGATTTTTTTCACCGGAATTTCCATCGCCTAAGAACAGAAAAGCTCCACCCGCGCCTGCAAGAAGTATAATCGTTCCCAGGATCGTTAAAAAAACGATTTTAGATGTGTTTGATTTTTGCGGAATCGGTTGGCGGTAGGTTTGGGTAGTTTTTATTCGAACCGGCGGTGCGATTTTTTTTTCGGTTGTCGGAATAACAATACGCGGCGCCGGTTCTCGGATGTTTTCTGTTTTACCGTCGGAAGGCGGATTAGCCGCGACGGGCGGCAGAGGCTTTCGTCTAATAATGGTTTCTTCGCCAAAGTCGTCCTCAGTCGCGCTTTCGCTCGGCATTTCAGTAAAATTCGGTTGGTTTTCTTCAACCAGCGGTGTGCCGTCTTTAGTGCAGAAACGCAAAATTTCTTCGTCGAAACGTGTTTGACAGGTCGGACAAAATTTCATAATTCTGTTTATAATATCCGTTTTTCAATTTTTCTAAAACTGCGTAACAATCTGTGTTTACGCATTCTATCACGAACTTTTCTCTTAAAGAAAATATTGCGCCAATTTTACTGCAAATCTTTTGAACAGATTGAAATTGCTTTGGAAAGAATCGAAAAGTTCGTTAACAAATCATAAAAATTTTATCTGCAAAATATTCTCTTCATCCCTGTTAAAATATATTTGTGCAAAGAAAAATCACAATTATAGGCGCGGGTCTGGGCGGACTTTCCGCCGCGATTCGGCTTGCTAAATTGGGTTTTGAAGTAACGATTTTAGAAAAGAACGAAACCATCGGCGGCAAAGTAAACACAATCGAATCAAACGGTTACAGATTTGATACCGGCGCAAGTCTACTGACGATGCGCAATGTTTTAGATGATTTATTTGATTTCGCCGGGCGCGATATAAAAGATTATCTTTCAATAGTTTCTTGTGAACCGATTTGCCGTTATTTCTGGTCAGGCGGCGCAACGCTCGATGCTTCAACCGATTTAGAAAGAACGGAAAATGAAATCGCTAAAATCGAACGTGTTGATGCGGCAAATTTTCGTCGATTCTTAGCCGATGCGAAACGGAAGTTCGAGATTGCCGAAAAGACTTTTCTCGCCTACAGTCTGAATGATTTACCGCGGTTTTTGCATCCGAAATATTTTAAAGATTTAATCGCTATTTCCAGCTTAAAAACTCTCGACGAACACAATGGGAGTTATTTCCGGTCGCCGAAAATTCGGCAGCTTTTCAACCGTTTCGCCACTTATAACGGTTCCTCACCATTTGAAACGCCGGCAACTTTCGCCCTTGTTCCGTATGTCGAATTCGGTTTGGGAGCGTGGTATGTGCGCGGCGGAATGTATGAAATTCCGCGAGCTTTGGAAAAATTAGCAAGAGAATTAAACGTTAAAATCAAAACGAACTGCGAAGTTAAAAAGATTGAAATCGAGAACGGAAAAGCTTTCGGCGTGTGTCTAAAAAACGGCGAAATTCTTCCAAGCGATTTTGTCGTTTCAAACGCTGACGCGATTGAAACTTACCGCAATTTGATTGATGAAAAGCAGCGTAAAGATTTTCCCGACAAAAAATTAAATAAAATCGAGCCGTCGTCAAGCGGTTTCGTTTTGCTTCTCGGCGTAAAAAAGCGATTTTCAAATCTCGCCCACCACAATATTTTCTTTTCCGACAATTACAAAGCCGAATTCGACGCGATTTTCAAAGAAAGGCGTTTGGCAATGAATCCAACAATTTATGTGTGTGCAGCGTCGAGAACCGACGCTGCACAATCGCCGGAAGGCTGCGAAAATCTTTTTGTTTTGGTCAACGCGCCCTATACAAGTTCGCAAACTGTTTGGAAAAAAGAAGCAAAAACTTACCGAGATTTAATCGTCAAAAAGCTGGAAGGTTTTGGACTGGAAGATTTGGAAACTTCGATTGAGTTTGAACAAACTATCACACCCGAAGATTTTGAAAATAAATATAACGCCAATCGTGGCTCGATTTACGGCGTTTCGTCAAACGGAATTTTCTCGGCTTTTCTTCGTCCGCCAAATAAAGCGCGCGGCATCGAAAATTTGTATTTTGTCGGCGGCGCTACGCATCCAGGCGGCGGCATTCCGCTTGTTTTATTATCGGGTAAAATGGCTTCAGAGTTAATATCGAAAAAATTAGCCGCCGATGAGCGCAGATAAACACAGATAAATCAAAAGTTTATTTGGTCACCAGAGGCGCCAATAAAAATAATTAAGTTTATTTTTAGTAACACCGATATCTTCCTTAAAAAGTTTACTATCAAGACGTTTTACGTTTATTATAAGAAAAATTTGATTTTTCTTTAACCATTATGAAACAGTGTCCAAGTTGCCGAACAAATTATACCGACGATTCGCTCAAATATTGTTTGCAAGACGGAACAGAACTTGTAGAAAACACCGGTTCAAGCTCGGAAACAATTGCTTATGACGATGCGCCAACAGTTATTTCACCGCGAAAGGTTGAGCCGATCAGAATTGATGTGCCGGATTCAGAGTGGCGGAGTTGGGAAGGGAGCAAGCAGGCAAAAGTTCCGCCAATTGAAGCTGCGCCGTATCAGCCGGTGCAAATTGAACCTGCGCCGACAAGATCGAACACGACTTCAACGGTTTTGTTGACCGTTCTGGGAATGCTCGGGCTCCTTGCAATAGCGGGCATCGGGGGCTGGCTTTATTTAAATAACAAAAAAACTGAAGTTGCCGTTAACGTCAACACCAGCGCGCCGAACAGCCGTTCTGTTAATGCGAATGCGGCGGCAAACCAGGGATCGAATGCCAATAATCTCGCTGTGCCGACCCAAACTCCGAAAGCCGCATTGACTCCGGCTCCGAAACCGACGCTCAACCCGGAGCAGTCTCAAGCCGTCACAGACGACGTTGAAACTCTTGTTGACGAATGGAAATCTTCTTCGGAAAACCTCGATCTTGAAACGCATTTAAGTCAGTACGCCTCGACGGTTGATTATTACAAAGGCGGAAGAATCGGGTTGGCAAGGGTTCGCGCCGATAAACAACGCGCCTACGAACAATTTGATTCGATAACCTTTAACATCACGAATATGAAGGTGACGCCTGATGCTTCAGGCGAAAAAGCAAGCGCGATTTTTGACAAAGAATGGACGTTTGAAGGAGAAAATAAATTCTCGAGCGGCAAAGTTCAGCAGCAATTATCGCTTAGTAAAATTGATGGAAGATGGAAAATTACGGGCGAGAAAGATTTGAAAATTTATTACGTTGAGTAAAAAATGAAAGCCTTGCGTTTTGAAAATGACTGTTTGAAACTGGCTGAAATCTCTAAACCGAACTTTGAAACCGAAGCACTCGTGCGGGTGTTGCAATCGGGAATCTGTAATACGGATTTGGAAATCGTCAAAGGTTATGCCAATTTTAGCGGCACCATCGGACATGAATTTGTCGGTATTGTTGAGGAATCGAAAGACGCGCCCGGTTTAATCGGAAAAAGAGTAGTCGGCGAAATAAATGCGGGCTGCGGAAACTGCGAATCGTGTCAAAAAGGCGACGCGCGACATTGCCCGACGCGAACCGTTCTCGGAATTGTCGGACGCGACGGCGCGCACGCCGATTACCTCAAGCTGCCATCAAGAAATCTTTTACAAGTTCCTGAAAATGTCTCAAATGAGCAAGCCGTTTTTACCGAACCGCTCGCAGCGGCATTCGGCATCACCGAACAAGTTGAAATCTTACCGGAAACGCGCGTGGCTATTATCGGCGACGGAAAACTCGGAATTTTATGCGCGCTGAGCTTAGCGTTAAAGAGCAGAAATGTTTTTCTGATCGGCAAACACAAGGAAAAATTGCGACTTACCAAAAATAAAAACGTTGAAACGGTTTTGGTTGAGGATGCGAAAAAACTTGGTAAAAGCTTTGATGTCGCCGTTGAGGCGAGCGGCGCGGAAAGCGGATTTGAAGCGGCGCTCGATTTATTGAAACCGCGCGGAAAATTAGTTTTGAAATCGACCTTTCACGGCGCAGCAAAATGGAGCGCGTGGCACGTTGTCGTTGATGAAATAACAATTGTCGGCTCTCGTTGCGGAAGATTTGCACCGGCGCTCGAACTTTTGAAAAACAGGGAAATTGATGTTGAAAATCTCATCAGCGAGCAATTTAATCTAAGCAGAGGCGTTAAAGCGATAAACCGCGCCGGAGAAAAAGGCGTAATGAAAGTGATATTATCAATGACGAATTAAGTGTTAAGAATTACGATTTAACAGAGAGATTAAGAAAGAGTAAGTGAAAATTACGAAGAATGTTTTCTATTAATTCGTAATTGACAATTTTATATTCGTCATTGTTTTATGTCTTTTGTTATACTTTTTAAAAGAGAATATTTCTTGCCGGAATCTTGAGTTTTAAGGAGAAAGCAATTTATGACTGTTGACCGAAAAGAATCTAAAAAAACTTTGTCGAGCACAAGGCGAAAGTGGCTTGCAAATTTTATTTTGACAGTTATTGTATTTGGAGTTAGCGCAAATTTTTCCGTTGCCCAAGTTAACAACACCGAAAAGATTAGAGATTTATCTGCTACTCCTGAAAAACTTTCCGCTTCGTTCGCCCAGGTTTCAAAAAACGTCGGGCTTGCCGTTGTTAATATTGACACTAAGGGGAAAGTTCCCGAAATAACCTCAAAAGGTGTCAAACCGCCGGAAGACGCGGACGATATTATGGAATTCTTCCGCCGCCAGATGCCCCAGCGTCCGAGCTCCGCCGTCGGAAGTGGCTTTATTGTTGACAAAAGAGGTTATATTCTGACGAATCTTCACGTTGTTGAAGACGCTTCGCGCGTTTTGGTTCGCTTGCAATCGGGCGAAGAATTCGTTGCAAAAATTATCGGCGCTGACGATCAAACCGATTTGGCGGTTTTGAAAATTGATACGGGGCGCGACTTGCCGTTTATCAAGTTCGGCAATTCTGACAACGCGCAAGTTGGCGATTGGGTTCTGGCAATCGGTTCGCCGTTCGGGCTCGCGCAGACCGTGACGGCGGGCATTATTTCACAGACCAGGCGCGAAACTCCTTACGCCACATCTTTTCAAAAATTTATACAAACCGACGCGGCGATTAATCGTGGGAACTCCGGCGGTCCGCTCGTCAATATGGACGGCGAAGTCATCGGCGTAAATTCGCAGATTGCCACTTCAACCGGAGATTACAACGGCATTGGGTTTGCTCTGCCGTCGAACGAAGCCGCAAATGTTTACAATCAAATTGCGCAGACCGGCAAAGTAAAACGCGGTTATCTTGGCGTGCTTTTGGATTCGGTCAAACCGGAATTTGCTAAAGTTTATGAACTACCCGAAGCTAAAGGCGCAATCGTCACCGAATTGCGCGACCCGCAGAGCCCCGCAGGCAGCGCTGGCTTGAAGGCGGGCGATGTTATTTTGGAATATAACGGCGAAAGGGTAGCAGGCGCGCAGGATTTGATACAAAAAATTGCTCAAACAGAACCTTCGAAAGAGATTAATCTGCTTTATGCGCGTGACAGCGGGGGCAGAATGGAACGTAAAACGGCAGTTGTGAAAGTCGGCGAGCGTCCTCCGACAAAAACTATCAATATTGGCGACGAACCCGCGAGAAAACTGACCGTCGGCGATCAAAAGAAACCGGCTGAACCGTTCGGATTAACCTTAGGGGAAGTAACACCGCAAATTGTTGCGCTTTATAAACTTGAGGACAAAAAAGGAATCGTCGTCAAAAATATCAATCCGGCGAGTTTTATTGCGGATGTAAAAAATTCCACCGGCACGGACGCGGCTCTTAACGAAGGCGATTTGATTCAGCGTATCAACCGCGTTCCGGTTACTGATTTGAAAACTTTTAACGAAGTTGCCGCGAAACTAAAAAAAGGTGATGCAGTCGTTTTGCAAATTCAAAACTACGATTTTCGGAGTGGTAGCCTTCAACACAGAATTGTGCAATTTACGGTGCAATAAAATAAGTCTCAGGTCTCAAGTCCCAAGCCTCAAAGTTCTAGTTCATCAGACTTGAGGCTTGGGACTTGAGATCTGAGACTAAAGAATATGGCAAAAGCAAAAGAAGCAAAAAAATCGAATAAAAAAGCGACGGGCAAAGTCGAAACTTATCATAATTACATCGGTGGCGAATGGGTGAAATCTCTTTCTGGCGAATGGTTTGAAAATTTGAATCCGGCGGATACAACAGATGTCATCGGGCGTTTCCCGAAGTCAAACAAGGAAGATGTTGACGCGGCGGTCGAAGCGGCAAAAAACGCCTCGACTCGCTGGCGCCGAACTCCCGCGCCGAAACGCGCTGAAATTCTGTTCAGGCTGGCAAGAATTTTAGAGCGTGATAAAGACAAATTTACCCGCGAGATGACCCGCGAAATGGGCAAAGTGCTGAAGGAAGCGGGCGGTGACGTGCAGGAAGCGATTGATTGCACTTATTACACGGCGGGCGAAGGTCGGCGGCTTCACGGCTTTACGACTCCGGCGGAAATGCCGAATAAATTTGCGATGTGCGTTCGTCAACCCGTCGGAATCTGCGGATTGATTACGCCGTTTAATTTCCCGATGGCGATTCCTAGTTGGAAATTAATTCCCGCGCTGGTTTGCGGTAACACGGTTGTTATCAAATCCGGCGAAGACGTTCCGCTTTCAACAATCAATCTCGTTAAATCCTGTGAAGAAGCCGGAATTCCGAAAGGGGTAGTAAACCTCGTTAACGGACACGGCGCGGAGGTCGGCGCGCCGCTTGTTAATCATCAAGATATTCGCTTGATTTCCTTTACGGGTTCAACCGACACGGGCAGAATCATCGCCGAACAATGCGCTAATCAAAACAAAATTGTGTCTTTAGAGATGGGCGGCAAAAACGCGATTATCGTGATGGACGACGCAGACATTGACAACGCCGTCGAAGGCTCGCTCTGGGGCGCGTTCGGAACTTCCGGACAACGCTGCACGGCTTCTTCCCGTCTTGTTGTACACAAAAAAGTTTACAAAAAATTCTGCGAAAAATTAGTCGAACGAGTAAAGAAATTAAAAGTCGGCAACGGACTGGACGCAAAAACCGAAGTTGGACCGGTTATTAATCAAGCCGCGATGGAAAAGATTCTCGGTTACATCGAAATCGGGCAGAAAGAAGATCAAGCCACGCTTGCCTGCGGCGGAAACCGTTTGACAAAAGGCGAATACAAAAACGGTTATTTCATTGAACCGACTGTTTTCACAGATGTTGCTCCTGATCATCGAATCGGGCAGGAAGAAATCTTTGGACCCGTCACGAGCGTTATTCCGTTTTCGACTTTAGATGAAGCGATTGACATCGTGAACAACGTCAAATACGGTTTGTCGTCAGCGATTTACACGCAGGATGTGAATCAATCGTTTTACGCGATGCAGGAGCTTTACACGGGGATTTGCTACGTCAATTCGGCGACCATCGGCGCGGAAGTCCATCTTCCGTTCGGCGGCACAAAAGGCACGGGCAACGGACACCGCGAAGCCGGAACACAGGTTTTAGATATTTTTACCGAGTGGAAATCTCTTTACATCGACTATTCGGGCAAACTACAGAAGGCGCAGATTGATTTGGTTGAGATTTGATGACGTTCCCCGATTTTAACGAAAACGGCGATTTGCCCGTTGGCATTTATTCGGCGACGCTGCAAGAAGTTTTAGAACATTTCGGCAAAGGTTCTTTGCAACGCCGACTCGTTGCCGGGCGGTTGACGAAGATTTACAGATTGGCGAAAAGCACTAACCAGCTTTTACGTTTCATCATCTACGGTTCTTTTGTTACCGGCAAACCGAATCCGAACGACGTTGATATTTTTCTGGTGATGGACGACAATTTCGACAAGTCTCATTTCCAATCTAATGTCAGGAGCATTTTCGAGCATCTGGAATCGAACAATGATTTCGGGGCAAGTATTTTTTGGTCGAGAAGAAAATTTATTATCGGAGGCGAGCAATTATTCGTTGAAGATTGGCAAATCAAACGCGATAAAACCAGACGCGGAATTGTAGAGGTAACTGAAAATGATTAAAAACGATATAGAATTAGTGGCAACTAAGGAAAGAATCGTTCGATTTTGGCAAATGATTGACGCCATTAGGAAAGGCGAAGATAATCCGGAAAATTATCGCTCGTCGGCGGGCGGCTTTTTAGCTGAAATTGACAAAATGAATCGTGAAGTGCGCGAATATCTTTCGATCCACCCAAGCGAGTTTGAACAGGAAAGAGAAAAAATTGCCGCTTAGATTATTCGGGCAAACTGCAAAAGGCGCAGATTGATTTGGTTGAGATTTAATCGGAGCGCGAACGAAGCGGCGGAAGAGGCGCATCAATAAATTTTGCGGAATAAAAGCTCAAAAATATTCGGGCTTTTATTCCGCAAAATTAAAACTTACGCTGTCGTCTGCGATTACATTTTCAAACCGTTGTCGGTAACTTTTGCTCGTTTAATTGATTCTCCCGTATAATACTCGAAAATTATCGCCGCAACATCGCCGACCGCTTTTATAACTTTTGGATCCTTCTTTTCTTTGGCGAGTATGTAATAATTCACGATCATTGTCCAAAGCATTACGTTAATTTCGTATGCTTTCTGTTTTTCCGCATTGGTCGTTGCCTGAAAAGTCTCGTTCGTTTCAAACCATTCTTTTGACTGCCGATAAATCCCCGCCCGTTGGGCTTCGGATAAATCGCTGTCGTTGTAAACATTTATGCAAGCGATTAGCACGGATGAGGCGGAACGGGCGACATCATTGCGGGTCCAGCCTTTAGTTTTTATTTGATCTTCATAATCACCATAATTATTAATCAAAAACTGCTCGGCTTTTTTTCTTTCTTCCTCGTTATTGCTGATTTTTTTAGAAAACTCTTTGAGCAACAAGAACGAACCGGTTGGTATAAAAGTCGTTTTGCCCGCAGCAATTTTATCATTGGTGGGACTTATTATGGTTGAAGGCTGATTCTTTGGAGTCGCGGTTTGGTTATTTGTCCTGACATTATTGTTTTGAGTTTTGTTCGCGCCTGTCTTCTGCTGCAACAAATCTGCAAACATTCCTTTAAGCACCTGCGTCGAAAGATTCGGCATATTTTTTAACAAAGTTGCCGGATCTATCGCGGAGTTTTGGGCTGAAACAGAAATTGACGAAACTAACAAAACAAACAGTGGGCTTAAAAAAAGTTTCTTCATAATTTTCTCCTTTTATTTTCGTTTTTCGCCAATTCAAAAACTTTTGAGTACTATCGGGAAATTTTTGGGGAAATTGATTCCCCTCGCTCGCGCAGGCGATTCATTTTATTGTGCCGTAAAGCTGATTTTTACGGAAAATTTTTCCGGTCGGGAGATAACACCGACTTGCAAAAATTAATTTCTCAAACTTTTTTGATTATGGCAAAAACGCCCTTCCGTTAGCAGGTAATTTTTATATCCGATTGCAACGCGGTGGGGGCGCAAATTAATCGCTGGGAAAAAAGCCGCGTTACATACAATCGAATCACTGAGTAACAACGCGTCGGTATTGTTCGCATGATAAACGAATTAATCGCGTGTCGCGTACTAATTATTTACAATCAGCGCTTTAACAATCCAGGTAAAACAACGTAAAATTATTACTAAGGGCTTTTCAGTAAAATTTTATTCATTTGGAGAAGTTACAGAACAATGAAGATTGGATTACCAAAGGAAATCAAAGATAACGAATATCGAGTCGGTTTAACGCCGGCGGGCGTTCGCGCTTTGACTGATGCGGGGCACAATATTTTTGTCGAAAAGAGCGCGGGTGAAGGTTCGGGTTTCGGCAACGAACTTTATGAAAAAGCAGGCGCGACTTTGCTCGATACGGCGGACGACGTTTGGGCGGAAGGCGATATGATTGTCAAAGTCAAAGAGCCTGTCTCGCCGGAATACACGCGGATGCGTGAAAATCAGCTACTTTTCACATATCTGCATCTTGCCCCGGAACTTGAATTAACCAGGCAATTGATGGAGCGCAAAGTAACCGGCGTGGCGTATGAAACCATTACCGACAAACGCGGCACTCTTCCTCTGCTCACGCCGATGTCGGAAGTGGCGGGCAGAATGTCAGTCCAAGTCGGCGCAACTTATTTAGAGAAAATGAACGGCGGGCGCGGCATTCTGCTTGGGGGCGTGCCGGGCGTTACTGCCGGGCGCGTGGTGATTATCGGCGGCGGCGTGGTCGGCACGGAAGCCGCGAAAATGGCAATTGGTTTGGGCGCGCACGTAACGATTATTGATCGCAACCTTGACCGCTTGCGCCAACTCGACGATATATTTTTATCGAAGGTTCAAACGCTCGCCTCCAGCCGCTACGCGATTGAAGAAGCCATTTCTCACGCTGATTTAATCATCGGTGCGGTTTTGGTTGTCGGTGCTGCGGCTCCGAAACTGGTCACGCGCGATATGCTTAAACTCATTCCGAACGGCGCGGTCCTTGTCGATGTCGCAGTTGACCAGGGCGGCTGTTTTGAAACGACTCACGCGACAACCCACTCGAACCCGACTTATTACGAAGAAGGCGTTTTGCATTACTGCGTAGCGAATATGCCGGGGGCGGTTCCGCGCACTTCTACATTTGCGCTAACTAACGCAACTCTGCCGTATGCTCTGGATTTGGCAAATAAGGGTTTTGAAAAAGCTATCAAGGAAGATAGCGGTTTAGAAGAAGGCGTTAACACATATTCCGGAAAATTAACGTATGAAGCCGTTGCCGCTTCGCAGAATTTGGAATATACGCCGCTCAACAATTTGGTTGAAGGCATTGCGGCAAAAGCAGCGAATTAACGCTAAGTGATAAAAGTGGAAAGTGGTAATCGGTAAATGGTAAGTGAGAAACCAAAAACTTACCACTTTCCACTTATCTTACCACTTTCCACTAATAACAAATGTACGAATTTGCAGTTACACCGGCAGTTACACAGCTTCGCCGACCGGGAGTTTTAATCACCGAAGTTTCGCCCGAATCTCTGGCGAAAGAGCTGGAACTCGGAATCGGCGATAGAATCGTGCGCGTTAACGGTCGGCAAGTGCGCGATTACCTCGATTTCCGTTTTCAAACAGCGGGCGAAACGGAAATGACTCTGCTGGTCAAAAAACCGAGCGGCGAAAGTTGGGAAATCCAGATTGAACGCGAAGAAGGCGAAGATTTCGGTTTGATGTTTGAACAAATCGTTCCGCGACAATGCGCTAACGAATGTCTTTTTTGTTTCTGTAAAGGAAATCCCGACGACGCGCGTCCTTCGCTTTTTGTCCGCGACGAAGACATTCGGCTTTCATTTCTCTACGGAAATTACACAACCTTGAGCTCAATTACCGAAGACGAAATGAAGCGCATCGTCGAACAGCGTCTTTCGCCGCAATATGTTTCGGTTCACGCGACCGATCTTAAAACCCGCGCTTACCTTCTGGGCGTTGATGAAAAACGCGCCGATATATTCGGAAAGTTAAACCGTTTGCTCGACAACAATATCGAAATTCACGCGCAAGTTGTCTTGTGTCCTGAAATAAACGACGGCTTGATTTTGGAAAAAACTCTGCGTGATTTGGCTTTGCGTTATCCGAAAGTCATCAGCACGGCGGTTGTTCCGGTCGCTTTGACGCGCTATAACACGGACAAACGATTAACGCGGGTAACGCCTGAATTTTGCCGTCGAACAATTGCCGAAGTCGAAAGATTGCAACGGGAGTTCCGCAAAACTTTGGGCGTTACTTTTGCATTTCTTGGCGATGAAATCTATCTCAAAGCCAGTGCGCCGCTTCCTTCGCGCGCGCATTACGGCAAATATCCGCAAATCGAGGACGGCGTCGGAATGATTCGCTCGTTTTTGAGTTCGTTTGAAAGGCTATTCAAAAAAATTCAAAGTTCAGAGTTCAAGGTTCAAAGTTCTTTAAACGGAACTATTCTCACGGGTGAGATGTTTGCGCCGATTCTACATGAACAAATTGAAAAGCTAAATTCTGTAATTAATTCGCGCTTGCGCGTGTTAGCCGTTCCAAACACATATTTCGGTGGCGATGTCGCCGTTGCAGGGCTTCTGACGGGACAGGATTTTCTGGCGGTGAAAGATAAAATCATCGGCGATTTTGTAATTATTCCGAAGCACACGATTAAATCTGATGAGCCCATTTTTCTTGACGGAATGAGCTTTGAGAATTTAAAGGCAGAGTTTGATGTGCCCATCTTTGCCCTTGACGCGGAAGAATTTATAAAAAATATACTGGACGGTAAAACTATCGACGGACAAAGTAGGCGAGTCGTCAAACGCGGAGAACATTTATCGGTAACCGCTGCTTATTAAAATTAAAAAAAATTTATCCTTTCGGTTTAATTTTTATCTCAAATAGCTTCTTCCAATTTTTCCCCGTGACAAAAATTCTGTCGCCTCCCGCATCATACGCGATGCCGTTAAGCGTATTTTCGCTTTCGTCTTCAGAATCTTCGGGCGAGATGTTGGCAAGGTCAATCCATCCGACAACTCTACCGGATTCGGGATTTATACGCGCGATGTAATTCGGCTTACCGATATTGGGTAATTGTCCTTGGGTTGTGTCGGTCTGCTTTTCTTCCGAGTGCCAGATATTTGCCCAGATTTCGCCTTTGACATATTCGAGTTCATTGAGCAAATATAAGGGTTTCCCGTTTTCCTGGAGAACGGGAATGGTGCGGACTGTTTTAAAAGTTTCCGGGTCAATAACCTTTATAAAATACGTGCCGTCGCTCATCAAAAGATTAGTGCCATCAGTGGTTATACCCCAACCTTCACCGGTGTATTTCAATTCTTTGAGCAGTTTGAAATTACTCAAATCGTAAATAAACGCAACCCCGTTACGCCAGGAAATCTGATAGATGCTGCCGTTTAAAACGGTCATTCCCTCAGCAAAAACGTCATCCTTTAATTTGTACTTTTGCACAACTTTACCGCTCTGCAGATCAACTTTTCGAAGAGTTGAATCTCCAAACTGTCCGGTGCTTTCGTATAGAAAACCGTTATTAAAAATTAAGCCTTGCGTAAAAGCATCTGAATCGTGTCTAAAAGTGTTGACAATCTCGTAAGTATAAACAGGCACGTTTTCATTAGTTTTAGCGATGGTTGCATTCGCCGAATTGGTGTTGTTTTTACCGGCAACAATTGAATTGACATTCGAGTTGGGCATCTTATCATCACACGCCGCCAAAAAGAGAAAGATAAAAATTGTAAAATAAAGACGCATATTTTTGGGTTCAAGGTTCAAAGTTCAAGGTTCAAAGTTAAAACAAAATTCCAGGCTTCAGTCTAAAGTCAACACTTTATTGTTCCGAATGAGAATCAAATCCTCAAAGCTCAAAGTTAAAAACAAAACTTTGAACCTTGAACCTTGAACTTTGAACTACTTCCTTAATGCTTTTTCAATCGCGTTTCTCAAATTTTCCACAGACATTTGGCGAACTTTTACGCCGCCGACAAAAATTGTCGGCGTTCCGTTTATACCATAATTTCTGCCGTCCGCCATATCTTTTCGTACTTCCGCGGCAAACCTTTCGCTTCCCAACTCCGATTCAAATTGTTTTTGGTTTAACCCTGCATCACTCGCGTATCTTTTCAGCGAAGCCGCGTCGAGCTTATCTTGATTTTGATATAAAAGCTCGGCGTATTCAAAAAACTTTCCCTGGGCGTTTGCCGCGTTTGCCGCCAGCGCGGCTTGAAAAGCGTTTTCGTGAATTTGCGTGAGCGGAAAGTCGCGTACGACAAGGCGCACTTTATCCGAGTATTGCGCCAAAATATTTTTCAAAACCGGATGCACCGCCGCGCACGCGGGACATTGAAAATCCGTGAACATGACAATTGTGACGGGCGCATTTTGTTTGCCCTGCGCCGGGTCGTCGTCGGTCGAGATGTTTTGTGCAATCGGTTCAAGCT
>MWVV01000280.1_pt1 | contig 18424 bp, 14 predicted proteins | sample 1047281 | NCBI WGS metagenome assembly MWVV01 (sample SAMN06349986, study PRJNA376086) | soil metagenome | isolation source: PT-2 sample Antarctic (ecotone) soil | place: Antarctica | collected 2015-01-13 | reverse complement strand
TCTGAACAGTTTCGTCAGGCGAATGGTAAAAAAACCGACGCACGAAATCGATTGGAATTTGCGCGGCTTTTCCGTAACAATGCCGCACAAACAAGCAATCGTCGAGCATCTGGACGAAACGGACGAAACGGCGCAAGCAATCGGCGCGGTCAACACGGTGAAAATAGCGGACGGAAAACTTTATGGATTTAACACCGACGCCGACGGTTTTATCGAGCCTTTGCGAAACGCTTACGGCAATTTGCGCGGGGCGCAAGTGGCGGTCTTGGGTGGCGGCGGCGCGGCGCGAGCGTGCGTCTACGCGCTGAAAAATGAAGGTGCAAACATTACGGTTTTCGCGCGCAATTTGGAAAAGGCGGAAAAGTTAGCCGCCGATTTCGACGCTAATTTCAAGCAGCTTTCAAAACCCGGAGACCGAAGACCAAAAACCGATTTCAACGATTTCGACGTTTTAATAAACGCCACGCCTTTGGGAACGAAAGGCGCGCTTGAAAACGAAACGCCTGCGCTTGCCGAGCAAATCGAACGCGTGAAATTAGTTTATGATTTAATTTATAACCCGTTTGAAACCGAATTGATGCGAGAAGCACGCAAGGTAAACGTGCCGACAATCGGTGGTTTAGCGATGCTCGTCGCGCAGGGCGCAAAACAGTTTGAAATCTGGACTGAAAAAGACGCGCCCGTGCGGGAGATGAGTCGTGCGACATTGAGGAAACTTCAAAATTGAACAGGTGAAATTTAAATCTTGAATTTATGAACGAGCGTTACAGCCGCCAGATTTTATTCGGCGAAATCGGCATTGAAGGACAAAAAAAATTATTAAATTCGCGCGTTCTGCTCGTCGGCTGCGGCGCGCTCGGCGCAGCGCACGCCGAGATGCTGGCGCGCGCCGGCGTCGGGCGCATCAGAATTGTCGACCGCGATTTCGTCGAATTTACCAATCTGCAAAGACAGACGCTTTACAATGAAGCGGACGCCGAACAAAGACTTCCGAAAGCGATTGCGGCGAGGCGGCGCATTGCTGAAATAAATTCCGAAATTGAAGTCGAAGCGATTGTCGCCGACATTAACCGCTCGAACGTCGAAAGTTTTATCAAAGACTGCGATTTGATTTTGGACGGAACGGACAATTTTCAAACGCGATATTTGCTGAACGACGCTTGCGTCAAAGACGAAAAAACTTGGATTTACGGCGCGGCGGTTTCCGCATACGGCGCGACGATGACGATTGTCCCAAAAAAAACGCCGTGTCTGCGCTGCATTTTCGATATTATGCCTGATACCGGAAGCGCGCCGACGTGCGACACTTCGGGCGTGATTATGCCGATTATTGCGAGCGTCGCTGCCGTTCAAGTCGCCGAAGCGTTGAAGATTTTGACGGGAAATTTCGATGCGCTGCATCGCAGTTTGATGCAGATTGACGTTTGGCGAAACGATTGGCGTAAGATAAAGCTGTCCGCGCCAAACATTGATTGCGAAACGTGCGCGCGCTCGAATTTCGAGTTTCTCGACGGCGAAAATCAAGAGCTTTCGACGACTTTGTGCGGGCGCGACGCCGTGCAGATTTTGCCGCGGAAAAACTTGGCGCAGATAGACTTGGCACGGCTTGCAGAGCGTTTGAAAAAAATTGCTGAAGTAAAACAAAACGAATATTTGATTCGGTTAAACGTCGACGATTGTGAGTTGACGATTTTTCAAGACGCGCGCGCCATCATTCGCGGCACGGACGACGCGGCGAAAGCGCGCGGGATTTACGCCAAATACGTTGGAAGCTGACCAAAGGTGCAAACTGCGATGACATCGTTCCTTTAATTCTTATCTTCAAAAACTTTCGGCTCAACGAGAATCGTTTTAAAGCTCGACAAGCTGACCAGACCGAGCGCCGCGCCTTTGGGCTTGCCGACGAATTTTTTCGGGGTATAGTGAATGGCGACTTTTGGTTGGGATTTCGCCTGACTGAAAAACGCGGCGATTTGCGCGGCTTCGAGCAGGGTTTTCTGCGGAATTTCCTGCCGGTTCGGGTTGCGGACGACGACGTGCGAGCCGGGATAATCCGCCGCGTGAAGCCATAAATCGAGCGATTTAGCCACACGAAAAGTTAAAAAATCGTTGTCTTTTGCCGCTTTTCCAACCAAAATTTCAAAACCCTCAGAGGAAGTGTAACGGCGCGCGCCGCCGAAATTTTCCGTCGCTCTTTCCTTGATTTTGACGTGGAGCTTTTCCGGTTCGGCGCCGGAAAATTCGGCTAAAACGTTTTCGTCTCGTTCTTCGACGGCGCGGTCGAGACGCTCCTTTTGCTCTTTTAGATTGGCAAGTTCGGTTTCCGATGTTTTCAGGCGCTTTGAAATTTCCTCGCGCGCGTTGCGTGCTTTGGTGTAGCGTTTGAAAAATTTTTCCGCCGCTTCGGTTATCGAAACGTTTTCTTCGACAATGATTTCAATTGTCGGCGCATTTTCGTCGTAAAAATCCGTAATGAAAACTTTGTCGCCCGCGCGCCGCGCCGTCGCCAAATTCGCCAGAAGCAAATCGCCAAAGCGTTTCCACGTCTGTGCATCGCCGTGATTTGCCAAATCCGACGCGAGCTTTTCGATTAGCTTTTCGCGCTTTTTAATCGTTTGTTTTAATTTATTTTGCGCCGCTTGCGCGCGCGCTCGGAAAATCTGCTCGGCTTCCCGTTCGGCAAAATCCGCGTCGAGCGCTTCGGACAAAGTTTCAAATTCGCCTTGCGGAAAAACTTCTTCAATATTTTTTCTTCTCTCCGCGTCCGATGCCGGCGGCGCGTATTTGTTAGCGACTTCCTGCCCCTCGCCGTGCGTTTCGCGCGCGCGCTCAATGACGAAATCGCCTTCGTCGAGCAGAAAAAGATTTGCCGAACGCCCCGTAAGCTGCGCGACGAGCGCGTAATTTTCCGCTTTGCCGAGTTCATCGCGCGCATTGAAACGAAAAATCAGAACGCGCTCCGTTTCTATTTTTTCAATCGTCTGCAAAACGGCGTTTGCCAGTCGTTTTCGCAAAAACGAAACGAACGACGATTGATTTGTCGATAGCTTTTCTAAATCGCGCAGGCGGCGCGTTATCAAATAAGCGCGCGGCGCTGAAGGTTCAGTGCTGATGAAAAGATATTTTGAATCGGGCAGGCGAAAGTCAATCGCAAAGCGCAGGCGCGCGAGGGGAAAAATTTTGCCGAATCGCAGTCCCGTCAAAACAGGCGCGAGTTCTACGCGGATTTTGTCTAAAGTTTTTTCGTTCACGCTCAAACGTTTAAAGTTCCAAGTTCAAAGTTCAAAGCCGAAGAAACAGACCTTGAACTTTAAACTTGGAACTTGGAACTTCTTAGTTTTCCTTGACGACGATTGTTCCCGAAATCAAATCGTGTGCGGCGCGGCGTTCGTCGTTGAACAGCAAAGTCAAAAATCCAACGCCGCAGCAAGCGAGCGAGAATAAGTAGACGGCGGAACTGACGGCGGCTTGGTGCAACGTCGGGTAATTTTCGCCTTCGATGTCGACCACTTCGAGCGAGAACAGCCGCATACCGAACGTGCGTCCGTAAAAGCCGATGGTCGTCGTCAGGTAAATGAACATCACGATTGAACAGGTCGCCAGAAACGCTAGAAATCCGTTGAAGTTCAGCCAACTGTTTTCGCGTGCGAGCATAAACGGCGCGAGCAGCAGCAAACTCAAAAAAGCGCCGATGATTAAATCGAAAAGCGCGGCGTTAAAACGCAGCGAAAACGGCGCGTAGTCTTCAAATTCTTCAAAGTTTTCTTCGGTTTCCGCTTTCAGGTTTTCAACCGCGCCAGCTACGATTTCATTATTTATGTTTTGTTTATTTTCAACTGTTTTTTTAACTTTGACGACAGTTTCCGGCTTCGCGGTTTCCGTCTTTATCTTTTCGAATTTCGGAATTTCAGGCGTTGTTTTATCAAAACTCGTCGAGATTCTCGCGGGCGGCGCAACGGGAAGCGGCGGCAGTTTGTTGGTGTCTAAATCTCCGCTTTCCTTTTTAATAAATGTCGTCAGTGTCAGTTTGGCGGCTACGGTTGCCGCGTTCGGCGGCGATTGCGGCTGTCCGATTGGCGGTGTAGCGGCTTCGCTTTGTTTCGACGCGATATAAAAAGGAAAATTTTTTGTCGCCGGACGCGGCGGCTCGGCAGAAGCAGCCGGCTCGGCGGGCGCTTGCTGCTGAAGTTGCGATTCTTTTTCGTCGACGAGAAATTTGCGGCGCGATTTTTCGATGCGCTCGAGTGCGTTGCTGAGCGTCGGATTTTTCTGAACCGCGGAAGGTTTTTTCTCGTCAATCGTTTCAATTTTCAAAGCGTTCGCGCCGCTTCTGCCGCGGCTTCTCGCAAATTTAGTCTGATGCGACGGGGCGGCGGCGGCGGCAACCAGAGCGTTCGCCGGTAAATACGAGCTTTTCGGCGATTTTTCGCGGTCGTGCCGTCTGCGCACGACGTTTTGCAACTGCAGACGCCATTCGGGAACGTTCGTGTTTTTGCTGTGAAATTCGACGAGCGTCGGATTGGTCGGCTTTGCCGCCAGACCTGATGTCGTTTGTTTCGGAGCGGCGTCATCATCGGAATCAGGCAGGGCATCGATTAGGGCTTCGGAAATAATGTTTTTTATGTCGTCCAACGCTTCTTCGGCAACCGTATTCTGCCGGTTTAATCTAGCAGCAGCGGCGGATTTGACATCCGTTTTCAAGAGTTTTGCAACGGATACTTTCGGCAGCAACTCTTCGCGCACCGTATCGTGCATCATCGCGCCGCAGCTCGGACAAATCGACAAATTGAAGGCGTTGTTTCTATTGCAGACAGGACAATTCATAAATTTAAAAGATGCCGAAATCAGAAAAGATTTCTGTAGGATTAAAGGGAAAACGACCGAAACGTAAAAAACAGAGCCGATGTTATCAGAAATAACTTTAACTCGTCAATAGTAAATCGAAGAAAAATAAGATATTAGGAGTTAGATTCTAAGTTTTTGATTTGTAGTTTCAGGTTTGTGCTTTTCAATTAACATTTAAGTCTTGCAGCGCAGGAGGAGCCGACGATAAACGCACGCTCTTAAATCTAAAATCTAAAATCCAAAATTACAAAGGTTCTCTGCCTGCAAAGCCTGTTTCCAAATCGTGCCACCATTCGATTCGGTCGCCTTCGCCTAATTGCCAGCAAAGCAGCACGATACGCCCATCTTTTAGAGAGGGAAAATCGATAAGTCCGCGCGCGTAGTCTTTTAGCTGGATGCCGGCTTCGTGCAACTCGGTTGTGATTTTGCCGACTTCGTAAAGCGCTTTGACGTAAATTGTGCCGCTCGGCATTCCGCCGCCGCCGTTGTGCTGCGCGGCGTTTGCCGCCGCTTTAACAGGCTCGCGGAACGTCGCCAGAACGGCGTAATGCGCCCGTATATTTTCGAGTTTCGGGCGCACGACGGGCAGAAGGCGGTTGGCTTCTTCAAGGGTGAAAAGTTTCATCGCTCGTCTCTGACGCGCACAAGGTCGGAAAAATTTTCGGTTTCTTCGTCAGGGTAATTAGGCTCGAAATGAATTTTATTCGTCGTCTGCGCGAAATTTCCATTGTTTTCGCGATGCGCCGCGTCGGGCGGCGGCATTATTTCTTCGGGCGGCACGAACGACGGCACTTCGTAGCTTCCGCCTTGCGAAACATCTTTGCGGACAAGTTCTGCAATGTCGCCCAAATCGATGAAAAAATCGGCAACATCGATTAGGCGAGGCGCGGTATTCGACCTAAAACCGGCGACTTCAACGCGGCAGCCCTTATACGCGACCGCGTTTAAGGCATAAACGAAATCTTCGTCGCCCGAAACAAGCACGGCGGTGTCGTATCTGCCCGCTAAGGAGAGCATATCGACGGCGATTTCGACATCGAGATTTGCCTTGCGCGTGCCGTCGTAAAAAGTTTTCAATTCCTTCTGCACGACGCGAAAACCGTTGCGCCGCATCCAGAGCAGAAAACCTTGCTGGCGTTCCGCGCCCGCGTCCACTCCCGTGTAGAAAAACGCGCGCAAAAGTCTGCCGTCGCCAAGAAGCACGCGCAGAAGTTTATTGTAATCAACATCCAAATTGTGAAAGCGCGCGGCGTGAAAAAGATTGTTTCCGTCAATAAACACCGCGACGCGACCGCGATGACCGAACTGCCACGACGGGTTGGTCGCCATATCAAACTGCATTTGTTTTAAACCTTCTGTAATATAAAAAAATTTTAAGATAATTTTGCAATCGCTTTCGGAAAATAGTCGCAATCAAAAAAAATGTTCGATTAGAACGCTTGAAAATTTCGAGAGTTTTATTGCAATTCAACGTATAATTTCTAATCGCAAACGAATTTCAAATCATCCGCGATTAAAATATTTTTGAAAAATAAAGATAAAAATTTCGGTTAAATTTGTTTCCGTTTTCCGAAAAAGGCGATTGCCCGCGAACCGTAAAAAAGTCATTTATAGTGTGCCTTTTCGCCTGCGAGTCGGTCAAGCGCGATTGATAACAAGCGGCGGGTTTTCGTCGTATAATTAAAAATATATGGAAAAAAAAGCGTTTGACGCCGCCGAAATGATTGTCTGCGCCGGATGCGCGCGCGGCAATCCGCCAAACCGCTTCGATTGTCTTTACTGCGGCGCGCCGCTTGAAATTTCCGAAGCGCAGAGCGAATCGCTGCACCCGCTTTTTTTTCGCCACCTCGAAACGTGGGAAAAAGGGTTTAACGTGATTTTATCAATCGTCTCGGGCGATTTCAGTGAAATTGATTTTGAAACAATCGCCGCGCTTTTGAAGCTCGAAACTGAAATCACGCGGTTGATAATCGCGGCTAAAACTAAAGTGCCGCTCGCGCGTGTCGAAACTGAAAACGCAGCCGAAATCCTTCAAAAACGATTGCGCGCAAAGGGCATCGAAACGAAAATTGTCGCCGACGAAAAGTTGAATATCGAACGCGCGCCGCGTCGCTTGCGCGGTATCGAATTTTCCGAAGATAAGCTCGTTTTGATTTTTTTCAACACCGATGAAATCGTAGAAATCGCTTGGGAAGATATGATTTTGATTGTTTCGGGCGCGATTTTCGAGCGGCGCATCGCTGGCGTCGAAGCGCGCGGTAAGCGCAGCGGCGACAAGACGAAACTTATTGAAACGAACGAAACGTATTCGGACCAAATTTTATTCGACATTTACAGCCGCGCCGACGAAATCGGTTATCGCGTCGAGCAGAACGGTTTCGATTTTTCGACGTGTCTTGCGAAGGCGGACAAAAGTTTGCTTGCCGCCGAAAACATTCGCTGTCTTGTTAAAATTTTGTCGCAGCGCGCGCCAAACTCAAAACTCGTCGAAGATTACGCGCGTGTTCGCCCTCAACTGGCAGGCGTTTGGGCGGTTGACGAGCGAATCGACTCGAAAGGCTTAAAACGCGAACAATTTGCAAAATTCAGCCGCGAAAGCGTTACGATTATCAGCAACGCGGCGCAGTTCACGAAATACTCGCGCCTCCAGCAATTTCTAATATGAAAAATTCAAAGTTCAAAATTCGAGAAGATGGAAGACGGAAGGCAGGAGATAGTAGACAGAGGACGGAAATCGGAAGACGTAACTTGGAAGATAGAAACCGGAAGTTTGAAATCGAAAGTCGAAAACCGAAAGCCGAAATAACAAATTCGCCGCTTGATATTCTTCAACGCACGCCGGTGATTTACGGCGTTTTACCCGTGTTGGAAGCGCTGCGTGCGGGGAGCAGGCGTGTCGAAAAAATTTTAATCGCCGACGGCGCGCACGAAAAACGGCTGCACGAAATATTTGAACTGGCAAAACGAAACGGCATTCGATTCGAGAAAATACCGCGCCGGAATTTCTCAAAATTCGTCGACGAAGAGGTCAATCATCAAGGTGTTGTTGCGCTGGTCGCGGCGGCTGATTATGCCAACTTTGACGAGTTGTTCGACGAAATTATAAATAAGGAAAACGCGCTGTGCGTGATACTGGACGGCGTGGAAGACCCGCGAAATTTGGGCGCGGTGTTGCGCTCGGTCGAAGGCGCGGGTGCGGACGGCGTTTTTATTCCCGAACGACGCGCCGCCGGTTTGACCGAAACGGTGGCGAAATCTTCGGCGGGCGCGAGCGAATATGTTAAAGTGGCGAAAGTTTCAAACGTTAATCGACTGATTGAACAATTAAAGGAAAACAACGTTTGGGTCGTCGGAACGAGCCTTGATGCGAGCCTTGATTATACGGATTGGGACTGGACGCGCGCCTCGGCGCTTGTTCTGGGCGGCGAAGGCAAAGGTCTTCATCGCCTGACGGCGGAGAAATGCGACGCGCTCGTAAAAATTCCGCTGCACGGTAAAATCGAATCTTTGAACGTTTCGGTCGCCTGCGGCGTAATCCTTTTTGAAGCAAACAGACAGAGGAGAAAACGGAGAATGGAAAATGGAAAATAAAAATTAATCCTTATATTTTCCATTTTCCATTTTCCATTTAAAAAATATGTTTTGTCCAAAATGCGGAACGCAAAATCCAGGCGACGGCAAATTCTGCCGCGCCTGCGGAACAGATTTAGGAATGATTTCCGACACATTATCAGGAAAATCGAGCAATCAAACTCAGGGTTTCGGAATGATTCAGCCGATACAGCCGATTCAGTTGTGGGACAAAAAAGAAAAAATGGTCAGTTGGGAAGGCGCGCTAGGAACACTTTTTATGGGCATCGCTTTTCTAATCGTTACATTTGTTTTAGCAGTTTCCAAAGCGGGGAATGATTGGTGGTTTTGGATGATAATTCCGGCATTCTCGATGATTGGCGGAGGAGTTGCGAAGGTTATTCGATTAAAAAAAGCTGAAAAACAGAACGTATCTTTTTCAGCCACGAGTGAGGCGCAAAATACTTTTGAGCCAGCCGCGAAAAACGCGAATTTGCCGCCAGCGCAAACCGATTACATCAAAAAACCGCAAAAATCAATATACGATACGGGTGAACTGGTCGCCCCGCCGAGCGTCGTCGAAGGCACAACCCGACATCTTGAACTCAACCGCGAAGGCGAAACGATGACGCTGCCGAAAAAGAAAAGTTAAGATTCGGGGCGATAGGAAAAATGTTTAATACCGGAAACCGCCTTTTCAACTTCGCTTTCCAAATTCGACTGTTCAATATTTCCTGCTTTCACACAAACCGTTCACCATTCATAACTCACCGTTAATTTCCTTTTCTTGCCGTAACGCGCGCGCTGCCGACGTTTGCGCCCGCGTCGAAAACGCGCAGGCTGATTGTGTATTCGCCCGTTTTTTCGAGCGGCACGTTCAGCGTATAGCGTTCGCGCGCCCCGTCGGAGATGCCGTCGTCGGCGAAGACTTCTTGCCAGTCGCCGCCGTTGACGCTGTATTCGGCGCGGGTTAAATAGCTTGCCGCATCGATCGCGTCAAACGAAACGCGCGCCCGGTCGCCGATGGTTTGCGGCGCGCCGGTCGCAGAAACGGTCGGCGGCGTATTGTCGAAATCGACCGGCTCGCTCGTTCTTTCGCCCGAAAGCGTTAAATCGAGCGGGTTTGACGGCGCGTCGCTGGCGACGATTTTGAAAACGTAACGACCGTCGCTGAGCGCCGCGCCGTCAAGGGTGATGAAGTTTTCACGCTGATTTTCGCGCAATAATTTAAAATTCGTTTCGCCGACTTCACGGAAATAAACGTCGTATTCGAGCCGGTCTCCGTTGCGGTCTTCAACCGTCCATTGCAGAGAACGCGCGCCGCGCTGATAAACTTTGCGCGGCGGAATGAGGGCATTGTTCGGCAAGCCGAAAAGCGTCGGGTCGAGACCGGAATTTTCGATGTTCGGGTCAATTTGTATCGGCGGATTTGCCGCTAATCCAACATTTTCCGGCAGAATTTGAATCGAGAGAACTTCCGGCGCGATGTTTCGCGGCAAATAGGAAACATTGACCTCGCTTAAAGTCGCCGTGCCTGTTGAAGTTTTCAAAATCGCCCGCCATTGCAGATATTTCGCTTTCGGACTTGTGATTTGCGCGCCTTTCGCGTCCGTATAAGTCGCGCTCCAATCGCTCCACGTTTCGTTCGGCTTTTCCGTATTGCCGGTTCGGGTTTGCAAGGTGATATTATTGTTTCCACCCGCCGAACGCCACCAGATTCTGCCCCACGAGGCGCTCGCTTTGGCGTCCAAAACAATCGATTCGTAAATGCCTTCGGCTTCGCTTTCCGCGCCGACACGATAAAGTTTTCCCTGATTGCTCGAAGTTGCAAAAATTTGTTTGCCTTGATTTTTTAGGGTCGAAATTTGCCCTTCGTTCGATTGCGACAACAAAGTTTCACGCCCGTCGTTCGTTACCGCGTAAATTCTGCCTTTGTCGGAAGTTCCCAAAAGGACTCCGTTTCCGTTCGCGTTGGCAGCGATTGAAAACGCCGTAACGCCGGAAGAATTCCAAATTACGTCGCTGCCGCCGTCAGGCGAAATATGATATACGGCGGATTTTGCCGTCGATAAATCGTAGCGACTTTTCTGGGGTTGTTCGGGCGGCGCGGCGGGGGTATCGGCGGAAGTGATGCTTGCCGTAACGGGCGAGCCGTCCACGTTTGTTCGGGTTGCGAATGTCGTTTTAGACGCCGATGCCGAATCGCTCAAAGCTAAAATGTAAATCGAATTGTCGATTTGACTGACGGCGATGTCGTGAATTTCCCTCAAACTCGAATCGAGCAGCGCAAACGGTTTTGCACCGTCCGCGCCGAAACGCAAAACCAAGCCGTTCGCATCAGTTCCGGCGTAAAGATTTCCCTGTTTATCCGCCGCAAGCGAGATAATATGCGTTTCGCTGCTGTCGAACAGCAAGGAATTTTCCGGCTTTGCGTTCGCCGTTTTGACGCGGTATATTTTGCCGCCGTCGCCCGTTCCGACGGCGAGACTTCCGTCGCTCGTAACTGCCATTGCCCAAATATATTTTTCCTTCGGCTCGAAAAAAACTTCGCCGCGTCCGTCGGCGGAAATCCGATAAACGCGTCCGTCGGGCGATGTTCCGGCGTAGATTTCGCCCGCTCGCCCGATTGCCAGAGCCGCAACGTTCAACTCGGTCGTATCGTAAAGAAGCGCGCCTTTGCCGTCCGGCAAAACTTTAAAAATCTTACCGTCGCCGCCCGTTCCCAAGTAGACATTGCCCGCCGCGTCCGCCACGCTCGACCAAACGTAAGGCTGTTCGGTATTGAAAATTTGCGCAAGTTTCGGCGCGAGCGAAATGGCGCCCGTTTCCGAAATCGAAACGCCGCGTGCTTCGCCGCGCAAAACTTCGGCGCGCGTGTCAATCGTCCAAATCGCGGGTTCTGAAGCGATGGCTGTGAAATGGAAAGCAGCGAAAAAAAGCAAAAGCAGAAATGATTTTTTCATTCGTTTAGAATCGTGTTTGCAAAAAAATAAAACACAGATATTTTGTTTTATCTGTGTTTGTTTATACGTCGACGGCGCGCGTTTGGTTTATTTGGTTTTCAAGTGTCTTTCGAGCGAAAAAACTCAATCACTGGTTGACGGCTTTTTCAATCGAGTCTTTTAATTGACCGATAACGCGCGCGTTGACGCCGGTGAAGACGCCGTTTAATCTACCTTCGCGGTCAATCAGAATGCTTTGCGGAACGCCGCCCATTTTGGTTACTTTAACCATATTGCCGAAAAATGTCGTGTCAGCGTAACCGAGAGTGTAATTGAGATTTTTCTTTTCGGCGAACGCTTTTATATTTTCCGCCGGTTCAGGCTCGCCTTCGTCGTCCCCGACGTTTAAGCCTATTATTTCAAAATCCTTGTCCTTATATTTTTCCTGCAAAGCAACGAGTTCGGGCATTTCCTTCACGCACGGTGCGCACCAGATTCCCCACAAATTTACGAGAATGACTTTTCCCTTTTTATCTTCGAGCTTAAAAACATTGCCGTCAACATCCTTGATTTGCGACTGCATCAACTCGTTCGGCGCGGGCGGAAATTTGCTGCCGCCGCTCTCGTTTTTCGTCGCCGTTGAATTTGTATTCTCGCTCGTCGCCGTCTGCGGTGAACTCGTCGTTTTCGAGCAGGCGACAAAGCCGGACAGCAAAAAGCTGAAGACGACGAAAACCGAAATGTTCTTTAATAAATATTTCATTAAAACCTCTTTTTTATAAATGCCTTCGCCACCCGCGGACAAAAATCCGATATAGAAAACATTAGCATAAAATCATTCGATTTAAAATACGGCTCTCTTTAAAACGAGAAAAGGCGCACCAATGTAGGCGCGCCTTTTCAAGCGAAAAATTTAATCAAACTTAAAAATCCCGACTTGGCTCGAACGTCTCCAAAACCCGATTTAAATCGCCTTTGACACCCACATCGTCCACGCTTTTCACCTCGGGCGAAAACGACGTGGCGAGCAAGGTTAAAACATAACCGTTTTTGACGCCGCCGCGCCCGGCGGGAACGAACAGGCGTCTGCCCCAGAGTTCAATATCTTCGCCTTTCCCGGTTTTGCCCGCGCCGACGAATTTCACCTCGTAGGCGCGCCAGCCGCTGTTAATGGTCGTCTCGCCTCTTGAAACAATCTCAAATTTCGGCACGATTTCATTGAGCTTGCGGCTCGTTTCATCGACGAGGAGCGGGAAAATTTCTTGGTCTTCGCCGAAAGTTCCGCGACTATCGTAAAAGCTGACGAGCATCTGCTCGACGGGCGTTCCGCTCGACGTGTTTTTTGAAACGTCGAGAAAATTGTTTTCCGCGTCGTTCTTTTTCCAGTTCTTCGGGAAATAAAGCGAAAAGCCGAGAAAATTTTTCGCCGCATTGCCTTTCAAATTCTGTCTGGAATTTTCAAAATAGACGAAATTCTCCGGCGGCAGAATCGTGCGCGGCGGCTGAGATTCGATTTCGCCGGACGGCGGCGTCGTTTCGAGCGCGACAGTCTCCGGCGTCGGCTGCTGCTGTTGCTGCGCGTTGTTATTTGCTGGCGACACGGCGTTTCGGGCAACATACGGCTTCGGTGCGTGATGCGGCAAAAAATACCACAAACCGAACGACGACAAGGCGATGAGCGCGCCGAACACGCCCGGTATTGCCCAATTGGTTTTCGCGCTCGCCGCCGGACCGGTATTCGGGCGGCGAGCGCTCGATAAATCTTTGCCTATCTTTGTTCGCTTAACTCCGGCGGCATTGTCCTTAGCACGTTCGCCAACAACTTTTGCGGACGCGCCGGAAGCAGCACCAACAGAAGCCGCCGTCAAGATTTCCGTTCGCGCCTGCGTTTTGGCGGATTTTTCGACTTCCAGCTTGACTTTCGCTTCCGGCTTGAACATTTTGCTTGTCGGCGGCACGCGAAAAGCCTCGCGCAAAGTTCGGCTCGCATTCCCCTGCTTGAAACTCGTCGCGGAAGACGAAGACTCGGCATCGCCGGTCGAAGGGGAAGAATGAGCGGCACGGTTAAAAATGTTTGTAAAAACTCTGCCGCCGCTGTTTGCGTTTTTGGCGGACGAAGACGGCGCAGAAGACGGAAGAAGACGCGCGCTGTCGTCAGTGCAGAAACGCTGTGTCCCTTCTTCATATGTTCGCTGGCATTTCGGACAGTAGAGCATTGTTTTTTCCTTTAGCTTAATACGATTATTCGTTTGAAAATTATTATTTGCGACGGCAATGTCCCTTCAAACTTGTCAGGCAAATCGCTTGACGGAAAAATACGTTTAATCGCTTTCCGTTTTTAATTTCTCACTTTGGCTAATTTCTCGCCGAGCGTCGTTTTCTCTTTGTCGAGCGTGGCAGCTTGGCTGTAGACGCGCGCCGCCGACTTGTTTTTGCCGACGCTCGCAAAACCGTCGCCGACCGATTCAAAATCCTGCGCGAGCCGTTTCTTCTCGTTCGGCGAAACCGTCTGCAGCGCCTTCATCAAATACTTTTCCGCGTCGTCGTAGTTTTCGCGCCGCAGAAAAAGCGAACCCAAAAGCGAATAAGCGATAAACGGATTCGGGCTGGCTTGGGCGCTTTTCTTCAAAACCTTTTCGGCTTCCTCGTAACTGGCGTGCGTTGTCAAAGCTCGTCCGAGCAGATAAAGCGCCGTCGGATTTTTCGGGTCTTGGCGCAGTGCCTGACGAAGGAGCTGTTCGGATTCGATATATTTTTGCTGCGACTGCATCACGTCGGCGACCATAATCATCGTCGGCACGTCGACGGCGAGCCGAATCGAGTTATGGTATGCGGCGTCCGATTCGTGCTTCAAACCTAGGCGGCGCAGAAGCCTGCCGAGATGGGCGTGGGCGAGGGCAAAATTCGGCTCAAGTTCGATTGCCTTGCGATAAGCGTTGCGTGTCTCGTCGCGGATGACGCCGACGAGTTCGAGGGCGACGCCCAACTGGTCGAAGGCGACGGCGTTCGACGAGTCGAGCGCGATTGCCTGTCTCGCTGTTTTTTCGGCTTCGGAATATCGGTCGGCAAGATTTGCTCCGGCAATCGGCTGCGTCAAAACGAAGCTGAGCGCGACGTAGGCGTTCGAGCCGGTCGGGTCAAGCTGGATGGCGGCGCGGTAAGCACGTTCGGCTTCTTCCCAGCGCTGATGGTCGGCGTATAAATTGCCCAAGCCATAGACGGCGCGCGAATCTTTCGCCATCACACTTTGCGCTCGCAGGTAAGCGGTTTCGGCGCGCGCGTATTCGCGGTTATCGCGCGCCGCATTGCCTTCTTCGATAGCCCGCTCAAACTCTTCGTTATATTCGCTATTCGGCGTCGAAGAAGCAACCTGCAGCGTCTCTATCAACCCGGTCTTCGGCGCTTTAACGGATTTAGAAACTGCTGCTGCTCCGCTCTTTTTCTGCGTTTTAGCTTTGGACAGGTTTTGCTGCGCCGTTCGAGTCGCGCCGCCGTTCGATTTAGCGACGGTTCGTTTAGTGGCGACCGGCGCGGGTGGCTTTTTCGCAACAAGTTTTTTCGCTTTTGCTTTCGCCGCGCTGCTTTTCACTTTCGGGTTCTTGGCATTGAAAAGACCGCTGCTGCTGCCTAAATCCTGCGCAAATGATGTGTCGGCGAACGCGAAAACGAGCAAAATCGCCGCCAGCAAAGTATATTTATGAAACTTTATATCTTTAAGCATAAAAACCTTATTGCATTCGTCGATTAGCGGCGCGCCGTCATTCCTTGCTTATTATTTAGCGGCAATAGAGCGGAAAATTCCTTTTATGCCGTAAAACAAAAGGATAAATTTTGCGGCAAAAAGTTCGATTGCGCACGGTTTGCGCCAAAACCGACTCACTAATTTTTCGCCCGATTTCTAGACTGAAATTTGCGTCCGAATTACCGACAACCGTTTTATAATTCTAATCCGATTGACGCTTGTCAATCAAGGAAACTCGGCGGACGACGAAGCTAAAAAAGCGCCGCGCATTCGAGTCCGCAATTTTTGCCGCTGCAATTGCCTGACTTGAACGCGCGCCGCCTTTCCAAAGTCCTTTTATTTGACAACGATATTGACCAGACGATTTGGCACGACGACGATTTTGACGATTTGTTTTCCGCTCGTATATTCGCCGATTTTCGCGTCCGCAAGCGCGAGCGCTTCGAGTTCTTCGCGCGCGGTTTCGGGCGCGACCGAAAGGCGCGACCGCAGTTTGCCGTTGACCTGAACGGGAATTTCGATTTCGACGGCGCGCGTTAAAGTTTCGTCGGCGACGGGAAATCTCGCGCCCGACTGCAAAATTCCCGCCTCGCGTCCGGTTATGATTTCCCATAATTCTTCGGAAATGTGCGGCGCAAACGGAGCGAGCATCAAAATCAAACTTCGCAGGGCTTCGTCAACTGCAAATAAATCGCTTTGGTCTGCTCCCTTCGGGTTAAAACCTTCTTCTACGGAAACGGACAATCCTTGTGATGCCGCGTTGCTTAAACGGTTAGAATGCTTTCTTGTATAAGCTAACAAAGCATTCAATAATTCCATCAAAGCAGCGACAGGCGTGTTGAATTGATAACTTTCAAAATTTTCCGTAATCCGCTTAATCGCCTGATGCGTTTTTTGTCGCAATTTTTGCGCGTCCTTTGATAATTCAGTAGGTTCTGCTTTGGGCGATGTTCTCAATACTGCTTGCCACTGATTAACAAATCGCCAAACTCGCTGCAAAAATCTGACCGCGCCGTCGATGCCCGTTTCCTGCCAGACAAGCTCGTTTTCGGGGGGCGCGTCAAAAAGGGTGAAAACTCGCACGGCGTCCGCGCCGTAAATCTAAACCATATCGTCCGGGTCAACGCCGTTGTATTTAGACTTCGACATTTTTTCGACCGCGACTTTAACCATTGAATCGTCGTCTTTCAAACGCGCGTTCAGAATTCGCCCGCGCTCGTCGCGCTCGATTTCCACTTCGTCGGGCGCAACGTAGCTTTCGCGTGCTTTGCTGTAATATGATTCGCCGACAACCATTCCCTGCGTCAGCAGATTTTTCACCGGCTCGCCGAAATCGACCAAACCGATGTCGCGCATCACTTTCGTCCAAAAGCGCGTGTAAAGCAAATGCATTACGGCGTGGTCAACGCCGCCGATATACTGGTCAACCGGCGTCCAGTAAGCCGCAATTTTCGGGTCAAAAGGCATTTCCGAATTGTGCGGGTCGGTATAGCGAAAGTAATACCAAGTCGAATCAACGAACGTGTCCATCGTGTCGGTTTCGCGTTTTGCAGGTTCATTACATTTTGGACAAGTCGTATTAACGAATTCGGAAACTTTCGCCAAGGGCGATTCGCCGACGCCCGAGAACGGCGCGCTTTCGGGCAGACGCACGGGCAGATTTTCATACTTTTCGGGAACAGTTCCGCATTTGCCGCAATAAACGATTGGAATCGGTGCGCCCCAAAAACGCTGCCGCGAAATTCCCCAATCGCGCAAGCGATACGTCGTTGCCGCTTCGCCGAAACCCTTTTCTTCGGCAAACCGCGTCATTTCTCTTTTAGCATCTTCGGTTGTTTTTCCGTTCCATTCGCCGGAATTCATAACGACGCCGTAATTGGTGAAAGCCGTTTGGATTTTGGATTCTTCAGTCGCTGTCAGTTGTCGATTTTCCATAGGCTGCGGATTGCGGACTGCAGACTGTGGACTTTGGACTACTTCCCGAATCGGCAAATCAAACTTTCGCGCAAACTCGAAATCGCGCTCGTCGTGCGCCGGCACGCTCATTACCGCACCCGTTCCGTATTCCATCATCACGTAATTGCCGACCCAAACCGGCAATTCTTCGCCGCCGAACGGATTGACGGCTTTCAAATTCGTGTCAACGCCGTCCTTTTCGATTTCCTCGCCGTAATCTCTCGGCTGCGCTTTTTCAATTTTTATGCGCTCGATTTTCGCTTTTACTTCGTCGGAAAAATTAGCGTAATTCGCTTCGATAATCGGATGCTCGGCGGCGACGACAATCGCGTTCGCGCCGTAAATGGTGTCAATCCGCGTCGTGAAAACGCGAACCGATTGCAGACTCTCCGCATCTTCATTTTGAATCTTGAAGTCGACAAACGCACCTTCGCTCTTTCCAATCCAATTGCGCTGCATCGTCAAAACGCGCTCCGCCCAGCCCGCTTGGATTTCCGTCATTCCCTCCAAGAGTTCTTCGGCGTAAGCCGTGATTCGCAGAAACCACTGCGCGATGTCTTTTTTCTCGACCGCACTGCCGCAGCGCCAGCAAACGCCGCCGCTCGCCTGCTCGTTCGACAAAGTAGTTTCGTCGCGCGGACACCAGTTGACCTGCGTCATCTTTTTATACGCCAAGCCTTTTTCCAGCATTTTCAAAAAAAACCACTGGTCGAATTTATAATATTCGGGACGATGCGCCGCGATTTCCCTGCTCCAGTCGTAGCCGATTCCGAGACGCTGCAACTGCTCGCGCATCTGCCGGATATTGTCTTCCGTCCAGTCGCGCGGGTTGACGCCTTTTTTTATCGCCGCTTGTTCGGCGGGCTGACCGAAGCTGTCCCAGCCAATCGGATGCAGAACATTAAAACCTCGCAACCGCTTATACCACGCGAGTGCGTCGCCGATTGAATAATTGCGAACGTGTCCCATATGCAGTCTGCCCGACGGATAGGGCAGCATCTCTAGCGCGTAAAATTTTTCGCGTGCCGCGTCAACCCGCGTTTCAAACGTCCGGTTTTCCGCCCAACGGCGCTGCCATTTCTGTTCTATCTTTTGTGCAAAATATTTTTCGTCCATAGCTGTAAAAGTGCAAAGTTCAATGTTCAGTGTTCAGTGTTCAAACTCTTTTGAATATTAGAAAGAAGGAAGTTTAGCGGATAAACGATTGTTCATCTACTTTTGAAAATTTAATTTTGAGTTGAAAAAGGTATGCCGCGCGGCGCAAATTTTCCGTGCGAGCGACTATCTAAGAAGGAGTTTGGTCGAACGGCGAAACGAAATCATATTTACTATTGATAGTCTGCGCGAAATTTATTGTCAAGTGTTTGCG
>MWVV01000279.1_pt1 | contig 18496 bp, 19 predicted proteins | sample 1047281 | NCBI WGS metagenome assembly MWVV01 (sample SAMN06349986, study PRJNA376086) | soil metagenome | isolation source: PT-2 sample Antarctic (ecotone) soil | place: Antarctica | collected 2015-01-13 | reverse complement strand
CCGGAAATCGTGCGACGAACGAAAGAACTGCGCGGGCGTTCGATGCTGGTAAAAAAGTCGCGGGTTTTTCCGGTTGAATGTGTTGTACGTGGGTATTTGGAAGGTTCGGGCTGGAAAGATTATCAAACGACGGGCGAAATTTGCGGACACTGCTTGCCTGCCGGTTTGCGGCAATGCGAAAAATTGCCCGAGCCGATTTTTACGCCGGCGACAAAAGCTGCGACCGGGCACGACGAAAACATTACCGAAGTTGAGTTTGCAAAGATTGTCGGCGCGGAAACTGCCGCTCGTCTGAAGTCGCTTTCACTGAAAATTTATAAGACAGTGAGCGAATACGCGTTGACACGTGGAATAATTATTGCCGACACGAAATTTGAATTCGGTTTGGACGAAATTGGAAGTATTTTATTGATTGATGAGGTTTTAACACCGGATTCATCGCGCTTTTGGCGAGTGGAAACTTTCGCTCCAGGCAAAGCGCAGCCATCTTTCGATAAACAATTTGTCCGCGAATATCTGGAAACTTTAAATTGGAATAAACAACCGCCAGCGCCCATTTTGCCGACGAAAGTCGTCGAAGAAACAACCGCGCGATATTTAGAAGCTTATCGAATTTTAACCGGAAACAATTTACTAAGCGATAAGCAGTAAGCGACGAGCAATTTTTTGCTGTTAACTGCTGAATACTGAGTACTTATTTACTAAAATATGCAAATACGCGACCGAATGGAAATCTTGATTGACGAAATGCTCGACGGGCAAATTCTGCTTAACGAAGCTATGATGGAATTTGAGAAAATTTATATTCAAAAGGCTTTACAACGTTTTGATGAACATCGCTCAAATACTGCCGACGCTCTGGGCATTCATCGCAACACGCTTTCCAAACGAGTTTCTACATACGAAACTCCGCCGAAAATGCCAAAGAGACTTCTTGCAAGACGCGCCAAGTAAAGAAATTTTCACCACAAAGATGGAGACAACGCAGATAGATAGAAGCGAAAAATGGAAAATGGAAAAAATCTAATTGTAAAACTTTCCATTTTCCACTCTGTATTTTCATTGCTCCTCTATGTTCTCTATGTCTTTGTCGTTAGAAACTATTGTTAGAATTCCGGTATGTTTCTTGTTTCGATTACTTCGACTTTATCACCGATTTTCAAAACACTGCCTGCATTTTCCGCAATTAAATTCTGCCCGAAAAGAATTTTTTTCTTGATGCTTCTTTTTGGAATCCGATAGCTTGCTAAAGTTTTAAGTGGTTCTTTCCCGCCGGAAACGCCTGTTCTTTGTTCGATGGTTGTAATTACGCACCGACCGCACGGTTTAACGAGGTGGAAAAGCGTGTTCCCAATTCGGATTTTTTCCCAACCGTCTTCCGCAAACGCCGCGGAATCTTTTATCACAAAATTCGTGCGAAAACGGTTCATCAGCACAGGATTTTCGAGCCGTGAATTTAAATCTTTTAAGGAATTTTCACCGATTAAAAGAAATGGATAACCGTCTGCAAAACTTACGTGATTGTTTGGATGCACGGCGTAAAAATAATTTACTCTCCGGCACGTTTCTTCGGGCATTAAAACGAGTCGACAATCGGTTTGTAATATATGGGAAAACCATTCGTTCGTTTCGCTTTCATAAATTCTCGCACGACATCTGCTGCTAAAAATTTTTACACTGATAGTTTCTTCTGTGTACGGTTGATAAGCAATCTGCTTTCTATTTTCCTTGTGCGAAACAAGTAAACCCGCGGCGTTTATTTTTACTCCAATAGTTGCCATTACGGGAAATTCACGCTGTGTTAAAAATTCTTTTTTTTCATCTACCAACATCCAGCGTCTATCAAACTGCAAACCGCGTTCTTCGACAACGGAAGTTTTTAACGAAACTCCGCCTAATGATTTGATTGGATAAATATTTATTTCCGAAAGATACATAAACAAGAATTTGATAATATCGTTGTCATATTTTCTAAAAGATTTTATTAAGTTTGTAACTTGACAAGTTTAAGCTTTGTTTGTATATTAGCACTCATAAATTTAGAGTGCTAAACAAAAAGCACAAATAAATATGTCAACTCAAATAAATTATCCTGAAAGGAGAAGAAATAATATGGCTACAACAATTAAACCGTTGCACGACCGTGTGATAATTCGCCGCATTGAAGAAGGCGAACAAGTTCGGGGCGGAATTATCATTCCCGATACAGCAAAAGAGAAACCGCAGGAAGGCGAAGTCATTGCCGTCGGCGAAGGCAAATATAAAGAAGACGGAACTCGTCAGACATTAGATGTAAAAGTCGGCGATCGCGTTCTTTTTGGAAAATACAGCGGCTCGGAAATCAAGATTGATAACGAAGAATTATTGATGATGCGCGAAGACGAAATTCTAGGAATTATTGAACGCGCAGGCGCAAATGCCAGTTAATTTTTAGCTATCAGCCGTCAGCATTCAGCTTTCGGTTTTTAGCAAAATTATTTTTTATAAATATAAAGATTAAATTACAAGGAAGGGCTGAAAGCTAAATGCTGACAGCCGACAGCTAGGAGGAAATTATGGCTAAACAAGTTATTCACGGTGAAGATTCGCGCGCGGCAATTTTGCGCGGGGTTAATCAACTCGCCGATGCAGTTAAAGTTACTTTAGGTCCGAAAGGACGCAATGTTGTTATTGACAAAAAATTCGGCTCGCCGACGATAACGAAAGACGGCGTAACCGTGGCGAAAGAAATCGAATTAAAAGATTCTTTGGAAAATATGGGCGCACAGATGGTGCGCGAAGTTGCAAGCAAAACTTCGGATGTTGCCGGTGACGGAACAACCACGGCAACTGTTTTGGCGCAATCAATTTTCAAAGAAGGAGTTCGCACCGTTGCGGCGGGCGCTAACCCAATGGCTCTCAAACGTGGTATTGACAAAGCCGTCGAAAGAGTTATCGAAGAAATTCACAGCTTTGCAAAACCTGTTTCCGGCGATTCAATTGCACAGGTCGGAACGGTTTCGGCAAACGGCGACAAAACAATCGGCACAATCATTGCTCAAGCAATGGAAAAAGTCGGCAAAGACGGAGTTATCACGGTTGAAGAATCGAAAACAATGGACACGACTCTCGAAGTTGTTGAAGGTATGCAGTTCGACCGCGGTTATCTGTCGCCGTATTTTGTAACCGACCCGGAAAGAATGGAAGCGGTTTTGGAAAATCCGTATATTCTCATCAACGAAAAGAAAGTTTCTTCGATGAAGGATTTGCTGCCGATTCTCGAACAGGTTGCCAAACTCGGCAAACCGCTTTTGATTATTGCGGAAGACGTTGAAGGCGAAGCGTTAGCAACACTTGTTGTCAACAAATTGCGCGGAACTTTGAACGTTGCCGCTGTTAAAGCTCCCGGCTTCGGCGACCGTCGTAAAGCGATGCTCGAAGACATTGCTACAATGACTGGTGGGCAAGTTATTTCGGAAGATATGGGCGTTAAACTCGAATCAATCACCGTTGACGACCTTGGACAAGCCGCGAAAATCACCATTGATAAAGACAACACAACCGTTGTTGACGGCGGCGGCGAAGGCTCGGCAATCGAAGGGCGCGTCAAACTTATTCGCAATCAAATCGAAGAAACCTCTTCTGATTACGACAAGGAAAAATTGCAGGAACGCCTTGCAAAATTAGTCGGTGGCGTTGCCGTTATCAAAGTCGGCGCGGCGACCGAAACCGAAATGAAGGAAAAGAAAGCCCGTGTTGAAGACGCAATGCACGCTACGCGCGCTGCGGTTGAAGAAGGAATTGTGGCGGGCGGCGGTGTCGCTTTGGTTCGCGCTTCACGTGTTCTCGACGATTTCAAAACTGATGCTGAAGATGCGGATGAGCAAATCGGCGTTACGATTGTCAAACGCGCACTCGAAGAACCGCTTCGACAAATCGCGCAGAATGCAGGTGCGGAAGGCGCAGTCATCGTCGGCAAAGTGCGTGAAGACGAAAGCGAAAACTTCGGCTTTAACGCGGCAACCGAAAAATTTGAAGATTTGGTTGCGGCTGGCGTTATTGACCCGGCGAAAGTTACGCGCTACGCTCTGCAAAACGCGGCTTCAATCGCCGGACTTATGCTAACGACCGAAGCAATGATTGCAGATATACCCGAAAAAGACGACCACGCCGGAATGGGCGGAATGCCAGGCGGCGGTATGGGCGGTATGGGAATGGGAATGTAATCTGATTTTAGATTTTGGATTTTTTCGATTCAATGAGAGGCTTTGTCTTATCCGGCAAAGCTTTTTTATTTGAAAATTTTTTGTAAGAGTATACCTTGATGAAATGTATTACAAGGCTTTTTTGTTTCTATTCGTTGCCCTTCCGATTTTGACTTTTTCCAAAAATTATTGCTTTAACAAATTTAATAATCTAGAATTGTTTTGTCGCTGGATAATCGAATAATTTCAATTACCGAGGGAGGTTTTTTATGGATAATGATAACAGAAAATGCGCGCACGAAATATGTCGTTGCCCGCGAAGACCAGACTCTGAGTATTGCAGCTGGCACTGTGAAGATGCAGCAGACCAGGATATAACCGAAATCAGATGCGATTGCGGATGCCCGACCTGCATGTAAATCAACCCAACAATTTTAGTTCGACAAGGCTTTTCTTTTGATGAATTGGAAAGCCTTTTTAACGGTTTCAACCGCAATTTCCGCTTTAAAATTGGTTTTTACTGCTTCGTAAATCGCAGTTGTCTGAGTTTTGTTTCGGGCAAGTTTATTGTCAATCATTTTTGCAAAACTCTTTTTTAAGTTTCATCATCTTTCTTCGTCTCTTTACGCCCTTGTGGAGTTTCATTTGTGTCAATGTTTCCCACAACATCGCGATCATCAGGACTTCCTTCTGTTTCGTCACCGCGCAGCATCTCTCGCATAATTTCGTCCGAAGGCATATTTGTCGCTTCGTTGGCTAAATCCTGAGCGTTCCATTCGTCGTGTTGTATGTTTTTAATTTCTTCGTTCTCTTTTTTCAGCTTTTGCATAATAATTTTTTGATAGGTTTAAAAAAAAGGCGAGTTATCAAAGACTCGCCTTTTTTGCTAATTGATAAATACGATTAGGGAGTGTTATTTATGATATTGTTCGGCGCCGAAGCGGTAATCATAATCTGAGTTCCCTGACCGAGTTCAACATCATCTTTTCCTTGCGCTATAACTGTTCCGGCACCGGCACCGGCACCAACTACCGCGCCTATTGCCGCGCCTTGTCCGCCGCCGGCGATTGCACCGATTAATGCTCCGAGCGCCGCGCCGATTCCGGCTCGCGTAACAGTTTTCGTCGTTTGATTGTTATCGCGGACAGTTCCTTCATTATTAACTGTAACCTTTTCGCCGGTTGCCGATGTTACCTGGTCGACAATACCGGCAAAACGATATGTTTGACCATTGCGAAGACGAATCGTATCGAATTCAAGCGAAACATTTGCTCTGCCCGAAACCGTACCCGAGCGTTGGGTTTTAGCGACCCGACCTTCGATTACCGCCCCGTTAAATTGCGATGGCGAAGTAACTTCCATTGTAAATCTGTCACCATCTCGATTTGTTTTAGTCGAAATTGGCGTGTTTAAGACAGCTGTCAATCTTGTGTTATTAGGAATAACAAAATCTTGGCTGCTTTGATTACTTTGGTTGTTTTGGTTATTTTGATTAATGTTTCCTACGTTCTGATTAGTAACCATTGACCAATTAGCCGTGTTATTTACTTTGTCATAAACGCTGGCAACCGTTACCGTATCATTTCTGTTTTCCAGATAAACGCGGCGAATAACCTTTAATTGACCGTTGCTCAAAGGAATAAAATTAACGTAAAAATCGTTCATTCTATCGCCTTCATAATTTAGAGCAACGCCGTCGTAATAAGTTTGAGCCGTAACTTTTATTGCGCGTCCGTTCGGCGTCGTTTCAGTTCGCGCTACGCCGTCGGCGTCGAAAGAAATTTGCGGAGACATACTTGAGGCAATTGTTACTTGTTTATCTCTTTTTTCAATCGCCAACATATCCGGCGAAGACAATCGTCTTTCCAAGTTTCTTCTGACCCGATCGCCTTGGTTGCCTTGGTTAGTTCTGTAAAAGCTACCAATCGCTCGGTCAACCACTTCGCTGACATTGTCGCTCTGCGCCGCGTTTAAGCGGTAAGTTCCGCTCAACATCGTATCGAATTTGCTGGTCGGAACGTATTGCCGATTCCAATTCCAACTGACATTGTAGTTATTTGTCAGCGTGTCTAAATCTGTGCGGATAAGTTTCCACTGATTTTCTGCAGTGGCTGTCATCCGATAATCGCGCATAAAACCGTCAATAAAATATGCGCGGTTCAAAACTTCTTCAACGTCTGCCGCAGTCGAACGGCGGGCGTCAAAGTTCTGCTTTAACTTGTCGGTCGCATTTTCAAACTCGGTAATATAAGAAAAAATCGCTTCTTCACTTCTTGTATTGTTCAAAACGCTCCGGTCGAGCGAAGTGTTAATTTCACGTTTGTAAACGTCGGTGCGCGATTCGAGTCTTGTTAAAAGACTTTGCATGTTACCTTCCGAAACACGATACGGGCGGTTGGGGACGACATTCACCGTACTATCATTATTTCTATTATCGGTATTTCTACTAATGTTAGCCGTGTTGTTACTCGTTTGACTAGTGTTCCAATTCCAGCTAACAGCGTAATATCGCGCCAAAGTATTTAAGTCTGTGCGAATACTTGTCCAATTTTTTTGAGCAATAGCCGTCAAATGATTTCTCTTCATAAACTGGTCAACGTCCGCGGCACGATTTAAAACATCTTCAACGTCGGCGTCAGTTGATTGACGCGCGTCGAATTTTTGTTTGAGTGAGTCCACCGCCGTTTCATAATCGGTAATGTAACCGGTAATTTCGTTTTCGCTGGCGGTATTATTTAAGGTGCTTCGGTCCAGTGCCGTGTCAACATCACGTTTATATGTATCGGTACTGGTTTGTATTCGATTTAACAAAAACTGCACTTGTCTGTCCGTTGCCGTGTAATCTCGGTTTTGTGCATTAATGTTAGCGGTTGCTGTAAGGCAAATTGCAAATAAACTAAAAATAAATGATTTAAGTATTTGCTTTTTCATGATTGTCCTCCATCTGTCTAAGAAATTTCGCAAGATTAAAGGAGAGTTGCTAGGATGCTTCTTGCTCACCATCTGTTGCAAACGGCAAAAATTGTGCCAGCAAGCGGATTAATAATCTTAAACGAGTGGAAAGTAATAAATTAGCGGGTAGTAAAATTATACATTAATTCGAGCCGATATAAATTTGCGTAATATATTGATACATTATTCGAAAAGTATGAATATGAGTATAAGCAAAGTTTTTATTGCTGTTTAGCCTGTTGTTGTTGCTGTTGTTGTTTAGCTTGTTGCTGTTGTTGTTGTTTAATTTTGTTAACTCCAAAATCTATCCGTTTGCGCCCGGCTTCGGCTTTTTCGAGAAGTTCTTGCGCTTGTGAATTGTTTTCGTCAATTTTCAGAGCCTTTTTTAAAGCTCGGACGGCTTCTTCGTAATGGGCAAGTTTTATTAAGATTGCGCCGAATTCGGTTTGATATTCGCTGTCTTCGGGTTTGAGTTTTACCGCTTCACGCAGGGCTTTTTCGGCTTCTCGGTCTTGGTTGAGTTTGTTGTAAGAACGCCCCAAATTATATTGCGCAACATCATCTTTCGGATCTTTCGCTAAAATCCTTTTGTAGGCTTTAACGGCATTATCAAATGCCTTATCTGAATTGGTTCTAATTAGCGGAGCATCTTTTTTGCCTTTTTTTGACGAAACGGGCGTTTTGCTCGGTGTTTCATCCGTCGTTTCGGTTGTTCCTTCTAGGCTTTCAACAAGCGCTTGGGCAATGCCTAACTTAAAATACGCTTCGGCTAAATCCGGATTCAGCCTAACGGCTTGCTTATAAGTGTCAATCGCCTCTTCATTTTTGTTGACGTCAAAAAGTTTGTCGCCTTCCGCCAGAGCCTCGTTTGCATCGGTAAAAGTCGGCAGCGGCGTTTCCTGCGGTTTTGCATTGTTTGTTTGAGTAGTTTCGACGATTGGGTTACTCGCCGGAATATTGGCGCTCGTTTCACTTGAGTTATCCGCCGTGGTTAATTTCGTGCAATTTAGCTGGGTTAAAACAAATGCAACAAAAATCAAATTTATGAAAACCTTCTTCATATTAAAATTAAATTAAAAATTAAAGTAATAGCTGAGATAGTAACTTTAATACTTACTCTTAATAAAAATAAAGAACAAAAAAATAAAAATAAAGAACAAAAAAGGAATAAATTAAGCAACCTTTAAATTTAAATTTTTAGCCCGGAGGAAAAACAAACTGGCGCCCACCGAGCAAATGAATGTGCAGGTGAAAAACCGTTTGTCCGCCGTCATCGTTTGTATTTATAACTGTGCGATAACCATTTTCGGCAAAACCCTTTTCCCGCGCTAAACGAGCGCAAGTCAAAAGAAGATGTCCGAGCGTTTCTTTGTGAGTTTCTTTCGCTTTGTCGAGCGATGCCAAATGTTCGCGCGGAATTACAAGCAAGTGCGTCGGAGCTTGCAGATGAATATCATTAAAAGCCACGCAAATATCATCCTGATAAACCAATTCGGAAGGAATCTCTCCGGCAATAATTCTGCAAAAAATACAATCGCTTCGGCTCATATTTTTAGAAACAATCAATTAAAATAAATGTAAAATCAGGCAAAATTTCTCCGCCGGAAAAGACAAACATCAACGATAAATTTAAGCCTTCTTTTATCTTGGAAATGTTTTGTTAATCTCAAACGATAATAACATATTAAATTTTTCAATCTAAAGTTTGCTTAATTTAAAGTCACAGAAAAAAAGACAAATTTTTTCCTTTTCAAACTCAGAAAATTTTTGTATTCTTACGCACAATGTCGCCTATTTTTATTACGTTAATTTTGTTGTTTGTCGCCGTTGCGCTTTTTGCGACGGAAAAAATTCCCGTGGATGTTGTCGGCATTTTGCTTGTCATCGGGCTTGTCTTGACCGGTGTTTTGTCCGTTCAGGAAGGCTTGTCGGGTTTTGGCGACAACATAATTATCACTATCGCCGGGCTTTTTGTCCTGACAGGCGGATTGGTTAAAACTGGTCTGGTTGATTTAATCGGGCGCAGATTGTATCGAATCGCGGGAAGCAACGAATTTTTGCTGACGGCTTTAATAATGTGTGTCGCCGCGATATCTGCATCGGTTCTGAAAAATACGACGACGACGGCAATGTTTCTGCCAGTCGTTATCGGTCTGGCAGACCGTGCCAAGATTCCGCCGTCAAAACTTTTGATGCCGCTCGCCTTTGGCGCTATTCTTGGCGGCAGTTGCACGCTTATCGGAACCTCAACGAATTTAGCGGTCAGCGGCGCTATTCAGCGATATGGAATGGAGCCGTATTCGATGTTTGAATTGACTTCGGTTGGCATTATTACGGTTGTCGTCGGGCTTGTTTATATGCTTTTTATCGGCAGAAAACTTCTTCCCAATCGCGGCGGTGAAGAATCTCTGACCGAACAATATCATATCCGCGAATATATTTCCGAAGTTCTGGTTTTACCCGATTCGCATTTGATTGGTAAAACTTTAGGTGAAGCCAACATAAACTTGGAGCTTGACCTGAATGTTCTCGGTATCATTCGCGGAGATGAACAGAGAATCGCGCCCGGCTCAGATGAACGTATTGAAGGCGGCGATTTACTTATTGTCGAAGGGAAGCTTGCCAATATCTTAAATGTAAAATCCGAAGTCGGACTTGAAATCAAAGCCGACTTTAGGCTTAACGATCGTGATTTGGAAAGCGGCGACGTAGAGCTTTTTGAGGTTATGGTAATGCGTGATTCGCGCCTTGTCGGACAAAATCTGAAAACCGTTAACTTTCGTCAAAGCTATGACTTAACTGTTTTGGCAATCAACCGGCACGGTGAAACTTTTCTGGACAAAATCAGCAGCGTTAAATTGCGATTCGGCGATGTTCTGCTTGTGCAAGGCAAGCGAAAAATCATCGAGCCGTTTGTCGTCGAAGGCGAAATGCTTCTTTTGGAGGATGTCTCCGCTGGAAGTATGCGCACGGAAAAACGCCGTTGGGCGATTGCCGCATTCGGACTTTTCCTCGCTCTTTCGCTTTCCAAACTGGTTACGGGCTATGAAATTCCTCTAGCAATAGCCGTGCTTTTAGGCGTTTTGCTGCTGCTTGCCACAAAAACCGTTCGCTACTCGGAACTTTACTCGCTGATTGATTTTCGTCTTCTGGTAATGATTGCCTGTATGATGAGTTTCGGCGTGGCGATGGAAAAAACCGGCACGGATAAATTTTTGGCTGATTTGATTATTACTTATTTTCAGCAATACGGTGAAATTGCCGTCCTGGGAGGATTTTTTCTTCTGACCGTCGCGCTGACGCAACCGATGTCTAATCAAGCCGCCGCCCTTGTTGTTTTGCCTGTCGCGGTAAAAACCGCCATCGCGCTCGGTCTTAATCCGCGCACTTTTGCGGTTGCGATAACTTACGCGGCTTCATTTTCCTTTATCACGCCCCTTGAACCTGCCTGCGTTTTAGTTTATACGCCTGGACGCTATCGTTTTATGGATTTTGTAAAAATCGGCACGATTTTAACAATTGTCGTATTTATTGTGGCGATAGTTTTAGTTCCGATATTCTGGCGGCTTCATTAAGAAAATTTTCTTAAATTTAATCAATATTTGTCGAAACTTCGATTTTGTTAGACGCTTTTTTTCCTGCCACAACATTGACCGAAATTCGCCACGCCAGCCTTTTCAGCAAGCAAACACCTGTATTATCTTCGCGGCAGTAATAAAAAGTTAACTTTGCTTTAAGCGTTGTCGCGCCAGTTTTCGATGTTTGAATCGGAATAATCAAAGGCAGTTTAGAAAATTTCTGTGTCTGATTAACAATTTTTATATTGCTTCCGTCTTCAAACGAAATTTCATAACGATGCGGTGCATTCGGGTTCAAATGGAAACCTTCTGGTAATTTTATATTGAACGCCAGAGAACCATTTGAGCCTGCCGCAACTTCACGTGCTTCGAGTTTTGCTTCGGTGGGGCTTGTCGAAACACTTTCTATTTCGTCTTTGATCTCTGTCGGCGGTTTTAAACCTTCAATTTTCAGGGTCGAAGTTTCTTTTGTTTTCAAATCCACAACGCGAATCGCGTGATTATTCGTATCGGCAACAAAAAGCTTTCCGCTTGCGATGCTGATTCCGCCCGGCTCATAAAATGCAGCGTTCGCGCCGTCCGTTTGTCCCGATTTTCCTGTTCCTAAAAATGTTTTAACAATTTTGTTTGAAGCATCCAACATTTTTATTTTGTGATTGTAAGTATCGGCAATTAAAACCTTTCCGTCGTAAAGCGCAACGCCCAATGGATGTTGCAAACGAACATCGTCGCCTTCGCCGTCCGCGTCGCCAAATTCGTATAAATCGCCGCCGACTAATGTTTCAACCGTTTCCTTTTGCAAATTAATCTGGCGGATAATATTTGATTCGCTGTCGGCAATGAAAAGGCTTTTGCCGTCGGAAACAACTCCCGAAGGCTGCGCGAAAGCCGATTCATCAATTGCGCCGTCGAGCCGCGCTTCCGCGCTTGTTCCCGCATAAGGCGCAACCGTATTCTTCTCCAAATCCAATTTCCAAATTTGATGCGTTCCCGCCATTGCGATAAAAAGCGCATTTCCGACTTTCGCCAAATCCCACGGTGAACTTAGTTCCGACGTTTTCGCATTTCCGCCAACCGAACGCCACGCAGCTTGTTTGCCGTTGCCGGAAATTGTTTCAACCGTTTTTGTCTGTAAATTGACGCGCCGGACAGCGTGATTTTCCGTGTCGGCAATGTAAAGATTTTCGCCATCTAAAAACAAACCTTGCGGACGATTGAAACTCGCCGTTTCAAAATTTCCGTCAGTTAAAGCTGCCTTTCCGTTGCCAATTATTTCGATAAGTTTTCCCGCAAAATCCGTAACAACAATTCGATTGTGATTTGAATCTGAAACAAAAAGACGCTTCGATTTTTCGTCAGCCAAAACTTTTCCCGGAAAAGCAAGCGGCAAATTGCCGACCTTCGCCTTTTCTAAAGCAAATTTAAGCGGCTGTTCGTTTAATTGCCCTTTCTTGCGAAACTCGGAAACGGTTTCCGCAATTGCTTTATCAATTTCCGCCGAATGACCTTCGCCGATAAAATCGCCGACAATATAACCGTTCGGGTCAATTAAAACCTGTGTCGGATAAGCGCGAACCGTGTAAGCGTCCCAGATTTTGAAATCAGCATCGTTGACAACCGGATGTTCCAAGCCGTAACGCAGAATGATTTTGCGAATATTTTCCGTGTCCTTTTCGTTATCAAATTTTGCTGAATGAACGCCGATAACAACAAGTTCTTTATTAAATTTCGCTTCAAGTTTTTTGAGGTTAGGAATAATATGAATGCAATTGATGCAGCCGTAGGTCCAGAAATCGAGTAAAACGACTTTGCCTTTCAAAGCCGTTAAAGACAGAGGTTTATCAGTATTGAGCCAGCCTTTATCACCTTTCAATTCAGGAGCGCGAACTTTTGCTTGATATTGCATTTCTTGCGAGAAAACAGAGATTTTCACCACAGAGACACAGAGACACAAAGACAGAAAATAAAAGAATAAAGATTTAAAGCCAATCGCTGATTGTAATTTATTTTTCATTTTCCCTATATTTTCTGCGTTTTTGTAGTGAAATGGTTTTCTACCAATTGACTTTCCCTTCTTGCGAAGTATCAATTTGTTTCAGTTCGACGCCTTCGTCGTAAAAGAAAATCTTCATCTGGTCAAACAAAAACTCGTGCGAATCGGGATTTGAAATATCAATGCCAAAATGATTGATAAGCTGTTTTTGTTTTTGCAGCCATTCTTTCCAGCAATCAGCGCAAATCTCCACGCCCACTTTTTGTCCGAGCTCCGTTGGAATCGGCGCGTAGCCAAGCGGTGCGTTTTTCTGCCCGCAGCGAGCGCACTTAAATTTGTCATTTGAAAATAAAGCCATTTTTATACTCCTTTACGTATTCGTCAATTTTATAAAATCGGTTTCGGGAAAGAAATTGTTCACGAAGTAACACGAAGCAACACAAAGAAAAATTTTCGTGAAAACTTCGTGTTGCTTCGTGGTTAATCTTCATTCGCTTTCCGAATCGCTGCCAAAACTTCATCGTCTTTTGGGCGAAACAAACTCAAAGATTGAACCTGATGATGCTGAACGACGCCGTTTCTATCAATTACGACGACGGCGCGAGCCGAACGATTCGGGAGCCAAGATTTCGCGTCGTATTTCGTGGAAACTTCCCCCATTTCATCCGAAAGAAGCGTTAAAGGCAATTCATATTTTTCGGCAAAACCTTTGTGCGACGCGGCTGAATCCGTTGAAATGCCGATAACTTCCGCGCCCGTCTTTGCATATTCTTCCCAATTATCGCGCACCGAGCACATTTGTTTGGTGCAAACCGGCGTGTTATCGCCCGGATAAAAAAGAAGAACAACGGTTTTACCTTTCTGTTCTGACAATTTCCAATCGTTTCCGTTGCCGTCTCTCAACATAAAATCCGGTGCGTTTTCCCCAACTTTCATTTTTTACCTCAACAAAAAATATTAGATGTCAGTTTTTTCTATCATCTGAAATCCAGCATCTAATATCTTTCTACTGAAAATCTCGAATATCCTTAAAAGGCTTTTCCGCATCCGTAAAATCGGGGCGGTAATAATGCGAAGCCGATTCGTATTCCTGCATAAAACCTTCCTCAAATCCTAATTCGTCCAAAAGGGAAACTGCTTGAAACCATTCGCGTTCGGAAATGCGGCGCGAAAGTAAAACGTATCTTTCGTCGGTGGCAGCTTTGTTAGCTGCGTAATACTGCGCCATTAAAGATATTGCAACTCGCGGCGAGAGTTCTTTTTTTATCCAACGCAAATTTTCCTCGATTCCCGCTAAATCATTCGGCAAAACAAGCAGGCGAATGACCAAACCTTTTTTTAAAAGACCGTTTTCGTCAAAAACAAGAACGTCGCCCGTTTGCCGAAACATTTCTTTTATCGCCAGCCGCGCAAAATCCGTATATTTGCGAACTTTTGAATACTGAAAACCTGCGTCATTTTCCGCATACTTTAAATCGGGTAAATAAACGTCAATAATTCCGTCGAGAAGGCGCAAAACTTCAACTGAATCATAAGCGTTTGTGTTATAAACAATTGGCAAATTTAATCCGTTTTCCGCCGCAATCAAAATCGCTCGCGCCATTTGCGGAATGAAATGCGTCGGCGAGACAAATCCGATGTTATGACAACCTTTCGCCTGCAATTCCAACATCATTTCCGCCAATCTTTCGTGCGAAACTTCGTTGTGTTTTTGCTGTTTCCACGTTTGCGAGATTTGATAATTCTGACAATAAACGCAGCGCAGATTGCAGTTGCCGAAAAAGATATTTCCCGCGCCGTTCGTGCCGGATAAACAAGGTTCTTCGCCGAAATGCGCCGTGTAGCTCGAAACAATCGGCAAGCGTCCCGAATAACACGCCGCAATTTCGTCTTTCAGACGATTGTTGCCGCAATCTTTCGGACAAACAGTGCAGCTTTCAAGCAATCGTTCTAGCGCTTCAACTCTCTTTTTCAGTTCGCCCGTTGCTAAAAGTTTCATGAATTTTGGCTCTAATTTTTCCCTTTCCAAAAGCATTGCCGTGATATTTGTTGATGATATTTTCCGGCGCGACCGTTCGCGCCAGTTCCCAGGTAAAATCCATTTCGGCATTGACCGTCGCCGTCGCCATTCTGGTTTCGCGCAGCATTAAAACACTTCCGTAAAACAGACAAAAAATTCCGACGATGCCAATGGGAATCGGAAGCAGCCGATAAACTCCGACAATTCCCACAATGCCAATTGACACGCTCGTCAAAACAAAAAGACACAGACCGTAATAAAATGCGCCCATCGCTTTTTGCAAAATCCGCGAGCGGCTCGTTACTTTGTCAAGCAAATTAACCACCGTTTCCAAGCGTTTGTCGTAAAGCGGAATGCTGTTCGGGTCTTCGGCTGTAATCAATTGGGCAAGCCGTTGCTCCAAATCGCGCACGCGGTCAACCACGCGCCCGAGTCGTGTCGAAGTCGAAAGCACAAGTGAACCCGTCGCCGAAATAAGCAGCGCGGGCGTAATCATCGCCGTCAAAAATTCAATGGTTATTTGCAGCGCGTTCGGATTTACGCTTATTACATCACTTGCCATAAATTTATTTTAACGCAAAGGCGCAAAGACGCGAAGACGCAAAGCAGAAAAGGTAAAAAGTGAAAAATTTTTAAGGCGTAAAATTTGCTTTTTTGCTTTTTCACATTTACACTTTTCCACTTTCTTCCTTTTGCGTTAAAAAATAAGTGTTATGCCAGAAAAACAAGGAACTGTCCGAATCATAAAACACGAAAGCGCGATTTTGCGCGGCAATCCGCTTGGCGACGAATACATTCGGGATTTGTGCGTTTATCTTCCGCCCGAATATGAAGCGAGCGACGAACATTTTCCCGTTGTTTATTGCCTAACCGGATTTACCGGACGCGGAAAAATGCTTTTGAACGACAATGCCTTTACGCCGAATCTGGCGGAAAGAATGGATTTGTTAATCGGCGAAGATAAAATCAAACCGATGATTGTCGTGATGCCCGATTGTTTTACATATTACGGCGGCTCGCAATATATCAATTCGAGCGCGACGGGCAATTACGAAGATTATTTGACGGTGGAAATCGTTTCGTTTGTTGACGAAAATTTCCGCACAATCGTGGATAAAAATTCTCGCGCCGTGATGGGAAAATCTTCGGGCGGCTACGGCGCTTTAATTATGGCAATGCGTCACGCCGACATTTTTGGTCTGGCTTGTTCAACCAGTGGTGACGCTTATTTTGAGCTTTGTTATTTGTCCGACGTTCCAAAAGCGTTTCGCGCAATCAAAGGCGACGTGAAAGCATTTATGGAAAAGTTTTGGCAAAACGAAAAAAAAGGCAAAGACGATTTTTCCGCGCTGAACGTTTTAGGAATGAGCGCGTGTTATTCGCCGAATCCGAAAAGCGAACTCGGCTTTGATTTGCCTTTTGATGTGGAGACAGGCGAAGTGCGTTATGACGTTTGGGAAAAATGGCTCGCCCGCGACCCGGTTCGGCTTGTGGAAAAGTCTGTGGAAAACTTGAAATCTTTGCGGTTGCTTTACATTGATGCCGGAACGCGCGACGAATTCGCTTTGGATTTAGGCGCGAGAATTTTGTGTAAAAGATTGAAGGATTTTGATATTCGGTTCATTCACGAAGAATTTGACGATGGACATATGCAAATCAGTTATCGCTACAATCACTCGCTGGAATTAATTTCGGAGAGAATTGAACGCGGATAACACGGATTTGCGCGGATTTTTTCAAAGATTTTTTGGCTTGAAATTCTTTTGGATTTATCCGCGTTAAAACTGCTAAATCCGCGTCCTCCGCGTTCTATTGCTCTAAATTCATTTAGCCGAAACCCGCTGAATTTCCTCGTTCATCTTGCCCGTCAGCATAAACCACATCATTTTGTAATCTGATACGAAAGACCAAAACGGATATTTGAAAGTCGCCGGTTTATTGTGTTCGACAAAGAAATGCGAAAACCAAGCGAAAGCGTAACCGACAACAAAACAAAGCGGAAAGTAAAGCCAATTTCCGCTCCGAATAATCCAAACGAGCAGAACAATTCCTAGCGTCGTGCCAATGAAATGCAGATAGCGCGTCATCGGCTCGCTGTGTTCTTGAACATAGAAATCCCAGAACTCTTGATAATTTTCGATGCGTCCGTTCTTCATTTCCATTCGTGCATAATCATTGCCAGAAAAAGGGCGGCAAACCAGCCGACTATTAAAATCACCCCGCCAACAATAGCTACGCTGCTACCGGCAACTGCCGCCGCGCCGAAACCACCGAGCGAAGTTTCTAAAAGCCGTTTTGTTGCATAGACGCTTGCCAAACCAAGTCCGACGGCGCTTCCCAAAGCCAAAACGATATACATAATCAGACTCGGCGCAGCATCCTTTTCGCTGAACCCGTTTAACCCGACAAGCAGCATAAAAAATGCGAGCGCGGCAACAACAAGTTGAATCGCGGCGGTTAAGATAAAGACAATTACTTTCATATTAATTTTTCAACAATCCCAACGATTTTCTGCAAACCTTCAGCGTCAGTTTCCGAAAAATCATCGAGTTTGTCGCTGTCAACATCTAAAACCATCACCACGTTTCCGTCTCGGTCGAAAACAGGCAAAACAATTTCCGATTTTGACGCGAAACTACAAGCGATGTGTCCGGGAAATTCATCAACATCAGGCACAATGACAATTTCCTTTTTCATGTAACAATGCCCGCAAACACCTTTATCAAAATCAATTCGCGTGCAGGCAAGCGAGCCTTGAAAAGGTCCTAAAACAAGCTGGTTTTCCCTTTTGAGATAAAATCCAATCCAAAAAAATCCAAACGCTTCCTTCAAAGCCGCCGTTATATTCGCTAAATTGGCGATTAAATCGCTCTCGCCTTCAACCAAAGCCTCGATTTGCGGCGTGATTTCGGCGTAAATTTTTCTTCTGTCCGAAGTTTTCGGAACAAACAAAGTTTCAGCCATATTTTTTATCACCATAGAAACATAGAGAACATAGAGGTTTTAAAAAATAATTTATCTTCTCCGTATTTTATGTGTCTCCGTGGTTAATTATTTCCTTTATTTTTCATAAGTTTTGATTTGCTCGGTAATTTTCGCTTTATCGCCGACGACGACAATCGTCATTTTGTCTTCGCTCAAATATTTGCTTGCCGTTTGCTGAACATCCTGCGGCGTGACGGCAACGATTTTCTGGACGTATGTGTCGAGATAATTTTTGTCCAACTCGTTGTAGTTCATATTTTCAAGCTGCGCGATAACGCCGCCGCGCGTCGAATTTTGCAAAACGTAAATACCGACCAGATAATTTTTGATGCCCTGCAGTTCGGCTTCCGTCGGCGGCTCTTTTCGCAGGCGGTCAATTTCAAAAAGAATTTCCTTGATTGATGCGCCCGTAAACTGCGTCGTAACGTCCGCTGCTTCATACCAGTAGCCGGTTTTGTAGCGATTCCAAGCCGTGCTGAACGGCGAATAAGTGTAGCCTTTATTTTCGCGGATGTTTGACGTGATGCGCGAGGCGAACGAGCTTCCCAAAAGCGCGTCCATCACGACGAACTTTACGAAATCCGCGTCCGAAGGCGAAGCGGCAGGCATTCCAAGATAAATCGTCGATTGCGGAGCGTTCGGGCGGTCAATCAATGTCAGCGAGCGTTTAGCATCGATTTTCGGGACGTTTCTGATTGCTTCCGCGCCTTTGCGCCAACTGCCGAACGCTTTTTCGGCGGCGCTTTTGACTGCCGCCTCATCAAATTTTCCGACGACATACAGA
>MWVV01000278.1_pt1 | contig 18498 bp, 12 predicted proteins | sample 1047281 | NCBI WGS metagenome assembly MWVV01 (sample SAMN06349986, study PRJNA376086) | soil metagenome | isolation source: PT-2 sample Antarctic (ecotone) soil | place: Antarctica | collected 2015-01-13 | reverse complement strand
TATTGACGCGATTGATTTTGTTTGCAATAAATCCGCCGGTTCAATAAAAGCTCGAAGCTCGACCGACCCCAAAAAACATCTCTCGGCAATCGGACACAAGCCGAAGGATTTTTCCGTGACTCTGCATAGCGGCGAAAATGAATGGACAGGACGGCATAACGGCAAAGATATTTTGATTGACGGCGCGGAAAATCCCCCGGCAGCATTCATTCTGCGACGCAGTAAACTGCTTCGTCTTGTCGAAGCCAAACCCGCTGACCGTTACGACGAATTGCGCCGATTTATTGATGTTGATAATGTCGAAAAAAGCGAGCAGGTTTTAAGAGAAGCGGTAAATAACTCCAAATCTCAATTAGACCGCTTCGCCGCGCAGCAGACGGAAGCCGCTGAAACGCTCGAAGAAATCTGGCAAGCGGAAGGTATGTCGAACGGCTCGGCTTTAGAATGGGCGCAGGCAAAGGTTCAAGCGGATGTTACCGAATTGCAGGAACAAATAAATCAAATTGAGGAAATTTTAGATTCCCAGCAAAACTTTCAAACTCAATTACGAGATTACAAAGAGGCGAAAGAGAAATACGAAACCGCCAACGATGAATTAGTCGAACTTCAAACGGAAATTGCCGCCGCTGAGAAAACTTCCGCGGGCGGCAATATGATGCAGTTGATTGATTTGCTGAAAAGAGCCGAAACATATATCGAAACTCAAGGCAATCAAGATGGTTGTCCGGTTTGCCTCTCCGACTACAACGCCGAAGATTTAAAAACCGAAATTAAACAAAGATTGTCCGATCTCAGTTCTTTTGAGGAATTGAGAAAAAGATTTGAAATGAAAAGCGCGGCTCGCCAAAAAGCTGAAAGTGTTAAATCCAATTCAAAAAACGAGTTAGTAGAAATCGCAACCGCTCACGCTCGACAACTGCAATTTTCCGAGTTGGCGATGATTGAAGCCGCTTCCGCAAATTGGGCGGAATATGAATTGTTAAAGGAAGATACCTTGACAGCCGCCGCGCTCGAAAACTTTGACGAAAAATCTTCCGCGCTCTCCGCCAAATTAGATGACTTGCAACGCCGACTGCAAAAAGATTTGAATCAATACAACACGATTACCCAATTACACGAACGGCTCGTCAAGATTAAACAAGATGCCGAAGAAGAAGACCGCGTTTTGAAGGGGTTAAAAACGATTCTGGACATCGTTCACCGCGAGCGTATTACTTACACGCAAACGATTCTCGATGCTGTCAAAGACGAATGCACACGGCTTTACGAAGTGATTCACCCGAACGAGCCGTATAAATTGACCGGACTCAAGTTAGATGAAAAAACGAAAGGCTCGCTGCATCAATTGGCGCATTTCGACGGACACGACGATGTTCCGCCGCAGGCATATTTCAGCGAATCGCATCTTGACACGTTAGGTTTTTGTTTTTGGCTGGCGGTCGCCAAACATTCGAGCGGCGGCGATGCGATTGTTGTTCTTGACGACGCTTTTACATCGGTTGATGCGGCGCACGTCAGCCGTATTATCGAACTTTTAACCGACGAAGTTAAAGATAAAAAGAATAAAGAAGATAAAAAGTTCAATCAAATAATAATTACGACGCATCAGCGGCGTTGGCACGACAGTTACCGTTACGGCACGAAATCGCAAAGTAAAACTCAAGTTTACGAACTCGGCTCTTGGGAAAAGAAAGACGGCGTGAAAATCTTTCCGAGCAAAATGGAATTTGTAATTCTCAAGGAAAAACTCAATGAACCTGTTTTAGACAGACAAACGGTTTGCGGTAAAGCCGGTGTTTTGTTGGAAAAGATGTTCGACGAATTAGCAAAGCATTATCGGTGTTCGATGCCGCGCAATGCCGAAAATGTCTATACGCTCAAGCCTCTGTGTGAAAATACGACGAAACTTTTTGACAAACTTTATGTGCAGCGTCCGAAATGCGACGCGGCGGGCAAGCAGATTGAACCGATGGAATACGAGAAAATTGAATTAAAAGATTTACATCAAAAAATATCACCGTATGTGACAGTGCGTAATCAGATTGGAGCGCATTTTAATATGACGGCGGAAGAATATAGCGACAACGATGTTAAAGGATTTGTTAAATCTACGATTGATTTGGCGGAGGCTTTGATTTGCGATGTTTGCAAGGGAATGGCACTACGAACCGACAAGGAAACAGGAAATTATGTTTGTTCCTGCAAACAATCGAAGTTAAGGATGTTTCCCAACAATGTTTGATAAGAGGACAAACCGCGAAACACGCGAATTACGCTAAAATAAAACAAAGAAATTTGGCAAAGCTATTTCAAAAAAACAGTATTCTTTCTTAAAGTATTTTTATTTATTCTTATTCTTTTTCGCGTAATTCGCGTGTTTCGCGGTTTATAAATGTATGAGCGATTTGATTTTTAAGGAAGAAGGTTATGCGATTGTCGGCGCGTGTTTTGAGGTTTATAAAGACAAAGGCTGTGGTTTTCTCGAAGCGGTTTATCAGGAGTGTTTGCAGATAGAGTTTGATTTTTAGACGATTCCATTTGTCTTTGAGCCGACGCTGGAGATTTTTTATCGCGGGCGGCGCATCGAATCAATCTACAAGCCGGACTTCGTTTGTTTCGGTAAAATAATCGTCGAACTCAAAGCCGTTTCCAAACTCGCCGACGAACATCGGGCGCAAACGATGAATTATTTGAAAGCGACAGATTTTGAACTCGCGCTGCTGATAAACTTCGGACATTACCCGAAACTCGAATACGAACGCCTCGTGAACACGCGCGGGAGAATGAGATAAACCGCTTTTGTATAAACCACGAAACACGCGAATTACGCTAAAATAAGAAAAATAAATAGGACTATTTTGTATTTCTATTCAACTCGTGTATATAGAAACGATTTCCTTCTTTTGAAAAAAAATATTTGGTTTTCTTTTCGCGTGATTCGCGTGTTTCGCGGTTAATTCTCTTATGAAAAAACAAAAACTCGAACTGACCTGGATTGGGAAAGATGAGCGTCCGCGACTTGAGCCGCGTATTTTGCTGGAAGATAAGGGGAAATCTTATCATGCGGCGCATCGGACTTCGGACAAGGACATTTTCGATAATCTTTTAATCAAAGGCGACAATCTGCTCGCGCTTAAGGCTTTGGAGCAGGAATTTACGGGCAAGGTGAAATGCGTTTATATTGACCCGCCGTATAACACGGGTTCGGCTTTCGCGCATTACGACGACGGCATCGAACATTCGCTCTGGCTCTCGTTAATCCGCGACCGGCTGGAGATTCTGCGAAAACTCTTGAGCGAAGACGGTTCGATTTGGATTCACTGCAACGACGACGAAGCGCATTATTTGAAAGTTTTATGCGATGAAATTTTTGGACGAGTAAATTTTATAACGACTTTTATCTGGCAAAAAGTTGACAGTCCAAACGATAACAAAGTTCCGATTACGCCCGACCACGAATATATTTTCTGCTATTCCAAAACTGAAAACGCGACAAACTTCAAACAAAAATCCGATGCCGGTTTATTGAACGCTTACAAAATAGACGAAGAAACGGGCGCGTATTTTCGAGATAGATTGTTAAAAAAAAACGGCAAGAACAGTTTGCGAACTGACCGACCTTCGATGTTTTTTCCAATCAAAGACCCTGACGGAAACGACGTTTTACCGATTCACGACGACGGACAAGAAGCGCGTTGGGCTTACGGAAAACAAGGCGTTGAAGAAATGGTTGCGAATGATGCTTTGATTTGGAAAAAGCGACAAAGCTCAAACGGTGAAAAATGGATTCCTTACACGCGGGAATTTGCTTCGGAAAATCCGACTCGTCCTTATCCGACAATTTGGACAGACGTTTTGACGACACGACAAGCAAAAGCACATCAAAAAGAAGTTTTGCCGAATGTCGTTCAATTCGACACGCCGAAACCCGAAACATTGATTGAAAGAATTATTGAAATTTCGACTGACGAAGGCGATTTGGTTTTAGATTCGTTCGGCGGTTCGGGAACGACGGGCGCGGTCGCGCACAAGATGCGGCGGCGCTGGATAATGGTCGAATTGGGCGAACACTGCAACACGCATATCGTTCCGCGTCTCAAAAAAGTCGTTGACGGCGCGGACGCGGGCGGCATCACGTCGGCGGTGAATTGGACGGGCGGCGGCGGTTTCCGCTTTTACGAACTCGCGCCTTCGCTGCTCAAACGAGACAAATACGACAATTACATTATCAACCCGGAATACAACGCGCCGATGCTTGCCGAAGCGATGTGCAAACATTTCGGCTTCACCTACGCGCCTTCGGACACCGTTTACTGGATGCACGGACATTCGAGCGAAAACGACTTTTTGTATGTGACTACCCAACAGCTTTCACGCGAAATTCTCCAAAAGATTTCCGATGAAGTCGGGACACAGCGCACGCTTTTAATCTGCTGCAAGGCTTACCGCGCCGGCGAAAATGAATTTGCGAATCTGACGCTCAAGAAAATCCCGAACGCCGTCCTCGGTCGCTGCGAATGGGACAGAGACGATTATTCTCTGCAAATCCAAAACCTGCCGCTGCGAACCGCCGAAGAAGAATGGCAAACCGCGAAAAACGCCAAAGACGCGAAAAAGGGAAAGACGGAAAATAACGATTTACCGTTATTCGGCGAATAACTTTTTATGAATGACAACCCGATTTCAACTGAAACTTACGCGGGCTTTCTCGCCGAAGTTAAAGAACAAATCAAAAGCAGTCAGGCAAAAGCCGCGCTCGCGGTCAATTCTTCGCTGATTGCAATGTATTGGAACATCGGCGCGATGATTGCCGAAAAGCAAAGCGAACATTCTTGGGGAAATAATATCATCGAGAAATTAGCCGCCGATTTGAAATCAGAATTTCCCGGCGTTTCCGGTTTTTCAAGAAGAAATCTCTTTAACGTCAGGAAATTCTACCTTTTTTACGCTGATGAAAAAGTCCAACAAGCTGTTGGACTTTTAGAAGACGACGCAAAATTAGTGCAACAAGCTGTTGCACTAATTGAAGAACCGACTTCAAATTTACAAATCCTCGCGCAAATTCCGTGGGGACATCACGTTTTAATTTTAACGAAAATCAAAGAACCGGAAGCCGCGCTTTTCTACATTCGGCAAACAATCGAACACGGCTGGAGCCGCGCCGTTTTGACCGCGCACATCGAACAAAATCTCTACGCGCGGCAAGGCAAAGCCGTCAGCAATTTTCGCCAAACTCTGCCTGAACAACAAGCAAACATAGCGCAGCAAATACTCAAAGACCCGTATAATTTTGATTTTCTGACGCTTGAACAAGGCGTGAAGGAATTGGAAATCGAAAGGCAGTTGACCGAACACATCACAAAATTTCTGCTCGAACTTGGAAAAGGTTTCGCATTTATCGGGCGACAATACCATTTGCCCGTCGGCAATAAAGATTATTATCTCGATTTGTTGTTTTACCACATTCGCTTGCGCTGCTTTGTCGTTATCGAACTCAAAGCGGTTGAATTCGAGCCGGAATTTGCCGGAAAACTGAATTTCTATTTATCGGCGGCAGACGATTTGCTCAGGGCGGAAACCGACCAGCCGACCATCGGCATTCTGCTCTGCAAAAACAAAGATAAAATCGAAGTCGAATACGCTTTGCGCGACATCAACAAACCAATCGGCGTGAGCGAATTTACCTTTACGGAAATTTTGCCCGAAGAATTAAAGACAAACATTCCGACCGTCGAAGAATTTGAAACCGAATTGAATAAATTATGAATCGTCACGTCAACACAATCAGCGCACGCCTTTCCCTGCGCCCGCCGCAACGCGAATCTTTAGAAATTCTCGCTCGCATCGCCGACATCGTTTCGCTCGAAAAAGGCGCGGACGCTGGTAGCGCGCTGCAAATAATCAAATCCGAATTCGGACGCATCGAAGATTTTGAACGCGATTTTCCGTCGCTCTGTTTTGCGCTTGCCACAGGTGTCGGCAAAACTCGTCTAATGGGCGCGTTTGTCGCTTATCTTCACCTGGCAAAAGACATCCGACACTTCTTTGTTCTCGCGCCGAATCTGACGATTTATAACAAACTCATCAGCGATTTTTCACCCGAAAGTCCGAAATATGTTTTGAAAGGAATTGCCGAATTTGCCAACACGCCGCCGGAAATCATTACGGGCGACAACTACGAATCAGGACGCGGTATTCGAGAAGAACGTCGAACACAGCCAAGTCTTCCCGGCACTGCGAGTTCATCCGACCCGATTCATATCAACATTTTCAACATCTCAAAAATCAACTCCGAAGTTCGCGGCGGGCGAGCGCCGCGCATCAAGCGTTTATCGGAATACATCGGCGAAAGTTATTTCAATTATCTCGCCGGTCTCGACGATTTGGTTTTGCTGATGGACGAATCGCACCGCTATCGCGGCTCGGCGGGAATCAACGCGATTAACGAACTAAAACCAATTCTCGGATTGGAACTGACTGCTACACCGCAAGTAGAATCAGGGCAAAGACCAATTCCATTCAAAAATGTAATTTACAGATATTCATTGAAAGAGGCTTTGGACGATGGATTTGTCAAAGAACCAACCGTAGCGACACGCGAAAACTTTAATCCGTCGAACTATTCACCCGCCGAACTGGAAAAAATAAAACTCGAAGACGGCGTTCGCATTCACGAAAGCACGAAAGTTGACCTCGAAACTTACACCAAACAAAATGACTTGCCGCCCGTCAAACCGTTTATGCTGATTGTCGCGCGAGACACCGACCACGCCGAAACTCTAATGCGAACGATGAAGTCGGATGAATTTTTCGACGGGCGATATAAAGATAAAGTCATTACGGTTCACTCAAATCAACGAGGCGAAGAAGCTGATGAAACGGTAAAAAGTTTGCTTGCGGTCGAAAGTCCTGACGAAAAAACCGAAATCGTTATTCACGTCAATATGCTCAAAGAAGGCTGGGACGTAACGAATCTTTACACGATTGTTCCGCTTCGGGCGGCAAATTCGCGGACATTGGTTGAACAATCAATCGGTCGGGGTTTGCGTCTTCCATTTGGAAAAAGAGTCGGTGTTAATGCGGTTGACCGCCTTACAATTGTGGCGCACGACAAATTCTCGGAAATCGTTGACGAAGCCAATCGTTCCGATTCCGTTCTAAAGGTTGTGGGTGTTTATATCGGTGTGGATGTTGCCGTCGAAGAAAGACGAGCCGTCACAGTCGCGCCCGCGCTTGAAACAGCTCTTTTCGGCAACCAAATCGAAACGGTTCAATTAGCGGAAACGCAAACCGAAACGAGCGAAAAACCGGCGTTGCCCGTTCAGCAAAAAATTGTTTTTGAAAATCCGATTGAGCGTGAAATAGCGCAGACGACTTTGGAAGTGATTCGCCGATTTGAATATAAACCGAGTTCGAGCGATTTGAGAAAACCCGAAGTTCAAGCCGAAATTATCCGCGAAGTTAAGGAGAGTCTGCCAAGTCCGGCGCAGGAGAGTTTTACAGAAGTTGTCAAACCGCCGAATTTTGAGGAAATCGCCCGAAAGGTTACGGAAAAGTTTATCGAGATGACGATTGACATTCCAAAAATCATTGTCGTTCCGACAGGCGAAACAATTTGGACTTATCGAGATTTTGATTTGGATACGACCAATTTGAATATCCCGCCAACATCTCACAACATACTGCTGCAAAGTCTTCAGACGAACAAACAGGAAAGACTCGCCGATAAAGTGAATGGTCAGCGAGAATTAATGCTCGAAAATTATCTTGTTAAAAGACTGATTGATTTCGACGACATTTCATACGACGACCACGCCGATTTGCTTTATAAATTGAGCGAACAGACAGTCAATCATCTTCGATCTTATATGCCGGATGAAACAGCGGTTTGCGATACGATTCAATTTGAAAATAACCGTCTCGCAAAGTTGATTTACGCACAGATGCTCGCTCATCAATCACAGAATATTACTGATTTTGAAGTAACGGTTACCAAAGGTTTCACAACGCTCAGAAACAATAATTACACCGTCGAAACGCACGAAAATGCAAGGGATTTTCGCGCTCCGGTTGACGGCAAACAAAACATTCGCAGTATGCATTTCGGTGGTTTCCAAAAATGTTTATATCCGATGCAAAAGTTCGACTCGGATTCAGAACGGCGTTTTTCGATTGTTTTAGAAAATGACACTCAAGTTTTGAAGTGGTTCAAGCCCGCCAAAGGACAGTTACCTGTTCAGATTTTCCCTCACCAAGACCGGCAGTATGAACCGGATTTTGTAGTCGAAACCGAAGGCGGAAAATTTCTCTGCGAAGTAAAACGCGAAGATGATTTGGAAGATGCCGATGTGCAAAGTAAAAACACAGCAGCGAAAACGTGGTGTGAAAATGCCAGTCGGCATGAAACCGAAAACGGCGGCAAACCGTGGCAATATATTTTAATTTCACACAATTCAATTCTTGGAGCTTCTACGTTCGCGGGAATTGTTTCAGGCAGTATGTAAAATTCTTATTAGATTCTTATGAATGAACAAATACAATTCATCGCGAAATTAGCAACGCAATATAAAATTTACGCCGAGCAGCCGGAAGAATTATTCGCCGCCGTCAATCAGCTTTCCGAAACGGCAGTCAAAATGATTTATGACGAGTACGGGAGCGGTGAGCGGTTTCAACCGGTTAATTTGCTCCGTGCCGAAACTGCCCGGCAACTGCTCGACGGCGTGAACATTAGCAAAGAAACAGTCGAGGAAATAAAGCAGAGAATTCGCGCAAAGGATTTGGGTTATTTTGCGCATTTGCCCGCAGAGTTTTTGTCGGGGCTGGAAAATTATGCCGTCGGCAAACGCGATTGGTTTGCCAATTGGCAAAAAGATTGGAATGTTTTTCACACATTTTTTTATCGCGGTAAAATCAAAGAAACAACCCAAATCTATCTCGAACAAATTTGCAAACAGCTTTTAAATGATTTACAGCTTAACGATTACACATTTCACTGGGTTGATTTCCAAGGCGCAAGCAATTACGGCGCGTTTTGGTGTTGGCTCGCGCTCTACCCGCAAAACAAATCGTCGCACAAGGAAGCCAGACAGTTTTTCCTAAAATTCAAGCCCGAAATCGAAGTTGGCAGAACCGACGGCTCAAACGTCGAAACGCAGGAACACAAAACTCAATTCGTCCAAAATTACGAGCAAGTTATAGAAGTCTTTCAGCAATTAGAAACTGAAATCGTTCAGTTTAACCGACAAGCTCGCAATTACTTCAAATTCGCGCCCGGCGAACAAGCAAAATACTGGGAACGATTCAAGCAAGAAAGCATCGCAGCCTTAAGTTATAACAATTTTGAAATAGGAGATATTTCAAACATCAATTCGCGCGAAGAATTAAATCTGGCAGTCGGTTTTCCAGCTGAAAGTCAATCAAATGAAACTTGGAATCTCTGGCTATTTAAAACCGCTAATGTCGGCGATGTAGTTTTTGCCAGCAAAGGCGTTTCCACTTGTCTCGGTATTGGTTTGATTGAAAGCGAATATCATTTTGACGAAGAAGCTGAGGATTATCGGCATCGTCGCAAAGTCAATTGGATCACGGACAAAGTTTATCAATACACGGCTGATTCATTTGAGGATTACAAAACTTTGTTTCGTCCTGACACCTTTAGCCCAACAAAAGTCTCGAATCTTATTTTCAGCGAATACGTGCGGCTGTATCCAGAGTTGAAAACTGTTTTCGACGAACACAATCTGAACTATACCGAAGCTGAATTAAATAAATTACCCATAACTGAAACCGAAATCGAACCGATTGGTGAAGAAACGCGAGTGATAAGTTTCTGGTGGCTCAACGCCAATCCGAACATTTGGAAACTCAGCGATTTTAAGGAAGGCGAACGCCAAACCTACACTTCGCGCAACGAAAAGGGAAACAAACGGCGAGTTTATAAATATTTTGAAACGGTTCAGCCAGGCGATTTAGTCATTGGGTATGAAAGTACTCCAACTAAGCAGGTAAAAGCGATCTTGGAAATCACTAAGCCTTTACACCAAACCGAAGAAGGCGAAGTCATCGAATTTGAACTGGTTGAAAAACTCGAAATTCCCGTCTTCTGGAGCGAACTGCAAAACAACGCCGGACTGAAAAACTGCGAAGTTTTTATCAATAATCAAGGCAGCCTTTTTAAGCTCACCGAAGATGAATACGATATTATCCACGAAGTTATTGACGCGAAAAATACCACGTCTTTACCGGAAATTACGTTCTACAATTTCATAGACGATGCGGACAAGCCTTTTATTTCGGAAAGTGATTTCTTGCAAACCATAGAACTTTTGCGGCGCAAAAAGAACATCATTCTACAAGGCGCGCCCGGTGTCGGAAAAACATTCATTGCCAGAAAACTAGCTTACGGGCTGATGGGCGTGAAAAACGATGCGCAGATTGAAACTGTGCAATTTCACCAATCTTACAGTTACGAAGACTTTATTCAAGGTCTGCGACCGAGCAAAAATGGTTTTGAACTGCGAAACGGCGTTTTCTACACCTTTTGCCAGCAAGCCTTGGCGCATCCCGAACGCCAGTTCTTTCTTATCATTGACGAAATCAATCGCGGAAATTTAAGCAAGATTTTCGGTGAATTGATGATGCTCATCGAGGCAGACAAACGGAGTAACAAATTCGCCCTGAAAATGACTTATTCGGAAGATGAAGCCGACCGTTTTTTCGTCCCGCCGAATTTATATATTATCGGCACGATGAACACGGCTGACAGAAGTTTGGCAATTGTTGATTACGCTCTGCGGCGCCGCTTTGCATTCATCAATCTACAACCGGAATTCGGCGAGAAGTTTGTCGAGTTTCTGCAAAATGATGGAATCTCAAAAACAACCATTGAATTTATTCGCGGTTCTATCGGCAAAGTAAATCAGGAAATCGCGGGCGATATAAACCTCGGCAGCGGCTTTCAAATCGGACACAGTTATTTTTGCACGAAAAACGGCGACGGCAACGAAACCGAGTGGCTCAATGAAATTATTACTTTTGAAATCAAACCGCTGCTTGAAGAAATTTGGTTTGACGATGCGGCGAAAGTCGAAGAAATGATGCGAATTTTGACCGCCTAAAAAGATGTCAATTCCAATAGAAAACATTTATTACCTGCTTTGTTACGCATGGAACAAGCTCGACGAAAAAGACCGCGTTGCAGTTTCGGCTGAAGACTACACGAAACTTCTCGATTTGCTGGCAAAAGTTTTAATCAACTCAACACGGATTTTACTGAAACGCGGCATTGACCGAAATTACATTGACGTTACAACCGAATTTGCCGGCGTCAAAGGCAAAATCGAAATGAGCCAAACAGTCAAAAGTCAGTTGCTCCTAAAACAAAGAACAATTTGCAGTTTTGATGAATTTTCCTCAAACATTTTAACCAACCGAATTTTAGTCGCCACGCTGAATCGTCTAATCAGAATCAATGGTCTAGATATAAGACTAAGAAGTGAGATCAAAAATCTGCTTTGGCGTTTTGACGAAGTTGAGCCGATTGAATTAAAAAACTCAATTTTCAGCCGAGTAAAACTTCACCGCAATAATAAATTTTACGGATTCGTACTTAACATCTGCCATCTAATTCATGAAAACAGCTTGCTGTCAGAAAAAACCGGTGATTGGCATTTCACGGATTTCCTACGCGACGAGCGCAAAATGAACCAACTCTTTGAAGCCTTTTTGCGAAACTTCTATATAATTGAACAAAAACAATTTAAGGTGCGAAGAGAAAATATCCATTGGCAGTTTTCGTCAGACAACAATCAAAACTTACAGTTTCTTCCGCTAATGCAAACTGACATCACGCTCGAAAACGAAACCTCAAAAATCATCATTGACGCGAAATTTTACAAAGAAACTCTCAAAACAAATTACGGCGCGGAAAAAATTACATCAGCGAATTTGTATCAACTTTTCAGCTATCTGCTCAATCAGCATAAAAGCGACCCAAAAACTCAAACAGCAACCGGAATTTTAATTTATCCTAAAATCGAGCAAGAACATGATCTACAGTTTCGTTATCAAAGTCACCATATTTTAATTAAAACCGTTAATCTGAATAGCGATTGGCGAAACATCGAAAAAAGATTAAAAGACATAATTAAACTTAACCAAAACTGATTTTACTTGAATCTTCCCAAAATCCTATACTGCCAGATTGTTGCGTCTCGTTCGCGTGTTAATTTCTTCGCGCCCTAAATGGCATTCGAGAGCGAGCCGGTCGATCCGCACCTGTAATACAAAAATTTCGTCTTAAAATTTTTTATGAAATTTGCCGGACAATTTGAAACCGCTCGACAGTTCCTCCTTAATGAGAGCGAGCGGTTAAGTATCCGTATTCAATCTAAAAATGACCGAAAAACCTTTTCGCTGGAATCTTACCCATAGAAATCATTTAGGCAGTTTAATCGAAGGCGAAAGAGCGCGAACTTACGACGGATTCGTCGATGATTTGCTGCCGTGCTGCTCGCGCGTTATAGCTTTTGCGGGCGATTCAAATCTGGTTTTTGTCGGACGCTCGCCGGAAAGCATCTTTGATTATTTGAGCGGTTTGCTGTTTGATTCGTCGTGGTTCGAGCGGCTCGAACTGTTTCATTTCTCGATGCGATATTGGGAGGAAAATAGAATCAAAGCGGATTATCCCGATGCCATTGATGCGATGCGCGATTATCTTCGGAATCTCGGACTGCACCCTGAAGCGATTGCGACGAAACCTCATCCCGTCGCGTTTATCGACCTCGTTGCGACGGGCGACACGTTCGGGCGACTGGTAACTTTTCTTTTCAACTGGTCAAGAGAAATCAAGTTTGATTGGAACGCCGTCAAAAGGCGGATTCGCATCGTCGGGATTACCGAGCGGGCGAAAACAAGCCCGAACACAAGGCGCTGGCAGCAGCATTCCGATTGGATTTCAATGCTTGGCAAAGCGGCTGTAAAAAACGTATCCGTTTCACCGCGCCTTTGGGATTACTTGGGAAACTATCAGCAAAAGGTCAGCCTCTCTTACACTCCTTCGCGCTGGGGAAGCCCTTCAGCCGCTGCGCCGAATTACTCGGCAGACCAGCTTCAGGCATTGAGATTAGCCTTCGATTTATTTGAGACGGGCAGAAGTAAGGAAAAAAGACAAGAGTTTTCTTCATCGCTCGCCGCAGAAACTGCAATGAAGCACGATTGGTTCAGAAATTTAGTGGCGGAATTAAGATTTTAAAACGTAGAGAATGCGCTTTGGTAACAAACCGCTATTAACAACTGTCCGGTTATAAAGCGCGAATCGTCGATTTTTATTTCCCGCGCTCGGTCGGGTAAAGTTCGGGAAACCAGAAGCCCGCTGCCGATACCGGAAAACCCAATCGAAGCAATCCCTTTTCGGATTTCGACGTGAGTAAGCCTTCATCGAGCAAGCCTCTTAAAATGTTTCTCCCCGTGCGCTCGCTTTTCTCGATAATCCTGAAAACTTCGCCGCGAGAAATTTCGCCGTTGATTGCGACTTGTTTCAAAACTTCGGCTGCCCGCGGATTGAGAGCCGCTAGTTTTCCGCCTTTTTTGTTTACAATCAAACCGGCGTTTCGCAAGTGGACATACTTTTCCAATCTTTCGAGAAATCCGCCGAGCGCCAATAGATTGTTCATAAACTCGGTTTGGTCGAGACATATTTCCAGAAAGAAACGACAAAACTCGGTCAAAGCGCGGTCGGACAAACTGCCGCGCCCGTCATAATCATTTTGGCGTTCCGAATCCGCCGCCGCCAAATGGCGCTTGTATTCGTCGCGGCGTCTGGCAAGCCCTCGACTTACATTCCATAAACCGTAACCGGACAAACCGATGCGATAAAAAAAGGCGTCGGTAAAAAGGCGAGCCACGCGTCCGTTGCCGTCTAAAAACGGGTGAATCCACATCAGGCGGTGATGCGCCGCCGCGAGCGCGACGACCGGGCGCAGACCGTGCATTTTTGCCGGGTTATAAAACTCGTCGAACCTTTCCAGGAATTTAAGAAGCGCGCCGTGAGCGGGCGGAACGTGGCGACCGACAATGACGGGGCGAGAGCGGATTTCTCCGGCTTCGACCCACGCCGTTTCTCCCGCTTCCCCCTTAACCAGGCGCAATCGCTCCGGCATCTTCTCGTAAAATTCGCGGTGAAGCCGGCGCAAAAATTCCGGCGAAGTTACATTTGCATTTTGGTTTTCGCTCAAATGCGCGCGGATTTTTTTCTGGACCTCAATGTGAATCTGACTTTCGATTTGCAAATCGCGCTTATCTTGGTCGGACGAATAATCCATTTTCATCGCCCGCTCGATGTCAATCGGATGCGTGCTGTGTCCTTCGATCAGATTGCTGTAATAGCTGTTGACGACGCGAAGGAGTTCCGCGATTCCGGCGAGCGTATCGGGCTCGAGCCTGCCTTCGAGCCGCGCGCTCGATGCGACGACTTTTAGCGCGAGGTCTTCCAGTTCGCCCGTGCGGGCTGGAAAAAGCGGCTCGAATTGGGAAATTTCAGTGAACATTTTGCCGATTGTTTTGCCGGTTTCAGACGTTGCTTAAGCCGAACAACTTCAATAGTATAACATAAAGGGAAAATTAATCGACGGGCAAAAATTGCCGGTTGATTTGCCGAAATAAAACTATGTCAATAAATATATCGGCTAATATCAAGCCTTACGGGCGGCGAGTGTGGAAACCGGTTGTTGAAAACAAAGACGGCTCAATTTTGGCGTCGAAATTTTCGGGCTCGCCTTTTTTGGAGACAGGCGAAGAATATCCGCATTGCCGAAACTGTAACAAGCCTTTGCAGTTGTTCGTTCAGCTCAATCTGAACGAATTGCCAGATCAAATCGGCGGCGAGTTCGGCGAAGGACTGCTTCAGTTGTTTTACTGCACCAACCAAGAGCCGTTATGCGAAGTCGAATGCGAAGCTTTCTTACCCTTTGCTAAAAGCGTGCTAATCAGAATCGTTCAGCCTGAAGGCGAAACATCTTTATTCTGAAAACTGCCGACCGCAAATTTCTTTCCGCCGAAACTGATAATCGGTTGGACGGGAGTTGAAGATTACCCGAATGCTGAAGAAGCCGAATCTTTAGGCGTCAAACTAAATGACAACGAATCCGAGTCGCTGTATGAAGAAGGATTTCCGCTGGCAGGCGACAAACTGGCGGGTTATCCGGCGTGGGTGCAGGGCATCGAATACCCGAACTGCCCGTCGTGCGGAAAAACAATGCGGCTGCTTTTCCAAATTGACTCGGAAGATAATGTTCCCTTTATGTTCGGCGATGTCGGCTGCGCTCATATTACTCAATGCGAAATTCACAAAGAGCAGCTCGCCTTCGGTTGGGCGTGCGGATAATTTCGGAAGGATTCACCTTGGTAATCGTTTTTATCAGTTTATATAGAATTTATGAACGAACCAAACAATAATTGCCTTATGTGCCGGCGCACGGCTGCAATTTTAACGGAAGACGGAAGTCCGTTTTTGATTCACGAATTCGAGCATTCTGTTTTTGTTGTCGGCGATCACCAGTTTTTCCGCGGCTACTGCTTATTGCTTTTTAAGGGACACGCGCGCGAACTGCACGAACTTAAGACAAATGTTCAAGTCGCCCTGTTCGCCGAATTAATGATTGCTGGGCGCGCCGTCGCCGACACCTTCAAACCTTGGAAAATGAATTACTCGTGTTACGGCAACGTTGTGCCGCACATTCATTGGCATTTGTTTCCGCGATATGATTTAGACCCACACCGCGAGCAGGTTCCCTGGTTTTATGCAGGCGAATTTGAGAATCATCTGATTAACGCGCCGACGGCACGGAATACAGCGGCAAAGATTAAAGAGAACTTGATTTTGTTTTGAGTTATAAAAAGTCTGATTTTGCTAATCCGGTCGTTCGTTTTGATACAGCCTGTTTTTATATTTTTGATGCGTAGCTACTCAGTGCAGTTAAAAGTTAGTCTTTTTCGCTGACCGCAATTTAACCGAAAAAGCGTGATAATATCAGACCGTTTTCACTTGTTTCAATATATTCTTGGAGATTTGCTTATGAAATTTTTATTACCCCTCGCTTTGATTATTTCGTTTGCGACAGTTGATTACGCGCAAAACAGACCGAGTTTTCCCATACCTCGTGCCGAACAGGAATTCGGCGCGCTTATTCCTCATCTCAGAGGAGTCAGCGGCACTGTCAGAAACGACCCAAAGGCTTTCGCGCTTGCCGTCCTGCCTTATGCGCCTCTGGATTTGCAAATTACAAAAGCTCAAAATTATGAAGAAGCCGACGCTCTGAGAAATATCTATCTCGGCGTTGCCGGCGGGATAACCGGAATCGATTCCGGTGAACTGGCAAACAGCTTTCACTGCGGTAAAAACTGTGTCGATTATCGAAAGGCTGATGTTGTCGGGAAATTAGCTGGAATTACGAAACTCGTCGCTGAGTTTAAGACTGTGGCTCAAATCAAGATTCTTGCTAATTGGGGCATTAAGGAAGAGTATCGCGTAAACAATGTCTTTCACATGATGGGGCAAACGAACGAGAGCTTGCCTTCTCCGGTTATGGGCTTTATTCCTTCTGATAAATGGAGAAAACTGGACACCGTCGAAAAGTATTTGGAAGAGATTAAAGTATCGAAAGCGAAATTTGATTCATTGCTTGCAAAAGTTAAAGAAATGAGTTTGGCGGCAGTGGTTGCTGATTTGAATCAAAGCGTGAGAGTCGTCAAAGTCGGTGTCGGAGACAACGAAGCGGGTTTATTATTCGTCGGTAAATCATCGGAAAAACCGAGGAAAGGACAGAAGATGTCGGACGGACGAGAATACGTTTACGTCGAAGAGATAAAGCCGAACGTATTTTATTATGAAACGACGTAAATTACATTCGACGAAAATTATGAAAAGCATCTTCCTTGGAATCATTGTTTTTTGTTTTCTCTCGATGCCTTCCATAACCCGCGCTTGCAGCTGCGCGACGAGTGACCCGCCAGCCGAGTTTAATCGCGCCAAAGCCGTTTTTATCGGGCGAATGCTCGGCGGGACCAAACAACTGTCGTTTACGGACAATGAAGGTAAAGTCCGTCAAATCGAAGCCGGCGCCGTCCGCTTTAGTGTCGAAGAACTGTTTAAGGGAGACATTTCAAACGAAGTTACCGTTGCAATTGCCAGTATGAAGGGAACGAGCTGCGGCGATTACGGCTTGCTGCGCGGCGAGCTTTACGTGGTTTATGCTTATGAAAGCGAAGCGGATAAAAAAATATTGTATAGCGGAGTCTGCACGAGAACTTCGATAATAGACGGCAAACACGCCCGGGAAGATTTAGATTTTTTACGGAATTTGCCCGCTGCCGGAACGGGCGGCAATTTGCGAGGCAGAATCTGGGTTGACGTAAAAGAAATCGACGGCGGCAGTGCGAAACCTCTGCCCGATGTAAAAGTCAGAATCCGCGGCGCTGATGCAAAAGTCATTGTAGTAAAAACGAACGAAAAAGGTGAATTTGAAGTAAAAAAGATAAAAGCCGGCACGTATCGCGTCGAGCCGCAATTACCGAATCAATATTATATCGACGAAGATTCTGAAGCGGTTGAGATCGCCGATAGAGGCACGGCTGAAGTCGGATTTGAAGCATACTTTACCGGCAAAGCCGAAGGACGAATCGTCGATAAAAACGGTGCCGTTTTTAATCACATCTTTCTTCAGTTCCTGTCAATCGACGCTCGGAGAAAGCCGAGACAGGTCACTGGACATTCTGAGGGCGAAAACGGCGAATTCAGCGTTGAAGGCGTTCCGCCGGGCGAATATGTTTTGCTTCTCGAATTACAACACAAAGATTACAACCGAAACCGAAAGTATTATTATCCCGGCACGTTCAAACGTCGGGAAGCCAAGGTTTTCAAAGTTGGATTGGGCGGAACGGTTAAAGGATTAAAATTTATACTGCCCAGAGAATTTCAGGTCAGAACTGTCGAAGGACAAGTTTTTTGGACGGACGGGAAACCGGCAGCTGAAGTTGAAATTATACTGCTCTGTCCGCAGAGTATCCGACCGGACGGTTTTAGGATTGAATTTAGCCCGACCAGCGTCCAGACCGACAGAATGGGGAAATACAAACTCGAAGGGTTTATCGGAGAGGGATACTGGCTCGAAGCGCGCGGCTCCAAAGAAGGATACAAAGTTGATTCACTCGATGGCGATAAATTTTATTCGCTGCCTAAAAAAATCGTTCTGACCGAAAACCTAAAGGACATCAAAGTTGCTTTATCGGAAAACGGTTTCTCTGGTGGGTGCGAAAATTAAACAGTTATGATTAAGTCGTAGCGGACAAAAGCATCAGTTGAGAATCGAAAGATTAACGTTCAAACTGGTTCAAAACTGACCCTTTTTTGGGCTTCTCGTAATCTTTCAATATCTGGTCTAAAACTTCTGGTGTAATCGACATAATCTTCCTCCAAATCTGGGAGTTGGACGATTCGAT
>MWVV01000277.1_pt1 | contig 18518 bp, 14 predicted proteins | sample 1047281 | NCBI WGS metagenome assembly MWVV01 (sample SAMN06349986, study PRJNA376086) | soil metagenome | isolation source: PT-2 sample Antarctic (ecotone) soil | place: Antarctica | collected 2015-01-13 | reverse complement strand
TGATAGTGTTGATAACTTCGTGCGAGCCGAATTTCGCTTTTAAAACGCCGGGAATCGCGCCCCAAATGCCGCCCGAGACTATCGCCGTCAACATACACAAAGGCACGAGCAGAATCGCCGGAAGACTCATCCACGAATAATCAACGTCTTTGCCGAAAACATTAACGATCGTGCCGCCAAACTTGATCCCGACCCAGGCAGTCGCAAACGCCGCGACGTAAAGTTGCCCTTCCGCGCCGATGTTGAGCAGTCCGCAGCGAAACGCGACCGCCACCGCCAAGCCCGTAAAAATCAGCGGCGTCGCATAAAAAAGCATATAACCGACATCTTTAAGTGAACCAAAAGAATTGCCAAGCAGAAGCCGATATGTTTCAAACGGATTGTCGCCGATCAGCAAAATAATGATCCCGCCGACAACAAATGCCGCTAAAACCGCTAATAGCGGCGATAGAATTTCTCGAAGAATTTTCATTTTTTGAAATTGATGCAGTTTGGTAAAATTTTTACAGGTTTGTTTCCGTCGATTCAACCTTTTTGACCGAGCGAAAAACGCCTTTCTCGTAAATGGCTTAGACCGATGTTCATTTTTTTACCTGAAAGTTAGTTTTGTTGGACTCAAGAAGAATATAGCCGACAAAGGCGCAAAGGTCATCTAAAAAATAAAAGAATCTGAATTTTTTCAGATAAATCTTTGTGCCAAAAGACTTGACAAAGAGACACTCAGATTTTATTATCTCCTAAGGCTAAGAATTATAATAGTGGATAAAAATATGAGATTCGATAAATATACAATACGTGGTCAGGAAGCAATTCAGGCGGCGATTGAAGCGGCGGAGAAAAATCAGAATCAACAAGTTGAGCCGGAACACCTGCTCGTTTCGATGCTTGAGCAGAAGGAAGGAACTTTGCGTCCGATTTTGGGAAAAGTCGGGGCAAACTCGCAGGCGATTTTGACTGAAACACAGGCGGCGATTGCTAAATTCCCGAAAGTTTCGGGCGGGCAGCAGTATTTTTCTTCGCGCATTAATACGATTTTTCAAAACGCGCAGAAAGAAGCGGAAAAAATGCAGGACGAATATATGTCGACCGAGCATCTGCTTCTGGCTCTTACGGACGAAAAAGACGGTGATTCGGGAAGAATTCTGCGATCCAACGGAATTACGAAAGAAGACGTTGAAAAAGTCGTCACAGAGATGCGCGGCGGTGCAAAAATTACTGATCAGAACGCTGAAGAAAATTTTCAGTCGCTCGAAAAATACGCGATTGATTTGACCGAAAGAGCGAGAAAAGGAAAGCTTGATCCGGTGATAGGGCGGGACGACGAAATTCGCCGCGCGATTCAGGTTTTGTCGCGCCGCACGAAAAACAATCCGGTTTTGATCGGCGAGCCGGGCGTTGGTAAAACGGCGATTGTCGAAGGTTTGGCGCAGCGCATTGTTTCGGGCGACGTACCGGAAACCTTAAAAAACAAACGTCTTGTCGGTCTTGATTTAGGTTCGATGCTCGCCGGCGCGAAATATCGCGGTGAGTTTGAAGACCGCTTAAAGGCTGTTTTGAAGGAAATTGAAAAATCCGACGGGCAAATTATTTTGTTTATTGATGAACTTCACACCCTCGTCGGCGCGGGCGCGTCCGAAGGCGCGATTGACGCGTCGAATATGTTGAAACCGGCATTGGCGCGGGGAACTCTGCGCTGCGTCGGCGCAACAACGCTGAACGAATTTCAAAAATATATCGAAAAAGATAAAGCCTTGGAGCGCCGTTTTCAACAGGTTTACGTCGGTGAACCGAATGTCGAAGACACGATTTCGATTCTGCGCGGTTTGAAGGAAAAATACGAAGTTCACCACGGCGTACGCATCAAGGATTCAGCGATTGTCGCCGCCGCGACGCTTTCAAATCGTTATATTTCTGACCGCTTTTTGCCGGACAAAGCAATTGATTTGATTGACGAAGCGGCGAGCAAAATACGGATTGAAATTGACAGCCTGCCGCAGGAAATCGACGAACTCGAGCGCGAGATTTTGCAGCTTGAAATCGAGCGTCAGGCGCTCGGGCGTGAAGAGGACGCGAAATCAAAAGCGCGGCTCGCCGACATCGAAAAACGGATTGCCGATTTGCAGGAAAAATCCGGCGGAATGAAGGCGAAATGGCAGTCGGAAAAAGAAGAAATCGAAAAGATGCGCGGCGCGAAAGAGCAGCTCGAAGAAGCCAAACTTCATCTCGAACAAGCCCGCCAAGCCGGAGATTTAAACCGGGCGGCGGAATTGCAGTACGGGCGCATTCCGGAACTCGAAAAACAGCTCTCTGATGAACAGGCGCACCTCGCGGAGCTGCAAACCGACGGCGTTTTTCTGAAAGAAGAAGTTGATGAAGAAGATGTAGCGGAAGTCGTCGCCAAATGGACGGGCGTTCCGGTCTCGAAAATGCTCGAAGGCGAAATGCAGAAACTCGTGACGATGGAAGACAATCTACGCAAACGTGTTATCGGTCAGGACGAAGGGTTGATGGCGGTCGCTAACGCGGTTCGCCGCGCCCGCGCTGGTCTTCAGGACCCGAATCGCCCGGTTGGTTCGTTTATTTTCCTTGGTCCGACCGGGGTTGGTAAAACCGAAACGGCGCGCGCTTTAGCCGAGTTTTTATTTGACGACGAACGCGCCCTTATCCGGCTTGATATGTCGGAGTATATGGAAAAACACGCGGTCGCGCGGATGATCGGCGCGCCGCCCGGATATGTCGGTTACGAAGAAGGTGGGCAGCTAACCGAAGCCGTGCGCCGCCGTCCGTATTCGGTAATTTTATTTGACGAAATCGAAAAAGCGCACCCGGATGTTTTTAATCTTTTGCTGCAAATTCTTGACGACGGACGGTTGACCGACTCCAAAGGTAGAACGGTTGATTTTAAAAATACAGTGTTGATAATGACTTCAAATTTAGGCTCCCGCGAGATTCAATCTTCCGCTCTAGTCGATACGCCGATCAAAGATATGGTTTTGGACGTTTTGCGAAGCCATTTTAAGCCGGAATTCTTAAATAGAATCGACGACATCGTTGTCTTTAAGCAGCTTTCGCGCGAGCATATTTCTCAAATCATTGACGTTCAGCTCGAACGCCTGCGCAAAATGTTAAAAGAGAGAGGCGTGGAAATTGTTTTAGACGATTCGGCAAAGGATTTGATTGTCAGAGAAGGTTATGACCCGACTTTCGGCGCGAGACCCCTAAAACGAGCGATTCAGACGCTGATTCAGAATCCTTTAGCTGTAAAACTTCTCAACGGTGAAGTTTCGAGCGGTCAGACAATACAAGTCTCGGCGGACGGTGACGCACTGAAATTCGCACCAGCGACTGTGACAGCCGCGGCATAAAAATTAATAGTGATAATCAGATTGGAAAGCTAAGGAAAATCTATTTTGGTATTAAACCTAGCAATCCGGTTACCTTTGTAAATTTTCTTAATGATGAATGTTTGCTAAAATAGATTTTCAGCATAAAAATATTTATCAAAATTTATGAGTTGGTTTAATAAAAAAAAGATGAACGAACAAGATTTTAATAGCGAAGAATTTCCCGGAGAAGTTGAAAACGAATTTGCAGTTAGTGACAAACGCCGTTTTAACGACGAAGGCGAGCAAATTAGCGTTGACGCGAATGTTGAAAAAGAGGAAAAATCTGTGAAGGTAAAATCTTCTGAAGTAACAAAGCTGGAGAACGAATTAAAAGACGTCTGGGCGCGGTGCAACGTTGCCGAAACGAAGCTTGTCGAAGTGCAGAAGCGCTTTGACGAAGCTAAAAATAATCTCGAAAAGGAAACCGCCGAAATGCGCGGGCGTTTGACGAAAACGCTCGAAGACCGCGCCAAACAAGGACAGTTTAATTTTTTGATGGCGCTTTTGCCCGTTCTGGACAATTTGAATTTGGCTGTTTCGGCGAGCGAAAAAGATTCTTCTTTTGAGCATTTGCTCGTCGGCGTGAAAGGCACGGCGCGTTCTTTTGAACAAGCATTGATGAACGTCGGCGTTGAAGCCGTTCCGTCGATTGGCTCGGAATTTAACCCGGAATTTCACGAAGCGATTGATATGACGGAAATCGACGCCAAAAGCGATGGAAAAATTACGGCTGAATATTCGCGCGGCTACAAATTCGGCGATAAACTTCTGCGCCCCGCCCGCGTTCAGGTTGGCAAAGCGCGGGCGCAATCGGCGGGCGAATAAAATTTTATGGCGCTTGCCCGACTAAAAACCAAGACGCTTTCGACGCCCGAAGATTATTTAATGTTCGAGCGCGAAGCCGAAACGCGCCACGAGTTTCTTGACGGAGAAATTTACCAGATGGCTGGCGAAAGTCTCTCGCATAGCCGTGTTTGTATGAGTTTGGCTCGTGAGGTCGGAAACAAATTAAAGGGAAAATCCTGCGAAGCGTTATCGCCGAATATGAAAGTCCGCACCTCGAGCGCGAGCCTTTTTGCATACCCCGATTTAACGATTGTTTGCGGCGAACCTCAGTTTCACGATAGGAAAAAAGATGTTTTGATTAATCCGCAAATTATTTTTGAAGTTCTTTCGCCTTCGACCGAAACTTATGACCGCACGACAAAGTTTCAAGAATATCGGATGGGCAATGAGAATTTAACCGATTATATTTTAATTTCGCAGGATAAATGTTTTGTCGAACATTTTAATAAGCAAGCCGGTAATACTTAGGTTTATCAAAGTTATAGCGAGATCGATGATATTTTGAGCATCAAAACAATTGACTGCGCACTTAGTTTGCTGGAAATTTACGACCGCGTGGACTTTGAGATTCAGCCTGATTTTGAAGAATTCGAGAAGCAATAAAAATTATGGACTCACAACTTTTACGCTCGGAGGAACTCGGCATCAGGCTTGAAATTGTCAATGGTTTGCCTGTCTGGGAAGCCTCACCCGTCATCCGTCATCAAAAAGCGGTTGATCGGATCCGTGACTCCATTAAGCAATCGGAAGAAGACGATAAATCCTGCGATTGCTTTCACGTTGCTGACATTTACATCCAGTTTCCGGACAGTTCACTGAAGCGTCCGGATATTTCAGTGTTTTGTAAAACTCCAACTGAAACAGACACAGCAGTTAGAGAAATTCCCGATGCGGTAATTGAAATTATCAACAAAGGTTACGAGAAAAAAGATTTGGAGGTTGGAGTGCCTTTTTATCTGGCAAACGGCGTAAATGATGTTGTAGTGTTTAATCCGTATACCGATGAAGTTCTGCATTTCTACAGGGGAGAAAAGCGGGAAATGACCTCGCCCGTGGCGATTAAATTTGAATGCGGCTGTAGTTGTATGGTTTAGAATAAATTCTCCGGCAAATTACATTTGACTTCCAACCTTTAACATAAATATGTATCCAGAAATTTTTCGCATCGGCAGCTTTCCGATTAATACTTACGGCGTTCTGCTGGCGACCGGGTTGTTGCTGGCTTTATACACTGCCGCGAAACTTGCTGCAAACGACGGGTTGCCGCGCGAAAGAATTTATGACTTGGGTTTATGGACGATTATCGGCGGTTTGATCGGATCAAAAATTCTTTTGTTTCTTCTCGAAGATAACGTAAATCTTTTCTCGCTCGATTTTTTGCGCTCCGGTGGTGTTTATTACGGCGGTCTTCTAGGCGGGTTTTTCACTCTCGCCTTTTTGATAAGGTTTTACAAACTTCCTTTCTGGAAAGTCGCCGATGCTTTTGCGCCCGGTGTCGCTCTCGGACAATTCTTCGGGCGACAGGGGTGTTTTTCCGCCGGGTGCTGCTGGGGCAAGCCGACGGATTTGTTGTGGGGCGTGCATTTTACCGAGCTCGGACACGAAAACACCGGCGTTCCGATTTATACGGAAGCGGGCGAAAATCTTTATCTGCACCCGACACAGCTTTACGAATCGGTTGCGATGCTGATTGTTTTCGGAATTTTAATTTTTCTGCACCGGCGTAAACGTTTTGACGGTCAGGTTTTAATAGCATATGGCATAATTTACGCGCTCGTTCGTTTCACAATCGAGTTTTTTCGCGATGATCCGCGCGGCGATTTTCTTGGGTTAACGACTTTGACCGGTCTTTCAACTTCGCAGATTATCAGCCTTATCGTTGCCTTCGGAGCGATTATTTTAATGTTTTTGAGATTACGAAAATCTTCTGGCGCGACGACAGTTTAAAAATTATAGTGAATCAGGACAATTCAAATCTAAATTTTCAAGTTTCAGCGGTGGATGCCGGAGCGCGACTCGATGCGTTTCTGGCTGAAAACATTGAAGATTGGTCGCGCTCGCGTCTGAAAAAGATTATTGATGAAGGCGACGTTTTGGTTAATTCCCAAAGCGCGAAATCTTCTTATAAACTTCGTGAAAATGATGAAATCGAAATAGAATTATCTGAATCGGAGACAATTGAAATTTTTGAACCGGAAGATATTCCGCTCGAAATAATTTTCGAAGACGAATTTTTCGCCGTCGTCAACAAACCAGCCGGAATGGTTGTGCATCCGGGCGCGGGCGTTAAAAACGGCACGCTGGCGAACGCCGTCGCGTTTCGGTTTAATCTGCCGGATGCGGTATTCCCGATTCAAAATTCTTCTGACGAGCAGTCTAAAATCCAAAACATCAGATCGAAAATCGGCATCGTTCACAGGCTTGATAAAGACACTTCGGGCTTGATTGTCGTGGCGAAAAACGAAGCGGTTCACGAAGCGATTGCTGAACAATTTCGCAACCGCGAAGTTTATAAAAGTTACGTCGCGCTCGTCCACGGCTTGATGCGCGAAAATACTGGAAAAATCGATGAACCGATTGACCGCGATCCGCGCAACCGTCTGAAAATGGCGGTTCGAAACGGCGGGCGCAACGCGCTTTCGCTCTGGAAAGTTCGCCGAAGGTTTGATCGTTTTACGCTTCTCGACGTTGAAATTAAAACCGGACGCACACACCAAATCCGCGTTCATTTGGCGTATAAAAACAATCCGATTGTCGGCGATGAAACATATAACGAAGGGCGCGATAAAACTGTTGCCGACGCGCAAATCCGGCAGGCAATTGCCGACTTAAACCGCTTTTTTCTGCACGCCGAAAAGCTGAGTTTCACGCACCCGAAAACTTTGGAGAAGATGGATTTTTACGCGCCTTTGGCTGCTGAATTAACGGAGCTTTTAAAAGTTTTGAGACCAATTTGAAGTAGTTATTTCTCTTGTTGATTAATCGCTTAATTTACCCGAAAGCCAAAATTGCCCGCTGACCACGCCGCCGATTTTCGGCGCGTCCAAAACTAATTTCATATCCGCGACAACATCCGTCTCACCGCCCAACGTGTCCACTAAAAACCAGTAAAAATTATTGCCGGAAAGCGTGTTCTTTTTTAAATCAAATTCTTTGATGATGCCCGCAAAAATCGCAATCGGACGCGCGGCGCTTGAATCAGACGTTTCATCTTTGGCATCAGACGCGAAAAGTCCGCTCGAAACGAACGATTTTGCAGCGCGTTTTATTTCGTCTTCCTGACTGTCGCCGTATTCTTTTTCATCGGCAAAAATCTTAAAATCGTTTGAAGCAAAAGCCGTCAATTGGATTTCGCGAACTTGCGGAAGCCGCATTTCGCTCGAAAGTCGAAAATTAGGCGCGTCAAAAACAAACGGATAATCGCCCGCGTCCATTTCAAAGTCTTTCGGATTCGCCCACGCGTAAAATCCGCCGTCAAGCTCCGACGAATCGCGCTCGATCAATTTTGTTAAAGCGACTTTTCTTTGGCTTTTACCCGCAAAATGCGGATTAAAACCTATTAATTCCTGCTCATTATTTCCCTGCAGATAAATTTCCGCGCCCGAGTCATCGGCAAATCTCAAATAAAAACCCTGCGGACATTTTATTGATTCAACATACTGAATCGTTTCGGTAATCAAAATATTAACGTCCTGCTCGTTTTGGACTGGAAAACCGATGTCGGATAAATTGCTCATAAAAATTAAAAAGTTTTTAGCCGCGAACAAACACGAAAGGACACGAAAAAAGACAAAAAGAAAAAATTACTGAGAAAAGCAGCAGAAACAAATTAATTTTCCGGTGTATTCTTTCGTGTCTGTTCGTGTTTGTTCGTGGCTGATCTGTTTTAACCCGCTGATATTGTTTCGCTTTTTTCTTCCCGCAAGCGCATTGCATACATCGGAAATTTTTGCGTCAATTCAGCGACTTCTTTTTTGACGTTTGATTTTGTTTCTTCGGATTCTGGTTCGCGCACAATCGAAGCGATCAGTCGGGAAATCTGCGTCATTTCCGCTTCTTTCATTCCGCGCGTGGTCAGAGCGGGCGTTCCGAGACGAATTCCGGAAGCGACAAACGGTGAATTAGTATCAAATGGGATCGTATTTTTGTTGACCGTAATATGAACTTCGTCCAAAACCTTTTCGGCAGCTTTCCCGGTGATTCCTTTTCCGTCCTGAAAAACATCCACTAAAACCAGATGATTATCCGTGCCGCCTGAAACCAACCGCAATCCCTGATTTTTAAGCTCCATTGCTAAAGCCTGCGCGTTGTCGAGAATCTGTTGCTGATAAGCTCTGAAATCTGTCTGCAGAGCCTCGCCGAACGCCACGGCTTTTGCGGCGATGATATGCACCAGCGGTCCGCCCTGAACGCCCGGAAAAACGGCTTTATCAACGGCTTTGGCAAATTCTTCGCGGCACAAAATAAGACCGCCGCGGGGACCGCGCAGAGTTTTATGCGTTGTTGTCGTCACGAATTCGCAGTGTGGAACAGGCGTTGGGTGCAAACCGACGGCAACCATTCCGGCAATGTGCGCGATGTCCGCCATCACAATCGAGCCGACCGACTTCGCAATCTCGCCGATTTTTTGGAAATCAATCGTTCGCGGATAAGCCGACGCGCCGCAGATAATCATTTTCGGGCGTGTGTCTTCAGCCTTCCACTGCAATTCGTCGTAATCGATCTGCTCAGTTTCCTTGGAAACGCCGTAATCAGCAACTTCATAATTTAAGCCCGAAAAATTCATCGGATGCCCGTGTGTCAAATGCCCGCCGTGCGACAGATTCATTCCCAAAATCTTATCACCGTGATTTAAAGACGCGAGAAACACCGCCATATTCGCTTGTGCCCCCGAATGCGGCTGCACATTGGAGTGCTGTGCGCCAAAAATTTCCTTCGCGCGGTCAATCGCTAACTGCTCTACCGTATCGGCAAATTCGCAGCCGCCGTAATAACGCTTTTTCGGATAACCTTCAGCGTATTTGTTCGTAAAGACCGAGCCCATCGCCTGTAAAACCGCTTCGGACACAAAATTTTCCGATGCGATCAGTTCCAATCCATTTGCTTGTCGCCGTGTTTCATCATTAATCGCTTTGCTGATAATCGGGTCCGCTTCCGCTAAATTTGTTGTAAAAAAGTTGTTCATTATGATTCCTCAAATTTTTTCCGCTTCCGTTTGAATTGCTTTACATCATAAACCGTAAATAATTTACTCTCAAATCGCTCTGCCGCAAAAAAAAACGCCGCCCGGAAGGAGCGACGCTTCGACTAAATTTGCTTTTACAAAAATGCTACGACGCTTTCTTCATATTGGCTTCGATTTGCAGTTGAACCGTTATATTGTCCGATAATGTCGCCACGCCGTTGGGCATATTAGTTCCGTAATTGACGCCGAAGTCGCGGCGGTTGATGGTTGTTTCAGCCGCGATGCCCATTTTCATTCCGCCTTTTTCCCCCGGCAGAAATCCGACGACTTGAAACGGAATCGTCATTTGTTTGGTTACGCCCTTCATTGTAAAATCGCCGGTGACAAGCCAGTTTTTTCCTTTCTTTTCTACTTTTATACTTTTAAAGGTCATCTCCGGATATTTTTCGACTTCAAAAAAATCAGCCGTTCGCAGGTGTTTGTCGCGCGGCGCAACTCCTGTATCGACGCTGGTTGTCTTGGCGGAAAATTCCACCGTTGATTTGGTGACGTCTTTTCCGTCGTAATTAAGCGTCCCTGTAAAATCGCGGAAATAGCCGGAAACATCGACCAAACCCATATGTCTGACGCGAAAACCGATTGCACTGTGCGCTTTGTCAAAACCGTATGCGCCGGTTATTTCCTCGGGTTCTAATTTTGTATCGACAGCAAACGCTTCGGCAAACGCTTCTGCCGAAACCGTATTTGAATCCGCGCCTAAATTAAATAATGCGATCATCGCGGAAAAAGTTAAGATTCCGATGATTAAAAAAGTGGTTTGTTTGATTGTCACATCTGCTCCTTTATCTTATCTGTGTTTGATTGACCCACTGTTAAAAGCGGTAAAAATTTACTTTCAAAAATTAGTTGGTGATTTCCGCAACTCGCTTACCTTGAAAGCGCGCTGCCGCAAGTGCTGTTTTGTCGGGTGGAATCGTACCGTTACCTAAGGTGTGCGAAACGCCGTAGGGGTTGCCCATCTGAAACTGAATCGGGTCATTGTAACCGGGCGAAACGATAATCATTCCCCAGTGATAAAACACCGAATTGAACGACAAAATCGTGTTTTCGTGTCCGCTGTGCGCCGTCGCCGCGCTCGAAAAAGACGAGCCGATTTTATCAATTAACGCACCCTTCGCCCAAAGCCCGCCGGTCGTGTCAATAAACGCTCGCAACTGCGAAGCCGCCCCGCCGTAACGCGTCGGCGTCCCAAAAACAATCGCGTCCGCCCATTCCAAATCAGCGGTTGTCGCCTCGCTCACATCTTTTGTCGCTTCAATGTTTTTCTTCCAGTCTTCGTTTGAATTTATCGCTGCTTCGGGCGCGGTTTCCTTCACTTTTAACAGCTTTGTCTCCGCCCCCGCTTCCCTAGCTCCTCAACCGCTTTCGCCAACGCGTAAGTCGTTCCCGTCGCGCTGTAATAAATGATTGCCATTTTCGCCATTATAATTTTTTCTCCCTTTGTTCGTATTTTTGAATAATCATAAACCTTCTTGCAATGCTTCAATAATTAGTTTTAATAATTCAGGTATTGACGACGTGAATACTGTTTCAATTAAGTTTGGTTATTTATGTTTGTAATTAGAAATAAGTTGGTTTATTTTTGTTTCAAGCACCTTAAACTCCCTAGCTTCAATGTTTCCGTCTTTAAGAAGTTGGTTTAATCTATCTAAATGATTTTCCAATGCTCTGAGTAAAATGATTTTTGGGATGTTGCTAACAGCGTGAAGTTGAGCTATTACTTCGTGATATCTGAAAGTCATTTTATCAACTTCAAAATCAAATCTGATAATATCTTGTATATTACTAGGTGGCACAACTTGGCTTTCCTTTAAAATTATCATTCGCTTTTTTCCTAGTTGTTTCATTAAGTATCCTAGTTCATGGTAAACATTCGGCTTACAGTAATATTTGCCCTCGGATTCTATATCTCTTGTCATTAAGATAATTCCAACTGTTGTGCTATCTAAACTTTCATATAACTGGTTTGAAAGAAACTCTGATGGAGTAGCCTCCATAATTTTAACGGAAAAAATAGGAGTTGGTGTTTGCACAAAGTCTTCTGTTAAATATTTATGGAGTAATTGTGCATAACTGTTAGGAGACCCTATCCCATCTCCTTCTTTTTTCCAGCTACAAGTTATAAACACTGTCTCATTTGGTATGGCTGGTGATAAATCAGCACAGTATTGGTTAAATTTTTTGGAAATCTGTTTCTTCCAGCCAGTTATAGCTTTATCGTCATCACAAATGCCTCTTATTAAACAAATTCTCTCAGCTTTATTTTCAAAGTCTACATTTTGTGGACTTCTTAACTTACCTAATGAACTTATTGCATCTCTTTGATAAAATGTAGCGTCTTCACAATCTAGTGTAACGTCCAATTCCCATAGATAGCGAAAATGATCCTCGAAAGCCTCAAAGGCTTCTTTGTCAGATTCATTATTTTTATCAATTTCAATTAGTGGTGTATTAAAAAATAATTTATTGTCTTCACGTCTTGCTTTGGCAAGAAGATACGCGTCACAAAATAAAGTGTTATTAATAAATAAACCGCAAAATCCAGAACTAATAGGTGTAAATCGGAGAGTTATAGATGAAGGATTATCTTTTGAATTCCAACCGTGTGTAAAATGAAGTTCTCTTTCTATATTCTGGAGATGTCTTAAATTCGCCTGTTGGGTAGTTACACTAAATGAACCATTAAAAACATACTCATCCAATTGTTCACTGAGTTCAAAATCTCGGGAGTAAATTGGCTCTGACATGCTAGCCCTTAGAAATGAAGTTTCAGCCTGAATTCTAGAGTAAGTTGCGACAGAGTATTGATAATCAAATAAAAATCTTACCTTTACGAAAATGTTCTTTGAATGTAATTTATCAGACCTCAATAGCAAATCTTTAAATTCATTATAAACGTTCGCGTCACCAAGAATATTACTTCCATCCAGTAGTGTAGAGGCTGAAACACCAACATAATCAATTTTGACAAACTTATCGTATGACTTACCTCTTATATTCTTGGGATTGTTTAAAGTTATTGCGTTTTCGATTAGGGTGTCATAACTAAGTAAATCTCGTAACCTTGCTAAATAGTCTTCTGATTTTCTTGAATGGAAAGTTTTCATGCCTTTATACTCCAAAAATTAAACATTTTCAGCGTGCTCTGTTCCGCTAGGCGTAATAAGATTTTCTCTGAGATGTAGGATAGGCTAATTTGTAAGAGCAAAAATAATCTAAAGTGCGAACTTTTGCAATAGTTTTTTTAATTATTTATTTTTCGGAATCAGATATTTTCTACCTTTCAATTTCTTCGGCAACAAATCCTTCGCCGTAGCCCAAATCTTTCATCAGTTTGGTCGGCGCTGCGAAGATTTAAGGGAACAGGCAGGTTGCCGTGTTTGCGGGCGTCTTCGAGCGCGGACAAATAAGCTCCGTAAACGCTTTTATCTTTTTGCATTGTAACGAACAAGCGACAAATAATCAGCTGCCCATCTGCCACGTTTTTATCCATTCAATCGGATGAATAAGCATTAGGATATTAATTAAAAGACTGTCGTGAATCCAGAAAATTAAAACGATTTCAATTACGGCAAACACCGCGAGCGAACGCCACATGGCGAGTTTATGCGCGACGAGAAATCCAGCGGCGCAGCAAACAATGTCGCCGAATGAATTGGCAATCGAATCGCCGAAATATTCGAGCGAAATGGTCGCGGCGCGATAGCGTTCGATGACAAATTTTGAGTTTTCCAAAACTTCCCACGCGCTTTCGGCAAAAACGGCGATGAAAAGCAGCCACGCGAGCAATATTCGGCGGCGGAAAATCAAATACAAACTTCCGTAAAAAACCAGTCCGTGAAGAACGTGCGTGAAAGAATATGGATCAAAAAGATGTTGCGAATTGTGCGTTCCCCAAGCGTCGCCTGACCATAAATAAAGAGGTGTGTCCCACTTGCACCACCAGATTCTGCCTTGATAATAAAGCGCGAAAATTGCCGCGCCAATTACTGCGATCGTCAGAAGATATGGCAAGCTTTTATTGAACGAATACCAGTTCGTAATTTTCGCAGCATTATTTTCTTCAATTGCTTCAGACATTAATTTGTTTCGGTGTATGTGCCGCTTGTTTTGCCGGCGAATTCGCCGCTTTGCTGAAGCAGTTTGGCGATCAAACCGGTCCAGCCGGTTTGATGGCTCGCACCTAAACCGCAGCCCTTGTCGCCGTGAAAATACTCGTAAAAAAGAACAAGGTCGCGCCAGTGTTCATCAGTTTGAAACTTTTCTGAGTTGCCGTAGAGAGCCCGATTTCCTTCCGCATCCTTGAGAAAAATATTTGACAGGCGACTTGATAACTCCTGCGAAATCTCCCACAGCGTGAGCATCTTTTCTGAGCCGGTGGGAAACTCTATTTTGAAATCTTCGCCAAAAAAGAAATCAAACTTTTGCAGAGCTTCGATTAACAGATAATTGACCGGAAACCAGATCGGACCACGCCAGTTTGAGTTGCCGCCGAACATCCCGGAGCGCGATTCGCCCGGTTCATAATCGACCGTATATTTTGTGTCAGCGACTTGAATCGTAAAAGGGTTCGCCTTGTGAATGCGCGATAGAGAGCGAATGCCGTAATTCGACAAAAACTCGCTTTCCGAAAACATGACGCGCAGAACGCGGCGCAGGCGATCCGGGTTGACCAGCGCGAGCAGACGCCGATTTTCCTTGCCGGGCTCCTGCATACAGGCAATCTGGTCGGTTAAATCCGGGCGATGTTTCAAAAACCATTCGGCGCGCTTTTTGAAGGCGGGCAAATCTTCCAGCCACGCCTCTTCCAGAGTTTCAACGGCGAAAAGCGGAATCAGACCGACCATCGAACGCAGACGCAGAGGGATATTGCGCTCGTTCTGGAGATGCAGAACGTCGTAGTAAAAACCGTCGCGCTCGTTCCAAAGCTCGGTGTTTTCGTTGCCGAGATTGTTCATCGCGTCGGAAATATATACGAAATGCTCGAAAAATTTACTCGCCACATCTTCGTAAACTTTGTCTTCTTTAGCTAGTTCGAGCGCGATTGCCAGCATATTCAGGCAATACATCGCCATCCAGCTTGTGCCGTCAGATTGCTCCAAAAGCCCGCCGTCAGGAAGTTTCGTGTTTCGGTCAAAGACGCCGATGTTGTCGAGCCCGAGAAATCCGCCTTCGAAAACGTTGTTGCCTTCGGCGTCTTTCCGGTTGACCCACCACGTAAAATTCAAGAGGAGTTTATGAAAGATTTTTTCCAGAAATTCGCGGTCCGGCTTGCCCGTGCGTTTAGCTTCGATTTGATAAATTCGCAGACTCGCCCAGGCGTGAACCGGCGGATTAACGTCGCCAAACGCCCATTCATACGCGGGAATCTGCCCGTTCGGATGCATATACCATTCACGAAGCAAAAGCGTGAGCTGCTCTTTGGCAAAATCCGAATCCACCAAAGCCAGTGAAATACAATGAAACGCCAAATCCCACGCCGCGTACCACGGATATTCCCACTTATCCGGCATCGAGATCACGTCGTCGTTGTAGAGATGTTTCCAGTCAACGTTGCGCCCTTTTAGACGCTCCTTCGGAGGCGGCGCGAATTTTCCGTCCCCTTCGAGCCACGATTTCGGGACGTAATGATAAAACTGTTTTGACCAGAGCATTCCCGAAAGCGATTGCCGCATCACGTTTTGCGCGTCGTCGCTTAAATTGTCCGGAATGATTTCGGCATAGAACTCGTCGGCTTCCTTTTTTCTTTCGATAAAAACGCTTTCGCAATCCTTGATAAATTCGCCGCGGGTTTTAAATTGATTGCTGCTGACCGCCGATTGCTGATTCCCGAGCCGCAGATAAATGGTTTTACTTCCCTGCGGCGCGATATCAAAAACATACCGCGCCGCCGCTTTTGTTCCGGTTTGCCGCGAATTAACGGCTTCTTTCTTATTATTGACGATAAAATCATTGATTCCGTCTTTAGCAAAAAACGACTCATTTTCGCCTCCATAAAGTTTTTGAAAATTCGTCTCGTTTTCAGTAAAAAGCAGATTCGAAGCGCCTTCGCTCATTAAATAAAAATCGCCGCGTTTTTCTTCGCGCAGATGAACGAGCGAAAGATTTTCTGCTGTGATTTCAATTTCTTTCATCTGCGGCTTTTGCGCGGTTTTATACCACGTCCAGCGATTGCGAAACCAGATTGTCGGCAAAATTTGCAGCGGCGCGGTTTCGGTTGCGCGATTTGTCGCCGTAATTTTTATGCAAATATCTTCGTTATCGGCTTTGGAGTATTCCACCAGAACATCAAAATATTTGTTTTCGTCAAACACGCCCGTGTCCATTAATTCGTATTCGGCTTGCGATTTATCGCGTTTCCGGTTTTCCTCATAAAGTTTTTCGTATGGAAACGCGCCCTGTGGATATTTGTAGAGAAACTTCATATACGAATGAGTCGGCGTATTGTCGGCGTAAAAATAATATTCTTTGACGTCTTCGCCGTGCGCGCCTGTGTCGCCGCCAAGTCCAAAAAGCCTCTCCTTCAAAATCGCGTCCTGACCGTTCCATAAGGTCAACGCGAAACAAATGCGCTGTTTGCGGTCGCAAATTCCGGCAATTCCGTCTTCATTCCAGCGATACGCTTTTTGCGCGGCTTGTTCAAACGGAAAATAATTCCACGCCGCGCCGTCTGCGGAATAATCTTCGCGCACTGTTCCCCAGGCGCGTTCACTGACATACGGTCCCCAAAGTTTCCAATCCTTCTCGCGCCTTCGGGCTTCGTCGAGCCTTTTTTCTTCTGCTTTCACAATGTTTGTAACCTCGATATTTTTCGGTAAAAAGATGTCATACAATTCGCTCCGGCACCTCGCTTTTATATTTTGAGTGTTGAATCGCCAGCGAAACACTAAGTCCCATCAGCATAAAGAAAACCATCGCCACTTCGGCGTCGCCCAGATTGAAATGCACTAAACCGCTCGTAAAAAATCCGATCAGACTGCCGAATCCGCCCAAAACAATTCCTTTCTCACGCCAATCAAGGGATTTTGAGCTTTGAGCTTTGAACTTTGAACTTTGAACTTTGATCCACAAACAACTTAATAATGTTTTTCCGTATCTCCACAGAATCCAGAACCACAAAAGAAGCGACGGCAAGCCGCGTTCGACCAGAAGCTGGAGCGGCGTCGAGTGAAAATGTCCCATCGGTAATCTGCCGTCATCAAATAAATGCCATTCCTTGGCGTAACGCTTGATCGAATCCATTCCAACGCCGAAGAAAAAGTTCCGCGCGTCTTTTGTCCACAAGTTAACCCCTTCTTTATAAACGGTTTGTCGATAAATTGTTGAATCGTCCTTCTGGTCAAAGAAACCGACCTGGCGGCTCTGCTGCACAAAAATGAGCGTAATAATTCCGAGCGGCACAGCGATTAAAGCCAATGTCAGAAGCATTCTGCGGCTTCCGTTCAACAAAACAGTCGCAAACGCCGCTGCCAGAAAACCGAGTTGCGAGGCGCGCGTGACAGTTAAAATCAGCGCGAAAATCATCCCCAGAAGACAAAAAATCAAAATAGCGCCGCGCTTTGAACGCTTTTCCTCGAGCGCGATAAAAAACCCGAAGACGAGCGCGGCGATCAGCTGCAGAACTTCCGAATAAGTCGTGTAATGCCCGTAAAATCCCGCGGAACGCCAGTTTTTGCTTTTCTTCCAATCGGTGATGCCGAGCTTTTCAAACGTGCTCGCGCCGTTCAGTAAATCAGAGCGTTTTACTTCGACCGTAAAATAAAAATCGGGGCGATAAAATTTAACATTCGTGATCTCGTTCTGCTCAACAAAAACGATTAAATCGTCGGGAGTTTTGAGTTTTTTGCCATTTGCTTCGAGCAAAGTATCGCCTTCTTCCAGACGAGCTTTAGTCAGCGGGCTGCTCGCGCTAACGCCGTGAATTTCCACGCCGCGCCCGAAAATGCGCTCAATCGGCGTCCACAAAACATTGACCATACACGAAAAAATTAAAGCCGAAGCTAAAAATTTAACAGCGCGGATAGTTTTGAGATTATTGATGACAAAATAAAAGATGAGAAAAAGAGCGACGTTGCGCAGCCGGTCAATCGAAGTCGCCGGATCGTATGAAAAAACGGAGGTAACCGCCGACCACCCGAAAAACAGCCACAAAGCAATGTCGAGCGGAGTTTTCACAAACTTCGGGCGCGGCTTAACGCACATCCGAATCAGCCACAGAAACATTCCCGAAAGCCAACTGATTTGCGTCGCGGCTATCGAATGCGGCGCCGACAAAATCATCAAAATCAAAAATATAAAAACGATGCGCTCAAGCCATTTCAAAAGAAGATTTTCCGTTTCAATCCGGGCAAGACGGTCAAGCCAATTTAAGAATTTTTGCATAAAAATCAGCCGCCACTAACGCATTTTGTCGCGCCGCGAAGATTAATGGTAAACGGACACAGATTAACACAAATTAACTTAGTGGAAAGTGGTAATTGTTTGTCTTGGTGGAACTCAAGCTTCAGTTCGCTTATTAAAGTTACGAACTAAAGTTCGCTTTCCATTAATTGTGCGATTATCATTGAGCTATGAATTCTAAAAATGTGCAGACTGATTTGAGCCTGACCGCTGAAATCAAACTTTATTACGATCTTTACGTTCCCGAAAATATCGTCAAGCCAGCGCCGCTGCTCATCGCGGTTCACGGTTACGGAGCGCACAAACGTTATATGATGCGTGAAGCGCGAGCAGTTTCCGCTGATAAATTCGTCGTCGCTTCAATTCAGGCGCCTTTTCAGCACTGGCGCGACGCGGGCGGAACATTCAAAATCGGTTTCGGTTGGCTGACCGATTTCAAACCCGCGGAATCCGTCGCGCTGCACCACAATTTTATTCTCGAAGTGGTTGAAAAACTCGCCGGCGAAAAGATAATTGACGACGAAATTTTTCTCTACGGATTTTCGCAAGCCTGCGCGTTGAATTTTCGCTTTGCTTTTTCTCATCCGAAAATTTTGTGCGGCGTAATCGGCGCGTGTGGCGGAATTCCTTCGGATTTGGCG
>MWVV01000276.1_pt1 | contig 18581 bp, 15 predicted proteins | sample 1047281 | NCBI WGS metagenome assembly MWVV01 (sample SAMN06349986, study PRJNA376086) | soil metagenome | isolation source: PT-2 sample Antarctic (ecotone) soil | place: Antarctica | collected 2015-01-13 | reverse complement strand
AACAATGACCGGATATGCCGCACAAATGGCAGATGAATGGAAAGACGGCGAGGTGCGCGATATTGACAAGGAAATGATGCATCTGACTTTGCAAATCGTCGGCAAAACGCTTTTCAGCGCGAATGTGGCGGACGATGCCGATGAAGTTGGCGCGGCAATGACGACCTTGATCGAGATGTTTAACTATTTACTTTTGCCGTTTTCTGAAATTTTGGAAAAACTTCCGTTTCCGCAGGCGCGTCGTTTTAACCGCGCCAAAGAAACTCTCGATTCGGTAATTTATGGAATTATCAACGAGCGCCGTGCGTCGGGCGAAGATAAAGGGGATTTGCTTTCGATGCTTCTTAACGCGCAGGATGAAGAAAGCGGCGCGGAAATGAGCGATAAACAAGTGCGCGACGAATGTTTGACGCTTTTTGTCGCCGGACACGAAACAACCGCCAATGCTTTAACTTTTACTTTCTATCTGCTTTCACAAAACCCCGACCGGGAATCAAAGCTGCACGAAGAATTAAACCGTGTTTTGCACGGCGGAAAATTACCGACCATCGAAGATTTGCCAAATTTGAAATACACCGAAAGCGTTTTAGCTGAATCAATGAGGCTTTTTCCGCCCGCTTGGGCGTTAGGGCGCCTTGCCGTTGAAGAACACGAATTTAACGGTTATAAAATTCCGAAGGGCGCACTTCTTTTACTCAGTATGTACGTTTTGCACCGCGACGAGCGTTTTTGGGAAAACGCGGAAAAGTTCCAGCCCGAACGCTTTTTGCACGAAAATGCGATTAAAGAAGCCGGGCAAAAGTTTATCTATTTTCCATTCGGCGGCGGCATCCGGCGCTGCGTCGGCGAACAATTTGCCTGGGCGGAAGGAATTCTTCTGCTCGCCACCCTTGCCCGAAAATGGAAACTCACCTTGGCGCCTGAACAAAAAATTGGGCTTAGTCCGTTGATGACTTTGAGACCAAAATTTGGGATGAAAATGCAGATTGAAGAGAGAACATAAATTTAATCTGAAAGCCGTCAATCCGAATTATTCAATTTCTTCAATCTCTAAACGTCCGGTTAAACTCGCGATGACAGTAGCGAGTTCATCCGGTTCAACCGGTTTGGCGACGTGGTTTTGATAGCCGCTGGTTAGTGCGCGCACCCGGTCTTGGGCGCGTGTGAAAGCAGTTAATGCGATTGCTGGAATATTTTTGTGCTGGTCATTTGAAAGGCTTCTAACTTTGCGAATCAAAGTGTAACCGTCCTCGCCCGGCATTCCGATGTCCGACACGAGCAGGTCGGGATTTTTATCTTCAATCGCCGTCAAAGCTTCTTCAGCTGAATCAGCCGTTTCTACTGTTGCGCCGTAAAAGGTCAGCGACTGCACCATCAGCTGGCGCGTATCTTCTTCGTCATCAACTACTAAAATGAGCAGTCCGTCAAGACTTAAACTCAGCTTCGTTTCCAAATCGGTGGATTTATGTAATTTCTGAATTTCAGTTTCTTCCGCTTCTCGCGGCGGAGCGACCAGCGGAAGTTTGACGGTAAATGTCGAACCTTGATTCTCGCCTTGGCTGCGAGCGGAAACCGTGCCGCCGTGCATTTCGGTAATGTGCCGGACAATCGCCAGTCCGAGTCCGAGACCGCCGAATTTTCTGATGCTCGAAGCATCCGCCTGGCGAAATCGGTCAAAAACGTGCGGCAGAAATTCTTCTTTTATTCCGACGCCCGAATCTTTGACGCGGATTTCGACAAAGTCGTCGGTGCGCTCAATCTCCAAAGCTACTTCGCCTTCATTGGGCGTAAATTTGATGGCGTTTGAAAGTAAATTCCAGATGACTTGCTGCAAACGGTTCGGGTCGCCCGAAATATGTGAAACGTCGGCGTCTTCTTTTATTTCAAGCTTTATACCTTTGGCTTCCGCCGCCGGTCGAACGGTTTCAAGTGCTGATTCAACGACGTTAATCGGCTTAATTGTCATTATTTCGAGGCGCAGCTTGCCGGAAATTATCCGCGAAACATCAAGCAGATCTTCAATCAGACGATTTTGCGCCTCGCTGTTGCGAACAATCGTCGTAAATGCTTTTTTGGATGTTGCGTCGTCGAGTTTTCCTTTTTCAAGCAGCCGCGCCCAACCTAAAATCGAATTGAGCGGGGCGCGGAGTTCGTGCGAAACGGTGGCAAGAAATTCATCGCGCATCCGGTTGGCAATCTCCGCTTCTTTCCGCGCGGCTTGTTCGCGCTTAAACAATTCTTCACGTTCGCGTTCAGCCTCGCGGCGGTTGGTAATGTCACGAGCCGTTGAAATCAGACGGCGTGGTACTCCCTTTGAGTCAAAAACCGGCGCCACCGAAACATCCCACCATTTCAGGTTGCCTTTCGATGTTTTACAAAAACCTTCGAAATGCGCGGTTTTCCCTTTGAGCGCGGTTTGGACGGCTTGGTAAGCCAATTCGTTTTCGTCACCTTCCCAGTAATCAATCCACAACTTGGTGTCAAAACTCGTTGAATCTTCAATTTCCATCAACGAAAGACCGTTGGTGTTCATCGAATGAAACGTGCCGTCGAGTTCCAACACATTGATGCAATCGGGACTATTTTCAAAAATGCTCCGGTTAAATTCCTCACTATTTTTTAATTTGATTTCAGCTTTTTTGCGGTCGGTGATATTGGTATGCGAAACGACTGCGCCGCCATCTTTGCCGTGCATGGCGCTGACCTGCATAATAAACCAGCGTTCTTCGTGCGGCGCATGACACGGATATTCAAATGAAAATCCTGTTTTCTCGCCGCTCAACACTGCCTGTAAATTTTCCCTGACAAACATTGCATCCCTTTCCGCGCCGCTTGATTCCGCAGAGACGTCTAAATAATTCTGTCCGATGCTTGAAGTGATAAGTTTTTCATCCACACCGTTTGTTCGGGCGAAAGTCTGCCACGCTTCATTAACGGCAATGATTTTTCCGCTCATATCAATGACAGCAATTTGGGCAGGCAGTGAATCAAGAATGCCACGAGCGAAATTTTCGCTCTGGCGCAGCGTAATTTCATTTTGCTCACGATGCCGAATCTGCTCTTGTAATTCGACATTTTTGTTCAATAATTCGTGCGTTCTTTCTTCGACCCGCGTTTCCAAGCCCTTATTCATATCGCGCAGTTCATTTTGTACTTCGCGGCGCTTTCCGGTTTCACGAAAAATTGCAAAGTTCGCCAGCCCGAGCGATAAAATGCCGACAATGCTTCCTAAAAAAAGTATCTGAGAAGTGCTTCTGACGCTTTTGTCCAAATCAGCTTCCTGTGTGAGTAGAAGGTTTTTTTCAATGTCCTTCATCTCCCCAACAAGGCGGCGGATTTCATCCATCAAATTCTTTCCCTGATTAGAACTAACCTCCTCGACTGCTCGAGCAAAACCTTGGGTGCGGCGGATTTCGATTGTCCGCTTGATAAAATCCAGCTTTTCTCCGGCAAGATTTTCTAACTTTGTTGAATTTTCTGTTTGGACGGAATTATCCGCAACAAGAGTTTGTAAACGCTTTAGATTAGCATCGAGTGTTGCGGCTGTTTGTTTGTAAGGTTCTAAAAAAGATTCATTGTTGGTGAGGACAAATCCGCGTCCGCTCGCTTCAGCATCAAGGATTAAATATAAAGTTTCATCCAGTTCCAGCAGAACTTCCTGCGTGTGCTTTTCCCAGTTTATGGCTTCATTGAGAGAATTTGTGCTGTGATAAGCAAAAAAGCCGATCGTCAGGAGAAGTAGCAAAGCCAAAACAAAAGCAAATTTTATTTGTCTTTCGAGAATTAGTTTCATAGATTTTTTTCAAAACTTACTGAATCGAATTTGGATGGATGGTACTGATTATGTGACCGTTTAAGTGTTGAGAACTAAAATTATGATCCCAAAATTCTTTTTGTACAGGTATTGTCAACAAATATCACGGTTCTAGCGGGATATTAAAAAGTCTCGATTATTAATTTCCATTACTTTAAACCATTATATAAAAATTAATTCGATGAAAAACACTCAAAATTGTCAAAATCTTGTTTGCTCCAATTTTGCTTGATAAGGTTTATTAAATCAACTGCATCTAAAAGACCCCTGCTCTCGAATAAATTTAGAGAGGAAAATTGAAAAATGGCTTTTGAGACGAAAAAAGAAGTTCTTGACTGGTATGAAAAACAACCGAGAACATTAACCAAGGAATTTATTGACGGCATTAATTGGAAAGACATAAAAAATTATTCGCTCGATGACAAATTTGTGCCGGTCCTTCTGTATATGCGTGATGTTGAAGCTTTAACCGATATGTATTATGAAGAACTAAGGCGCACACCGACGGGAAAAGACCCGATCATCAGCAAATTTATGGAGCGTTGGAGCAACGAAGAACAGACGCACGGCGAAATCCTCAACCGTTTTTTGAACGAGGCGGGAATTGAAACAGAAGAAAAATGGCAACATCAAGTGAGAAAAGCAGTTTCAACCTTTTACACGGTTAATAACTATCTCATAACGTCTCTCACAAACCTTGTCGGGAAAAGGTTTACGGCAACGCACATGACTTTTGGCGCAATTCACGAAATGTCCACAACGCAAGGCTATCGCCGTTTGATAGAGCTTGCGAATCATCCGGTTTTAACAAAAATACTAAATGGGATTATCCGCGAGGAATCAGCACACGCGAATTTTTACCGCAGCGTGGCGCGGATTGAACTGGGAAATTCCGAGACCAGTCGGAAACTTGCACGATTTATTGTCAAAAATTTCTGGACTCCGGTCGGCAGCGGAGCAAAAACAAAAAAGGAATCAGATTACACGATTGCCACGCTTTTTCAGGGAAGTAAGGGGCTGGAGTCGCTCGATAGAAACGTTTCGCAGAGAATCCAGACACTTCCCGGATTTGACGGTTTGACAAAGGTAAGCGACAAAATCGGTCAAATTGTTTCACAGCAAACTTCAATTGTTTGATTTTGAAGGTAAAATGATTTGAGCCGAAGCAGCTTCAATGTATAATTTGCTTGGGAGCCAGAAAAAATGACTTTGACTATCGAAATTGAAGACACAAAGCAAAAATCCTTAGAGAAAATCGCAACCGAAAAAGGCAAGAAAGTCAGCGAATTTGTCGAAGATATTCTTGACGATTATTTGCATCGAAATGGTATCGAAAATAAAGAAACAAATAATTTAATGAAACTTTCCGAAACTTCTTTTAGCGAATGGGACAACGAAGAAGATACCGTCTATGACCGCTTATAAAAAATGGGATGTAATTCTTGTTCCTTTTCCTTTCACCGATTTAAGTTCCGCTAAACGTCGTCCTGCTTTAATCGTTTCCCCCGATATTTACAACGCAGGAAAAGACGTTGTCATTGCTTATGTAACAAGTCAAATGTATATGCCTTTGCGTTTTAGTGATTACAAATTGCAAAATTGGAAACAAGCAGGTTTGCCAAAGCCTTCGATAGTCAAAATGAAATTTGCGACGATTGATAAAGCGATTGTCGTTAAAACGATTGGTAAACTAGAAGATACAGACCGCGAAGAAATCGAAAAAATTTTACTTTCGTTCTTTAAATCATAATGTCCGGTAAAACTCCACGCCTTCTTTTAATTCAACGGCGATTTTTTGTTCTGTTTCGGCGTAATCGAGATGCGCGATTGTTTCGCTAAGTGCAAGAAAACGGTGAATATTTTTGCCGATCGCATCGGGGAAAAGTTTTTGCGCAATATCGAATGCCGTCGCGCTGTCTTTTGAAACAAAGTCAACGACTTTACGCTGGCGGTCGTCAATCGAGCGGACATAACGATGAAAAATTTCTTCAAAATCAAAAATTGGTTCGCCGTGTCCGCCGTAAACAAGCGTCGGCGAAAGCGAGCGAATTCGTGCGAGGCTGACCAGATACTCCGCCAAAGATTTAAAGCGTTTATTTGTGTCAACGGGGTTGGGCGAGATGACGGGGTTTGGCGTGATGCGTTTTAACACACAATCACCGGCAATTAGAGTGCGGTCGGCTTCTCTGAAAAATGAACACGAACCGGGCGTGTGTCCGGGCGTGTGCAAAACTTTCAGCGTTCCGCCGGCAAATTCAAGTTCCATTTCATCCGACAGTTCGCTGAAATCATTTTTATCGAGCGCGTCGGTCAAGAGGGAAATATCTTTATAAAGTTCCTGCATTTCGCGGAAAATCTCTAGCGACACTCCGGCACGGGTCATTAAGTTTTGATGTTCAACGCTCGCCAACCTGCCGAAAAGGTGTCCGGTTTCCCATCTGTGAATGAAAATTTCCGTATTTTTCGCCGCGTCGCGCACAGTTTGCGCCAAACCGCAATGGTCTTCGTGAGCGTGCGTGAGAACGATGCGCCGAACATCTGAAAAGTTAACGCCGTTTTCGAGTAATCTTTCGCGCAGAGCCTCGGCTGCTTCTTTTGTTTTCGGTCCGACATCAATCAGCGTCAAAGGCTCTTCTTTGATTAAAAAAATATTGACGTTGCCGATATAAAAAGGTGTCGGAATCGAGAGCGGAATTATTTTCATAAAAGTTTAATTGCGAATAACACGAATAACACGGATTGCAGGCAAAAGAAAATGCAAAAGACGAGCGGAAAAGTTAAAATATAATTGACCGTGAAATTTAAAATCCAAAACTCGAAATCCAAAATCCTCATAGTCGGCGCAGGTCCGGCAGGCGCTGGGTTGGCGATTCGTCTGGCGAAGAAAAATTTTGATGTAACTTTAGTCGAGCGCGAAAAGTTTCCGCGTCAAAAACTTTGCGGTGAGTTCATCTCGCCTGAATGCCTTTCGCATTTTAAAGAATTAGGCGTGTTCGGGGAAATGATTTCAGCGGGCGGCGAGCGCATCACCGAAACCGTTTTTTATGAGCCGGGCGGAAACTCCGTCTCTGTACCGAGCAAATGGTTCGGCGGCGACTTGCAGGGTGCGTTAGGTTTAAGCCGTGCCGAGATGGATTTTAGACTTTTAGAAAAAGCGAAGGAAGCGGGCGCTGAAGTTTTAGAAGAATACGCGGCAATCGGACTTCTTTCCGGCAAAGAGGGAAATATCAGGGGATTAAGGTTTCGCACCGTAAACGGTAACTTAAAAGAAATAACTGCCGATTTGATAATTGATGCAACGGGACGCGCAAGAGTTATAGCAAAATTAGCCGATAAAAATTTTTTAACTCAGAGACGCCAGAATAATTCTTCAAATTATCAAGTACCAACCACCGATCACAAGAAAGAAGCCAGAGTCAACCGAGTACGAACAACAAATAACGAACAAATCCAAAATCCAAAATCCAAAATCCAAAATCGCTTCGTTGGTTTTAAGGCACATCTTGAAAACGTCAATTTAAGCAGAGGAGTTTGCGAGATTTATTTTTTTCGCGGCGGTTATGGCGGTTTAAGTCATGTTGAAAATAATTTTGCCAATCATTGTTTTTTGATTAGGGCGGAAGTTGTCAAACAGTGCGGCGGCGATGCGGAAAGAATTGTTAAAGAAGTTATTTTTCAAAATAAACGCGCCTTTCAAACAATGAAAGATGCCGCGCCTGTTTCTGAATGGCTGGCGGTTTCGGTTGACGGTTTTGGCGGCAAAAACTTAAATCCGGCAAAAAATATTTTCGCGGTCGGCGACGCTTCGGCGTTTATCGACCCGTTTACAGGCAGCGGAATGCTGATGGCTTTTGAAGGCGCGGAAATTTTAGCGGAGGTCATCGCGGAAAATTACCTTTCACCCGAAAGGATTACAGAAAAATATCAGCTGCGGCACGCGGCGAAATTTCGAAAAAGATTACGCGTTTCCGCTTTGCTGCGGCGAGCGGCGTTCGTCCCGGCGCTGGCTAAACTTGCGATTTCAGGCTTGGGGATAAGCGCCAAATTGCGCGAGATTTTGGCTCGGCAAACACGCCAACCATTTCGCACCGATGAAAATAAATGAGTAAAAGTAACAAAAATTTAACTTTATGCTTGCTTAAAATCTGTATTTACTATTAAAATTTCAAAGCTATCAATCTATTAAAAAATCTGTCGGCTGAAATTTGAGATGTTTTGAGTGCAAAATGCGCTGAAAAATTTTCGAGCGAAAAAGATTTATCAACTCCATCCACAAAATATTTTTGCTGATTCCAAGCCGGCGGAATCATAAAAGGTCTTAAAATTGAGGAGATTAAAAGTAATGAAGGCACTTCATGGGCGTTTTCCCGTCGATATATTCGAAAAGTTTTTCACTTTGTTCATCATAATATTTTTAGGCGTAAGCGCGGCGTTTGCTCAAGCGCAAGCCAGCACCGCCGATTTGCGCGGGCTGGTGACCGATCCGAATGAAGCGATTGTGCCGGGCGCGACCGTCACGGCGCGAAATGCCGCCACTGGAATCACCCGCTCGGTGACGACCAATGACGAAGGCACGTATCAAATTTTTGCTCTGCCGCCGGGAGAATACGAAGTTTCGGCGGAAGCCGCGACGTTTAAAAGAACTGTCATTTCACCGGTTCGCTTAACCGTCGGACAAAGCGCCGAACTCGGAATCAAACTCGAAGTCGGCGGGCAGGACGTTGTCGTCAATGTTTCAGGCGATGATGTAGTTTTGGTCGAAACTACGAGGACTTCGGTTTCCAATACGATTGACGAGCAGAGAATTGAAAATCTGCCGGTAAATGAACGCAGCGCAACCGGATTTGCCTTGACAATTTCCACTGTCGGACGTGATAACGGTCGCCCGATTGGACCCGCGCCGACATCGGGCTTGAACATCGGCGGACAGCGCGGACGCTCGACGCTCGTGCAGGTTGACGGCTCGGATTTCACCGACAACTCGGTCAATGCCGCGCGCACAACCGTTTCGCAGGAAGCCGTGCAGGAATTTCAAGTGGCGACGAACTCTTACGCGCCGGAATTCGGACGCGCGACGGGCGGTATCATCAACGTTGTAACCAAGCGTGGAACGAATGATTACAGCGGAAACCTCTTCGGTTTTATCCGCGATAAAAGCATCCAGGCTCGCAACGCGTTTTCGCCGGTTGATAAACCGGATTTTCGCCGGACCCAATTCGGTGGAACATTCGGCGGACCGCTCCCGTTTCTGAACTTCGGTGAAGGCGGACCGGTGAGCACTTCCGGCAGAGACAAAAACTTTTTCTTCGCCTCATTTGAACGCCGCCAGCGCGATGAAACCGGATTTTTCACCAGCAATGTCGCGCAAGGTTTAAACAATTCATTTTCTTTTCCGGTAATTTCAGGCTTAAACCCGACGGCACGGAATTTTAGCGGCTTAACCACTCAACAGCTTTCATTTATCGGCAATACCGTTTCGCAAGGCGTTCAACTGCTCGGCAGCGCGCAAACCGCTCCGCAAGGCGCACAATTGATTTGCGCAGCCCGCGCTTATGCTTTTTTTGCTTCGAGCGGAAGCAGCACGGCTTTAACCGGATTTAATAATTTAGTTACACCGAATGACGGCAGTCAATGTCCGGCAATCAGCCCGATACTTCCGACCAATCCGATTGTCGGCTCGCGATTTTTATTGTCCGGCGCGCCTATTCCAATCAACACGCAAAACGCGCAGGGACAATTTATCGCGTTTCGTCCGCTTAATGACTTGCAGAGAACTTTTCCCGTTACCGACCGCTCAAACTTTTTCTCGTTTCGCACCGACCACAATCTCAACAATGATAATCAATTGACCTTCCGTTTCGGATATAATCCGGGAACGCTGACCGGCATTCAAGTCGAATCGCAAAATCAATCAATCGGACAAAATGATTTTTCGCGCACCGGTATCCAGGAACTCAAGGATTATTCTTTTACGGCGGGGCTTAATTCGACTTTGGGCGAACGCGCGGCGAATGAGTTTCGCTTTAGTTACGGCAGACGCGATGCCATTTTCCGCTCGGAAAACGGCGATGCGGTTTCATTTAACATTTCCGGCACGGCGTTCATCGGGCGCGAGCTTTTCTCGCCGGTTGACCGCACCGAAACGCGCTATCAAATTGCCGATAATTTCAATTATATTCTCGGAACGCACACGTTAAAATTTGGTGGCGACATCAATTTTGTCAGAATTCCAAGCGCGGTTTTTGAATTAAACTTCGCCGGACTTTTTAATTTTGGTCCGTTCGCGGCTGGTAATCTTAACCCGGCTTTCGGACAACTCGGGGCGCCTGACTTGACTCCGGTTCAATCTTACGGACTCGGTTTGCCGTCAACTTATATTCAAGGTTTCGGCGACCCGGTCAGCCGCATTAAAAATACGCCGATTGCCTTTTTTGCGCAAGACACATGGAAGGCGACGCGCCGTCTAACGCTTAACTACGGTGTCCGCTACGATTTGGAATTGACCGAAACGATTGCTCCGGTCGGTTTTAACGATCCGCTTTCACGCATCAATCTTTCGGCAAGCGATATTCTCGCGGCGCAGGACGTGCTCGGCGTGCAACAGGGATTTCCGCGCGACAAAAACAACATCGCTCCGCGTTTCGGTTTTGCCTACGACATTTTCGGTGATAGTAAAACGGTTGTGCGCGGCGCGCTCGGGCTTTTTTATGATCATCCGCTTCTAGCCGCCGCGTTTAACTCGGATATTGCTGATGCCGCACAGCAGCAGCAAGCTGTATTAACCGCGGGTAGCCCTGTGCCCACCGGTTTGCTCAACGCCGCGCAAGTTTTTCAAGGCACGGTTTGCGTGCCGGGTTCAACCTCGAACCCGCTTTGCGCGCCGGGAGTTTTCACGCCGGGCGTAGCTCCTACGGCACAGTATCAATTCGGCAGACAGCGTTTTAATGATCAGACCTTTTCGGGATTTGGAGCGGTTCTGCCATTCACGCTGCCGATAACCAAAGATTTTCAATATGCTTCGGCGACGCAGGCAAATTTGACCTTAGAGCGACAATTGACGAGCAATATGTCCATTTCGGCTTCATATATTTTTGTTGGCGCACATCACTTGCCGCATCCGACGGATTTGAATACGCCGAATACGGCATTGCAGATTCAAAATTTTCAACGTTTTGCCGGAAGATTACCGGCGACGCAAACCGAAGCGATTGCTTTTACAATTCCGGTTGCTCCGCCCGGTTCACCTGCCGGAGGCGCGGGCTGTACGGTCGTTATTCCCGGCGCGGTAGCCCAGTGCGCGGGCGGGCGAGTCGTCGCACCGGCTTTCGCCAACTTCTTCCGTCCGAGTGCGCCGAATTATTTTCTGACGCAGTCTATATTGAATTTATATAACGGAACTCCGGGTTTGCCGGCGCCGCTTCGTCGCACGCTCGATGATTTTAATAACGCTCTGGCTGGTTCGCTCCGAACGCCCGGAACAATTTCGCCGTTTGGCTCGGTTAACGCACAAGTTTCTGACGGAAACTCAAACTATAATGCTCTGAATCTTGAGCTAAAACGACGCTTTGCCAATAACTTAACGTTTTTAGCTTCTTACACTTTTTCAAAATCCATTGACGATTCGTCTGACTTGCAAACTTTGCTCATTCCGCAAGACCCGAACAATTTCCGCGCCGAACGCTCTTTGTCGCTCTTTGACCAGAGGCACCGGTTTGTCTTTAGCGGCGTTCTGGCTTCGCCGCAGGGCTGGCGTTCTGGTAGTGGATTTCAGCGATTCCTGGCTGATTTTACGATTGCGCCAATTGTGGAAATCTCCTCCGGTCGTCCGTTCAACATCATTACTAATTTTGATGCGAACAATGACCAAGCGTCGCAGACCGACCGCCCAAGCGTAAATCCCGACGGTTCGCTGTGCATTCCCGGTACACCCGGCTGCATCACGCCGCTGATCACGGACGGCAGATTTTCAGTCGGGAATCTCGGGCGCAATGAAGGGATGACACATTCGTTCGCTTCGGTCGATTTGCGCGTTGCGCGGGCGATTCGCTTCGGCGAGCGCGTACGGCTTGATTTGATTGCCGAAGGTTTCAACCTTTTCAATCGCTTTAACGAAGCTTCGGCATCGCCGTTTTTTAACGATGTCAACGCTTTCGGCGAGCGCACCAAGGGCGGAAAATATTTTAGCCGTCCGACGGCGGCTTTCGACCCGCGTCAATTCCAATTCGGTGTGAAGTTGTATTTCTAAAATTGAAACGTTAAAACGATTGTGATTTTCTTCGGCTGTCCGGCTTCGGTTAGGACAGCCTTTTTGTTATCTTTGAATTGTCGTGGATAGTTTAACCCTCAAAATCAAACAAAAAGCCTTCGAGATTGGCTTCCATAAAATCGGTATTGTCCGCGCCGAACCGCTTGTTCAAGAGAGCGAGCATTTCAAACAATGGCTGGAAAAAAACTTTCACGGCGAGATGCGATGGATGGAACGCGAGCCGGAAAAACGCACGAATACAAACTTAATTTTCCCTGAAGCAAAATCTATCATTGTCGTTGCTCTGAATTACTACACGCCGCACGAACACGAAGAAAGCGAAGAAAAAGGAAAGGTCTCACGCTATGCCTGGGGAGACGATTACCACGATGTTCTGAAGGAAAAATTGCGCGAGCTGCTTGTCTTTATTAAATCAATTGACGCGGCGGCTGACGGCAAAATCTGTGTTGATACCGCTCCCGTTATGGATAAGGCGTGGGCGGTTCGGGCAGGACTCGGCTGGCTCGGCAAACATTCAAACGTCATTACAAAAGAATACGGCTCGTGGGTTTTTTTAGGCGAAATTTTGCTTAACCTTGAACTCGCGTGCGATACCGAAATTGTCGAAGATCATTGCGGAACTTGCCGGAAATGCCTTGACGCTTGCCCGACAAATGCGATTGTCGCGCCGTATTTGATTGATTCAAAAGCGTGTTTGTCTTACGCGACAATAGAATTGCGCAAGCCGGAACTACCTGCTGAAATAGAAGAAAATCAAAACGGCTGGCTCTACGGCTGCGACATTTGTCAGGATGTTTGTCCGTGGAATCGATTTGAAAAACCGACCGAAGAAACACGCTTTGAGCCGCGCGCGGGAAATGTCTCGCCCGATTTAGACAAAATTCTTGCGCTTTCGACCGAAGATTACGTCGAAAAATTCCGCCGGAGCGCGATGAAGCGGGCGAAGTTAGATGGCTTGAAGCGAAACGCAAAGGCGCTAAAAGCAAAAAGACCAAGATAAAAAGTTAAAAATATTTGTTTCTCAAAAGCTTATTTTTAGCTTTCGGTAATCGGTAAAATTTACGAAATCAGTGCAGAGCTTTGTTTTCACGGCAGCAAATCTGTATCATTTTCTTAATGCTTCTGCGTGATGCTCACAACCGAATAATCCGCGATTTGCGCGTCAGTCTAACCGACCGTTGCAACTTTCGCTGTTTTTATTGTCTGCCAAACGGCGAGCCGCCAATGGCGCGCAAAGAAACGATTCTTACTTTTGAAGAAATCGAATACATTTGCGAGATTTTTGTTTCCTTAGGTATTGAAAAAATTCGTCTAACCGGCGGTGAACCGCTTCTGCGACGTGATATTGAAACTTTAATCGAAAAAATTGCCAGGCTTAAAGTCTCAAGTCTCAAGTCTCAAGTCTCAAGTCAATCAGAGATTGTAGCTTTAGATTTTCAATTCTTAAATAACGAAAATCCAGAATCCAGAATCCAAAATCCAAAATTGAAAGATTTGGCTTTAACCACCAACGGACACAGTTTTCCGCGACGTGCCGAAGCCTTGAAAAGTGCCGGATTAGACCGCGTAACGATTTCTTTGGACAGCTTACGGCGCGAAAGATTCAAGGAAATTACGGGTGTTGACACGCTTGAAAATGTTTTGAATTCTATCGAAGCAGCAGAGCGCGCCGGATTAACGCCGGTGAAAATCAACGCCGTCATCGTGCGCGGGCGCAACGACGATGAACTTGTTGACTTTGCCCTTTTCGCCCGGACGCGTGACGTGAAAATGCGCTTTATCGAATTTATGCCGCTCGATTCCGGACACGGATGGAACCGAAATCAAATTGTTTCCGCTCAAGAAATCCGCGAAACGATCAATGCTGCGTTTCCGCTTGAATTAAAAGAGAAATCGCGCGGCGCGGAAACGGCTTGGCGATATAAATTTGTCGATGGCGCGCCGGGCGAAATTGGCATCGTCGCGCCGGTGACGGAAATGTTTTGCGGCGCGTGTTCGCGCATTCGATTAACTGCCGACGGGCAAATTCGCACCTGCCTTTTTTCGACCACTGAACACAATTTGCGCGATGTTGTGCGCGGCGGCGCGAGCCGCGCGGAAATCGTCGAATTTATTCAAGCTGTCGTGCTGAAAAAAGAAGCCCGGCACACAATTAACGATGCGGAATTTGCGCCCGCTTCGCGCTCTATGAGTTTTATCGGTGGTTAAAATTTATTTTCATGGAAGGCTTACAACTGAATTTTTAATCCGCTCAGCATTAATCCTTTTGGATTTTTTATGTCAAACGAAGCTTGGCTCAACGGAGAACTCGACGGCTTCTCGCCGCTTGTGATGCCTGCCGCGCACGCGCTTGTGCAGGCGATTACGGATTTGGAAAGATTCGCGCCGCATTTGAGCAATGAGGAATTATTAAAATGCCCGAATAATTCCTCGTCAGTCGCATTCCATTTGCGACACATCGCGGGAAGCATCGACCGACTTCTTACCTATTCACGTGGTGAACAATTAAGCGAAATACAATTTGAATGGTTGAGGACGGAAAACAATCGCAATTCAAATTTAAATGCGGGTGAGTTGATACAAAAAGCGGTTGACGAAATTAATAATGCGCTTGATGCGCTGAAAAATGTCGCGCCTGAAAGTTTATTTGAAGAACGCTTTGTCGGGCGCAAAAAATTGCCGACCAATCTTTTTGGTTTGCTTTTTCACGTTGCCGAACATACGGCGCGGCACGTTGGGCAAGTTGTAACGCTTACTAAGATTGTGCAAAAAAGGGAAAACAAACTGACGCAGTAACGGCGCATCTAATAAATCAAATTTTGACTTAGTTCGGTTAGAATAAAATAAATATGGAAAATAAAAATATAGAAACGGCGACTTTGGGAGCAGGCTGTTTTTGGTGTGTCGAAGCGGTTTTTGACGACTTACAAGGCGTCGAATCGGTTGAATCTGGCTATTCGGGCGGACACACAGAGAATCCGACTTACCGAGAAGTCTGTTCGGAAACGACCGGACACGCTGAAGTAGTAAATGTAAATTTTAACCCAAATGAGATTTCATTCAAGGAAATCTTGCAAATTTTCTTTACTGTCCACGATCCGACGACTTTGAATCGGCAGGGCAACGACATCGGTTCATCGTATCGGTCAGCAATTTTTTATCACGACGAAAATCAAAAACAAATTGCTGAAGAAGTCATCAAAGAAGTTGGAGCGGAAGGCATTTATGACAATCCGATTGTCACGGAAGTTACTGCGTTTGACAAATTCTACATGGCGGAAGATTACCACCAGGAATACTTTGACAATAATCCGAATCAGCCGTATTGCGCAGCAGTCGTTGCGCCGAAAGTAGCAAAGTTTAGACAGAAATTTGTGGGTAGATTAAAGAAATAAAGAGGGTTAGGACTGAAAAAGATAAAAAGCCTTTTCATTTGAGAAGGCTTTTTATCTTTTTCAAAATTTGAAATTATTTAATCGGCGCGAGCCGCAGGATGCGGTCATCATCTTTCGCCGCATTGCCACGTCCGTCGCGGTTAGAAGTTGTGAACCAAATCGAGCCGTCCGGCGCCTCGGCAATTTCACGAATTCGCCCGAAAGTTTTTTCCAGCAGATTTTCTTGTGCAACGACTCGTCTGCCGTCGAGCCGGACGCGAATAACGCGCTGACCTCGCAAACATCCGAAAAAGAAATTGCCTTTGAATTCGGAAAAAGCGTTGCCGTTGTAAAACATTCCGCTCGCGGGCGCGCACGACGGAGAATATTCAAGGAGCGGCGTTACCATTCCGGCTCTGGTTTGTTGGTGGTGAATCTCCGCCCAACCGTAATTTTTACCGCGTTCAACAATGTTTACTTCGTCGCCGCCACCGCCCTTGCCTTCGAAACCGGAAGGTCCGTGTTCGGTTTGAAACATCAGATTTGAGCCGGGCTGCCAGGCTAAACCTTGAGCGTTGCGGTGTCCGATGGTCCAGATTTCCGGTCGCACGTTTTTTTTATTGACAAAAGGATTATCCGGCGGAACAGTGCCGTCATCATTCAGACGTAGGGTTTTGCCGGCGAGCGAATCCGTTTTTTGGGCTAAATTCCAATCGGTCGCGTCGCCGGTTGTAATGTAAAGTTTTTTGTCGGGACCAAAACGCGCGCGAGTTCCGGCGTGATTCGGCGCGGCGGGAATGTTTTCGACGATTGTTTTTGGCTCGGTTAGTTTGTTGTCGGCAAGTTTATACCGTAGGACTTTGACTTGATTTCCATCGCCGCGATAAGCGTAGGCGAGATAGAGGAATTTATTTTCAGAGAAATTAGGATGCACCGAAACGTCCATCAAACCGCTTTCGCTCGACGGCTCGACATCCGGGACGGTGTAAATCGGTTCGTTATGGAGTTTTCCCTTTTCAATCAAACGCACTCTACCCGGACGCTCGGTAAAAATCACATTTCCGTCAGGCAGAAACGCAATCGCCCAAGGCACTTCTAAACCGCTCGCCACCGTCTCAACACGAAATTTAACGGCTGTTTGATTATTGCTTTCATTATTCGGTACGCTTTCGGTCGCAACAATTTCACTCTCCGTCAACCTCGTCGATGGTCGAGTGCAACTTACCGCTATCAACCATAAGAAAAAAGCCATTTGAAAGACGATTAGTTTCATTATAATAAACATCCCACCGCATTTTTCGCATTATTGCGGTGAGATGAGTTGCTAAATTTGCTGCGGCTTTTTATTGTCGTTCTTCTCTTTTCGAGTTATTCGGGGTTGTTTTGTTCGCCGTATTTTTCCGCCGTCTCTCTTTCTTTCCCCCAAATGTGGTCGGTCACGCCGGTCACGCCCGCTTGTTTGGCACAATTGGCGCAGCAGAAAAAATTTTCCTTTGCCTCGACGCCGTGACCGATAATTTTACAGCCGCAATGAGCGCAGACAGGCGCTAACCGGTGAATCGCGCACTCAAAACAATCGAATACGTGACGACTTCCTGCCGTCACGACCTCAAAAGATAAATAATAATCGTTGCCGCAAACTTCACACTGAGCCATTTCTTAAAAACTCCTTATTTCATTTTGCCTTGAATACCTTTTATCATATTGAGGTGCATTTGCAGTGTCGGTAAAGTCTTGGCAGCAAAAGCTTTGGCGTCCGCGTCCGTTCCGCTTTCCGATTGCGCTTTAAACAAACTAACGTCTTTTTCATGAGCTTCAACCATCGCGTCAACGTATTCTTTATCAAGCTCCTCGCCTGAAAGTTTTGCCATATCAGCTGCCATCGATACCTGTTCGGGATCTAATTCAGTGGGCAGCGTAACTTTTTTCTTACCGGCTAACGCTTTCAATTCATTGCTCGCTTTTGTATGATCAGCGACCATTTTTTGCGCAAAATCTTTAACTTCGTTATTTTTCGTTCGTTTATTCAAAATCATACTGCTAAGTTCGATTTCCTTCATTCCGCCTTTCGCGGCTTCGGTCATAAAACCGCTCGGCGTAGTCGTGTCGCTCATCGAGCTACCCATATTCATATTTGAATTGGACATATTGCCGTTTGAATTAACCACAATCGCCATATTTGAATTACTCATATTAGCGTTTGACACGGCGCTGTTTGTTCTCGAATTAGAAGTATTAACCGTAGTATTAGTCGCGGTGCCGGGGCAGCCTGTCAGAGCAAAAACCGCCAGCGTTAAAACGGTGTTCGTAAAAAGTAATTTTTTCATTGTTTTGTTTCTCCTGTCTCAAAAATAAATCTTTGTTCTACCGACCGAAAACTCACTTTTCGGTAAATCGAAAAACCGCTTCGGTGTTCGATAAAACTACACATTAAGCAAAACTTTGTGTGCTAAGTCGCATACGCAAAACTAATGCCAGATGACGGGTGGAGTTTTATTCACATTATTTGTTTTACTCATTAAACGACAATTATGTACAAATAAATTTTTGCATTAAAATAAAAGTCGGAGAATAAATTATGAACTCAGTTTTAACTATTGAAGAAAACGGCAAACTGATTTTGCCGAATGATATTGTTGAGCGTTATCAGTTTAAGAGAGAAATGCAATTTCGCATCATTGAAACGCAAAAAGGCGTGTTGCTCATTCCGCTTACCGATGAGCTGATGAACGATGGGCTAAAAGCCGAACTTGAAGAATGGCAGGCGATTGGCGCGGACGGTTGGGAAATGTTCGATTTTGAGGAAAATGCGCCATGAATGTTGGAGAAATCTTTTGGGTTGAATTTCCCGCACGCGGCGGACGCGCTCAAGCCGGAAGACGACCGGCAATCATCGTTCAAAAAGGTAAAACTCTACCGACAGTTTTGCTCGTTCCTCTGACAACACAACAAGACGCTCTGCGCTTTTCGGGAACAATTCTCGTCGAACCCGACGCAAACAATTATTTACGCCAACCGTCCGTCGCGCTCGTTTTTCAACTGACGGCAGTTGATAAAAACTTCATCAAAGACAAACTCGGCACAATTTCCGGCGATAAAATGAATGAGATTTGGACGGCGTTTGATG
>MWVV01000275.1_pt1 | contig 18605 bp, 19 predicted proteins | sample 1047281 | NCBI WGS metagenome assembly MWVV01 (sample SAMN06349986, study PRJNA376086) | soil metagenome | isolation source: PT-2 sample Antarctic (ecotone) soil | place: Antarctica | collected 2015-01-13 | reverse complement strand
CAACCGTTTGGGCGTATCAAGTCTGTTGGCTGAATAATTACCGCAGGAAAAAGAATCCGGCTGATGTCAAAGAACACATTGAAAATGCGCGTTGGAGAATAAAGCTATGAATTGCACTCAGGCTTCAGATTTAGAGTTAAGCGACTTAGGAAAACAACTAGCCGATAAGTTCGGCTTTCCAAAGGTTGATATTTCAGTGGTTAAACGTTAAACAAGGTGGTGCATTCGATAAAGGTCCTTGGATTCCATTGAAATAATTACCTCAGAAAAACAAGCGATGGAAGAAGATAAATTAGGATGTAGTCTTTACACTGATGCAACCGTTGAGCTAGAAGAGCTAATAGCCAATCTCGCTAGTTTATTAAATGCGTCTGTGAAAGGTTTGTATGTTGAAAACGCAGAAGGATACATTTGTGTAGATAAAAACGACGAATTTGATGAGCAGATGCGGAGAGACGGTGAAGACGGTTTTTTATACTACCGTTATTTAATAGAAGTCGAGCCGAACAAAGAACTAGGCGAAGAAAATGCTGTTGCTTTTGTCTCGAAAATTCTTAGATACCTTTGGTCAGAAGATTACCCGGCGACCGCCGCTTGTGCCTACGAAGATGCGCTGCCAAACAAGGGAAAGCTAATTCCTGAGAATCATAGTTGGAATGAATACTACATTTGGAAATAATTTTAGAGGCAATGAAATCAAAGCTAATAAATGTAATCAGTTGGGATAAGTCAAGACAATTCGTTGATTTACTTGAAAGCGTAGATTAGGAAGTGCTGCGCGGATATTTGGTAATCGTGAAAGGGCAATCACTTTATTTAGAAAATCAATCGCATTGAAACCGGGCAATGTGGAGAGGGTAAAGAGAGCAAAAAAATAGAAGAGATTGGAGGAAAGAAAAACCCGAATCCATAAAATGTACAAAACTATCCTGTTCCGCCGAAACCGGAGATTTGCCGAAAGAGCGACATAAGTTAGTCAGAATGAAACCGACAAGCGAGATTTACAGTTTCCGGAAAGGCGAATATCGAGTCGCTAAATAAAAAATCCGCGTTCAACGAAAAAAAACAGGAAACTTTTTCTAAAAATTGCCGACAACTTATACAGTAAATTATTTTGTTTTTAAGGAGTAACTATGGCAAACGGCATCAACAATTTTCTCACGAATAAATCTTTCCGGCAGCTTCCCACGACAATCAAACCGAGAACGGCAATCTGAAAGCATTGCTGTTTTCGCCGCCCGTTACCAAAGGTGAAGCGAACACGGCGCTAAATCATATCACCGGGCAGTTTATTGCTCGACAAACATTAACGAGCGACACCGCCGCCGTTAAAGGAGCAGGCGACGAAACACAAAAAACGGTCGGTGATTTTCTGAATGAAGTTCTCCGCCAACAGCCTATAGCCGTCAATGACCAAAATACGGATAAAGTTCGACTACCGATGAAGGTTGGGAAACCATCGCAGGAAACAACTCGGGAAGATTATAATCTAGCGTTTCGTCGAGCGGTTTATAACAAAGCGATGGACGGGTTGGAACTGACGAACAAAGAAATCAAGCAAGCGGACAAAGCCCTGATTGAGGCGAAATTGTATTAAAGCTATTACAATCTGCAAGGCAGTCTCGACGGATTGAAAGCGAATCAACAAAGAAGCGGAAACGAGATGCCGATTACGGTTGGCAAACAGAACATCGAATATGCGCGGCGGGCAGGACAAGCCGTTTTGCAGTATCAGCAATACCAAGCCAAGCAATCGGATGCCAATCAGGAACGGATAAACAATTACGCGCCTGAAGCTCTCGGCGGGTTTATCGAAAAGCCGTATAACGCCGTGGTCAACAATATCAACGGATTGACCGAGCCGACGCGCGCCTTTGAAAAGAATATTTTCGGCACAAGCTACATTCCCGAACTGCCGCGCTCGACCATCGGCGACCGCAGCGAGTATTGGCAGCAGAAAAGATACGGCGACGTGTCGCTCAACGCAATAGGCGAAGGCGCAACGACGCTGCAAGTCGGTATAATGACCGGCAAGCCATTGTTGAATTCACGGATTGGAGCGTTGCTCGGCGTGCAGGTCGGCGGATATAACTTGGGAGTTGGCGCAAGCGGCACAGACCCGCTCAATCCAAACAGAGAAATGAGCAGTCTGGAAAGAGGCACGAGAATCGTCGGCGGCACAATGGGAGTTGCATCAGCACCATTTTCACCGGGTGGACGAGTCTTTGCAAACAACGCTTTGAGCGCACCAAACAGAGTCAGAGATGCAGTTAATAATTTGGACGATATCTTCAAACCGCCGACCAATCCGCCGTTCGCGCCTGCCGGAAATGTGTTGAATAAATTTACTTTCGGCAATCGGAGAATTTTCAACTCCAGCGAGCCGATAGTTCCGAGTAATTCAGGCGGGAAATTAATCACTGAATCACAAAAAGGCGACAATGTTTTTGAAGTACGCGGCGACCATCGCATCAATGTCCGCAAAGGTGACGGCAAGGCAGGTTCGGGAATAAATTATGCTTGGCGACGACACGGCGGAAGCGGCAATCCAACCAACAAGTCACAATTCACGATTCCACAAGCAGAAGTTGAAGCATTATTGCAACGAAAGGACGTAATTAAAGCCTCCGCCGTAAAGGATGCTGAAAGTGGCAACTATTTCCGGCAAGTTGACGTTGGAAAAACAGTCGGACGCACGCCTTTACAAAAAGGCGGACATCAAACTTCTATTATCACTATCATTACAGATGAATCCGGAAATTTAATGAATGTCTTTCCCGGAAATAAGAACTTCGGACCAACATTAATAAAATGATTACAATTACTCTTGAAAATGAAAGGAATCAAGTAATTGAAAAGATTGGTGAACACGACAATCGTGAATATTTGCTAAAATATACAGATAATCCGGCTTATAACATTTTGTCTGAAATCAGCAATTATGACCATGAAATCGTTTTATCAGAGGATACGCCCGAATTGATAGCAGAACTTGAGTCTATAAAGACAGACTTAATGGCTAAACAAATCTCACATGTAGATGAAATAATTCGGTTAGCAAGAATTGCACAAAAACATAAAGGCTATGCTCTTATAATTACACCTTTTGATTAAAAGAGCAGGCGACGAGGAAACACAAAAAACGGTCGGTGATTTTTATCGAGCAGTTCTTGAACAACAGCCATTCGATGCCGAAAATCTTGCCAAAAAGAAAGTAAGCGTGATGCTGGACACGAAAAAGCCCGCCGGAGAAATGACTTTAGCAGATTACAATATGGCAAAGGATCGGGCGATATTCAAACAAGCCGGCTACGCGATGCTGACCGATGCAGTAATACAAATGGCAGTCACTGCTATCGAATCACACGGCGCGGTCAATCACGGCAGTGACGGACTGGATAAATTACAAGGAATAGATAATCAGCCGGGCGCGATGTTCATCCCAACTGACCAAGCAACAATCGAATATGCGAAACGCGCCGGACAAGCCGTATTGCAGTATCAGGAATACCAAGCCAAACAATCGGACGCGCATCAGGAAGAAGATCAAAGCAAAACCAATCAAATGCTGCTTGACCCGCTCAGGTTAGGCGGCAACGTGCCGTTTCGCGCGGCGGAGCGAATCTTGAACACGCCGCGCGACCTTTTGCAGCAAATTGATAAAGGCGAGATAATGCCCGGTTCTTCGACGGCGAAATGGCTCAGCGGAAAAATCGCTGAACAAATCACCGGAGAGCCCGCGCCGACGATGCCGACGATGAGCGAATCGGTTGAAAACTTGACGGGCACAAAGCTGCCTTCGATACCGGAAATAAATTTGCCGCGCCCGTTTGAATATCAGACGGAGAAATACAAACGAGAAGGAAACATCGGCGAAGATTTGGGCGCAACGGCGATTGACTTATTTTTACTTAAACGGGCTATTTTTGGAAAATCAACTGCCGCGCCGCAATCGCTGAAAACTATCGGCGGTTTGCCGAAAACCGCTGCTTTAGAAATGCCGCAGGGATTGATTGAAGCCCGGTTTGCTAAATTTTCTCAAACTATACGCGAATCGAAGGCAAGTCAATACGGAACGGACATCAGGATTCACGGCAGCCGTGCGGTCGGCGATGCCAAAGCGACTTCCGACATTGATGTTGCAATTCGGGTTTCGCCGGAAAAATTTAATCAAATAATTAAAGAAGTATTTAAAGACGTGAAACCTGGAAGTGGAAGCGCAGCAGAAAAAACAATGCTGCACGCAATCGAAACAGGTAAAATTCACAGAAGACAATTGGGGCTAAGAACTCTTGGCAAAGATATTCAAAAAGAATTCGGTTTTCCAGACGTTGACATTTCGGTTATCCGAAAAGGCGGAGCGTTTGACCAAGGTCCGTGGATTCCATTGAAATGAAGGAGAATTTGATAATGAGTGAAATAGATTTCGGCGGTGCGATTTATACTGATGCTGATGCTGAAATAGAAAAGCTAACTTTTGCTTTAAGTCAATTGTTCAACTCCTTGCCGGATAAATGGAATAATGTAGAAACTTCCGTAGGCGAATTCAGCGTATTGAAAAATGATGAATTTGACGAGCAAATGCGGAAAGACAACGAAGACGGTTTTTTATATTACCGTTATTTAATAGAAGTCGAGCCGAACAAAGAACTGGGCGAAGAAAATGCCGTTGCTTTTACCGCAAAACTGCTTGAATACCTTTGGTCACAAGGCTATCCAGCGACCGCCGCTTGTGGTTACGAAGATGCGTTGCCAAACAAGGGAAAGCTGATTCCCGAGAATTATAATTGGGGTGAATACTACATTTGGAAATAATTTTAGAGGAATGAAATCAAAGTCAATGAATGCAATTAGTTGTGATAAATCAAGACGATTAGTTGATTTACCTGAAGCGTAGATTGAGAAGTGCTACGCATATATTAGTAATAAGCAAGGGCAATTGATTTATTTAGAAAATCAGTCGAATTGGAACCAGCAATGTGGAAAGGGTAAAGAGAGCAAAAAAAAATAGAAGAGATTGAAGGAAAGAAAACCCCAACTCCCTAAAATATACAAAACTATCCTGTTTCGCCGCAATCGGAGGATTTGCTGAAAGAGCGACAAAAGTTAGTCAGAATGAAACCTACGCGCGAGATTTACAGTTTCCAGAAAGGCGAACATCGAGCCGCCAAGTAAAAAATCCGCTTCCAACGAAAAAAACAGGAAACATTTTCAAAATTGCGCCGATAATTATAGATAAGAGTTTTTCAATCCAAATTATTCGGAGCAATTTCAATGTCAAAAATCAGCGAAACCAGCGTAGATAGATTCAGCTATCGAAATAAAAATTTCGACGTTTATAATTTAGACAAATTACTGGGCAGAACCATCAATAATAAAAATCCAGACGTTCATTCCGGTAATCCGAACGCTTACCAGTTAAAGCTCGTCTACGACCGTTCGAGCTACATTCGACAATCCCTGAATAATAAAGAAAATCTCGGCATCGGCGGAGCAAACAGGCTGAGCGCAAACTCTTCACCGCAAGAACTTTTAAAAGATCCACGTGTCAGAGCAATGCTCGATACTATCGGATTCGCCGAAGGAACGGGAAAAAATTACGGAAGAGTAGTTTTCGGAACGGTTCTCGGACCGAGCGACCGAAATGCTCCGTATGACCGCAGCAAAGTCGGAAAAAGAAACGTCGTCGTCAATGATTTTCGGCATCATCCGAATCTGGCGGTGCGTTGGGCGAACGGACAGCCGCCAAGCTCGGCGGCGGGCAGGTATCAATTTCTTTACAGCACCTGGAAAGGTTTGGGAATGAAAGATTTTTCGCCGCGCTCGCAGGACCTTGCCGCTATTAAATTGATGCAGCGGCGCGGTATGATTGAACCACTTTTAAGAGGAGATTTTAGCGGCGCGATTCACAAAGGGGCACCCGAATGGGCGAGTTTGCCGACAGCTAAAGGCGGAAGTTACTACGGCGGACAAGGTGCTAAGAGTATAAACGATTTACGCGATGTTTATTCCAAATCACTGCGCCGTTATCAAGGCACTCAGCCGCCGAAACCCGCTCCGACAAACCCTGCACCGACAAAACCGAATAATACTTCACCCGACGCGTTAAAAAGAGGTCAGCACGGACGTTCAGTCGAAGCTCTGCAAGATAAACTGATTCGTCTCGGATTGATGACTAAAGCGCAGAAAAAAACCGGTCCCGGAATCTTCGGACCGCGCACCGAAGCCGCCGTTAAAAATTTTCAAAGGAGCATCGGTATCAAACCGAGCGGACAATTTGGACCGACCACGCGCGGGACAATGAATCAGATTCTCTCCGGCGACATTAAAGAGGGCGCAAAGGGCAGAATCGTTCGTCACATACAGGACAAACTCGTCCGTCTCGGATATATGACACGCGCTCAGGTTAATACCGGACGCGGAATTTTCGGTCCCAAAACCGATGCCGCGCTCAAGCGTTTTCAATCTCAACACGGATTAGATGACGACGGAGTTTTCGGACCGAAGACATTCAAAGCACTGAGAAATGCTTCGCCGCGCCGCAGTCAACCAAATCAACCGAATCAACCGCCAAAACCGCCCACTAATGGAAATGCTCCCGAATATAAACGCTGGAATATCTACAGCACCGGCGACCGACCGGCGCGGCAAGCCGACGGTTATGAAGATTTACAAACGCATCATGGTCCAAACAGCCAATGGACGAATTATGTTTCGAGAAACGTCAAATTAAATCACAACCTGCAAAAACGTGACATTGTTTTGACACGACCCGGACAAAGCAATTTCGATCAAGCAATTCCGTCGCCGCTTAGAGGCAAGGTTTTATTTGCGGGCGATGAAAATGACGGCTACGGCAAGAAAGTCGTGGTCAAAGATACGCGCACCGGACAAATTATGTCGGTCAATCATCTGCAATCAATCAATGTCCGGCGCGGCGAAAGCGTCGCTTACGGACAAAAACTCGGCGGTCAGGGTAATAGCGGAAATTCACGCGGAGCGCACATCCACATTAATGCCGACCCGTCCGTGATTAAGCGTTGGGTGGCAGACCTTGCCGACGGTAAATTTGACGGAGTTCGAAGACGCTTCGATGTCGGTCGCCGACCGTAGAAAAATTATCCGCAGCGCAAAAATTATGGCGAATGTCTTGGCGGGCATTCGCTCTTTTGTTGCAAACTTAAATTCTTTGGTAGTGTGTTATTTTGGATTGCAGGAAAATAGTTGTTTTTGATGATTATAAAAGCTGGTTTGTAATTGTTTCAAAAGTTTCTTATACTTAATTGTTTCAAAAGTTTCTTATACTAAGGTAATCGAAAAATAGAAAATTACCAGTCCTTTCATATTATTCAATTATAGCAGCCACGATTTAATTTGAAGCAAGCTGTCGGAGTTATTAAACACGACGTGAAAAAAGCAGGAAACTTTTAACGAAAGTTGCCGATAATATAAAAGATAACTTAAAGCTATATATTGAAACCGTTTTTAAACCAGCACTATTTAGCCCGAGTTTAATAATTTAATTTTAGAGGAGACTTCAATGGTAAAAATTCATTCCGGCGCAGCACATAAGTTTGACCGTAATATAGTTCAACCGCCAAAAACCGAAAAAGAAAACAGGACGTTAAAAGTTCAGCCGCAGCCGTCTGCGCCATACAAAGGAAACGCGAAGCCTCCAGAGCAGACGACGCTCAAAAATAGTCTTCACGCAAATATCCTGAAGCTGGAACTCCAAACAAAGTTAAATGCTTTAATGGCTTCCAAAACAAAGTCGAGCGGAGATAAAGTAACGTATGTTCCTCTGAAGCAAAGGCATACCGGGCTGAGTAAGTGGGATATTATGCCGTCTTTTGCCGGTCGTCCGGAACCTGCTATAGGTGGTAAGCCCGGTTACAAAGCAGTTAACAACAAAGAAGGAACAATTAAACCCAAAGATAGGACAACTTTTTTTCCCCTCAAAGAAGGAATACATTCATTTGTAGACGGCAACGGAGTGGAAAGAGGAACTATTACAGTTAAACCTGGTAAGAATGTTGATGTTACATTGACCCACGCGCGCGCAAAAAAAATTAATGGCGAAAAGCATTATAACGCTTTGGCGACAATCGTGGACAAAAACTCCGGCAAAGAATACAAGGCTGCAAGTTGGATTAAAGCGTCAGATATAAAAAACGGCAACGATCCAAAATTTACGGCAAAAGACATCCGAAGTTTCCGGACGCACCCAGTTTCCAAAACGCACGGCGCCTACGCTGCTTATAAAGAATATGAAGTAAAAAATGTTCCTCCAGAAGATCTGACGGGTAAAGACGGAAAACCCAAATACGGTGTTATGGTAAACCGTGATTTTGTTTCCGACAAACGTGATTTTGTTTCCTACAAAGTTAAACCGGGAATTCCTTTAAGCGGCAAGGGCAGTCTTGCCGCGGATGATTATTTAAGGCGCGACGGCAATGTGGTCAATTTGGGATTTAATGCGGCGGGCGTGAATTACGATACGTTTAAGGTTGACGAAAAGGATAAGTTTGGTCAACCGAAACCGATAGTTTTTCATCGCGCGCCGACCTCGCTTAAAAGCGCAACCGTAGATATTGATCTTTACCTTCCGAAAGAAATGGATAACCTCAATGAAAAACCTGTGGGAAAGATGAGATTTGTCTACGGTTATGTCGTAATTAAAGATAAATTCTTCAAGAATGGTAAACCAGTAGTTGAAAATGGTAAACAAAAATATACATTCAAAAAGGAGTGGGGCTGGATGGCTCTCGACCAATTAGAGCCAAAATAATAGTGAAGGAAAGCAACTTGTTTTTGAGTTCCCAATGTCGTAAAAAGGGGGGAGTCCATCAAAGCCTAAAACAGGAATGTAATTCTCTATATCCGTAATCAGGACAACAACAATTAACCTGATTCGTTATCGGATTTAGTTCGATGTTTTAGCCGTGTCGCTGCTCGGCATCGCGCTTTGGAAAGTTTTTTGAAATATTTTATTTCTTGAAAGCTATTTCAGCCTTTGCAGGACGCTTAAAATTTTGCGGTGTAAGAACGGGTCTTTGGCAATATAATCGCTCAATTGATCGCTTATTTTTCTGCCGTGCGCCGATTCGCGCAGATTGTCTTTAAGCTTTGATTTGACTAAAAAATGCGCCGATTCGCGCACGGCGGAAAGTGCGCCTTCCGATGAATCGAGATTTGAGCCGGCGGCAATTTGTGCAAAAGCACTGCGCGTAGGACTATCAGTCTGCGCGGAATCTCCGGCTTGCTCGATTTCTCCGGCGACTTCAGCAAGCGTCGCTTCAAAACTTTTATCAATCTTTCCGCCGCGGAGTTTTTCATTCGCGCCAAGCGGGTCGAGGGCTTCGGCGCCGCTGCTCAATGGTGAACTTGTTTTCTTGACCGACATTTTTTTCCTACCTTACGATTTATTGACGACCCGGAAAATTATAATCGAAATTTAACCGTTTGTTAATTGAAAACTTTCAGTAAATTCTCTGACCGCGTTTATAATTTTATCAAAATCTTCGATTGCCGCCGTTCCGGTAATCACAAAAACGCTGCCGCTGCCTAAAATAAAAGTTTGCGCCTGCTGAATGTATAAATCTTCAATCTGAAATCTTTGCAAACGCTGAAAAGCCGGCGCCTTGTTCACGGTTGTCGCGCGTTCGTCTAAAATTTCGACTCGCTCAATTTCCTTCGTCATCAACTGTTTTTGCGTTTCGGCGTAATCTTCGATGCTCGTTTGACCGTCAATTTCTTCGCGCGTAACGACGATATTCGCCGCGATGCCAGCCGCGCCCGTCGCGCCGACAAGCGTTATCATCGAACGGTCAACCCAGCCGTCGGGCAACACCGATTTCCATTTGTTAGCGGTAAATTTCACTTTCTGTTTCCTCTCAAATTCAAATTAACATTGTCAGCCTTTTAGGTAAAACACAATGCGGCGACGTTTGTTAAACTTTACACCGCATCGTATTCTTCAAATGAGCCCGAATCGAAAATAGAAGCCAATTTACCAGCCGAAGACCGATTTCAAGTTATTGACCGCACCGCCCACCACGTTATTGACGGCATTAGAAACGGTTGAACGCGCTTGATCGGCAATGTTATTGACCGTCGAGCTGACTTGATTGGCAACATTGCTGACCGTCGAACGCACTTGATTAATCGCCTGCGAAGCCGTATTTCTCACCGCCTGTACGGCTCTGTCCTTGACCTGCGAAACGTAATTGACCGCCGCGCGTGTCGCGTTGCTGACTCGCTGTCTGGCGTTATCGAGCTTTTGCCCGACAAACGCTCTGGCGGATTTAACCGCGCTCGAAGCCGAACGATAAACGGCTTTGGCTTGCGTGATTTGCTGGCTGACAAATTGTCGTCCGGCTTGCACGGCTTGACTGCCGCGTCTCTGGACTGCTCCGGCAAGCCGTGAACCCGCGTCAATCGTTGCAGTTACGCCCTTGGCAATCGCTTTGTCAACGCCCAAACCGCGCAATCCTTTATCGGCAAAATAACCTGCCGCCATTCCGACGCCGAAACCAATAACGCCGCCGACAATCGTTCCAGCGCCGGGAATAACACTGCCGATTGCCGCGCCCGCCGCCGCGCCCGCCAAACCCGCGCCGACGCCAACAGAGGCTTCGCCGACAACCGTGCCGATTGCCTGCGAACCGGTAACCTCACCGCGATTAAACGCGCCGATTTGGTCATATGCCGAAAACGCGCCATTGACCACGCCGCCGATAACACCCGCGCCGCCGACACGACCGGCAACCGTGCGCACAGTTGTGTTAAAAGTCTGCGATGTCAAAGTCGATGCTTCGGTTTGCGCCAGACGACTGACGACATTCCGCGCCGCGCCGTTCGTGTAAAGGCTTTCCAAACCCCTATTTGCTAGATTTGAACGACTCAAAGCGTTTTCGACCGTGCGCCCGACAATTCTTTCGCCGCCGGAACTCAACGCGCCGAGAGTTGCGCCGCCGCCAGTGTTCACGGCAAAGGTTGTTGCCGCGCCGGCGTAATCGCCGCGCTGCGCTTGGTTGAAAACCTCTGGCAAACTCGTCGCTGCTGAAAATGTACCGCCCGCCAAACCGCCGATTTTCATTTCGCCGCGCAGACGAAGCGGATTATCGGCAATCGTCGGTGTATTATTCGTAATCTTTAAATTCGTCTTGCCGGTTTCGCTTAATTCGACAAAAGTGTTTCGCTGCATCGAAGAAACTTGGTCATTGCCGCCCAAAATTTCTCTGACGCCGTAACCCTGATTCTGCCCATCCGTTCTCGCCGTTCTGCCGTCACCAGTGAAAAATTCGTTGACACCGAGTTTTCTGTTCATTTTGTCGCGGAACAAAAATGCTCCCCGTTCATCTTTCGGCAGCGTTCTGGCATATTGCACATCGGTCAGCTTAAGTCTATTCATTTCTTCAAAATGCGCTCTATAATCCGGCGATTTAACTTTTTGCATAAAATCCGGGTCGTTGGCTTTTCTCTGAAACTGTAGGAAATCGGGATGAGTTTTCGCCGTATTAAGAACCGTGTCCCAAGTCGGAACTTTTTGATTGCCAACGCCTCTAGCTTCAGTCACAACCAAAACAAAATCCGACGATGTTTTGCCCGCAGCTTTCAATTCGCCGATGTATTGATCGCTGAATCCGACTCGTTTCATAGTTTCAAAGCCGTCGAGTTTCGCTCCGGCGATTTCTTCCGGGGTCGCCAGCCAAACGTGCGGACTATTCGGGTTTGAAAGATGCGCATCGGTCGCCGACAGACGACTTTTTTCCATCACGCGAACAAAGTATTTCGGCTGCTCGCCCGAAGCGAGTCGCTGTCTTATTTCCAAAGGCGAAGATGTTGTAAAATCGCCCCGTCTACTGGCTTCAGAGCGTAGAAAATCGGCGGTTTTGACAACGCTTGTACCGCGCACGTCCAAAGGCGTAAAGCCTTCTTTAGCGAGTTCGGCGCGGTAAGCGGTTTCGGCGCGACGGCTGACTTCAATCAAATTTTTCGGCGGACTCGGGCTTAAAGTCGGATTGCCGAGAGTTTTAAGTTCATTTTGATAAGTTCTCGCAAAAGCCCAATTCGCTTTTTTGGTCGCGGCGGCAAGACGCACGTCGCGCATTGATGAAACGCCCGCCGAACCTGCGCCGAAGAGCCTTTCGAGCCGGTCTTTCTGCTGATTACCATAGGCTGTGAAATCAGACCGTTTGGAGTTAGCACCATCGTCTGTCGGCGGTTTGGAAATTACAGGCGGTTCGACAGTGTTTTTAGGTGTCGGATTATCGTGATAATGTGTCCGGTTCGTTTGATTTTGTTCAATTTTCGGTGCCATAACAGTTCTCCTGATTTATATTTTTTCTTCGGCAATTAACCGTTTCATTTCCTGATGCAGTTGTCGCGCCGCTTTGACGGGAAGGCTCATTTCGCCGTATTCAATGTCGTCTAATTCTATGTGCCGCAAATTAGAGATATTCACCCTATTCACCCAGGCAAATTGATTGAGCGGCAAGTTGCTGGTCGCGCTGATAATCATTTCGTCTTTTCCGTTTTGAAAAGTCAGAGCGTCTATTTTTTCTTCATACAATTTTCCCGACAGAACCGCTTCCAATTCCTGACTCAACTGTTTGAAACTGCCGCGTTCAAAGGCGACATTTCCAATTGCTTCATCCAAACCTTTGGAATTAGTGGCAAAGACAACCCAACCGTCGAACGCTTTGATAAAGCATTTTTTAATATTTGTCGAACTCGGCGATGCAATTTCTTCTTCATCATACTCGACTGAAAACTCGCTGAGAATTTCCATATTTGTCGAATCCACAATTTCAGGTTCTTCATTCATCTATTTATATTATCGGTAAATTTTTGAAAAAGTTTCCTCATTTGATACAAAAATTTTACAAAACTAAAAATAATCGGGAAACATTTTGCAATTTCCGCCGATAATATTAGATAAGAAAACTTTCTTGGAAAAAAGGAGATAAAAATGAGCTTGGGAATAAATCGCGCGTTTTCAAATTTGCGTCATAAAGTTAATGAGTCTTTGCATTTAGTCGAATCGCTTCCGGGCAAAATCAAAAACGAAGTGCAGCAGGAAACTCACGCAGCGCAGTCGTTTTTGCGTCAATCGGGCGAGAGCTTAAGTTCGCTTTACGCTTCGCGCACGGGAATTTCGACCGCGTTGCATCCTCTGAGCTTTCTGAACCGGCGAACGCCGCCGCCGCCGCCCGACAAACAATTCGACGGACATCTGGTCGGCGCAGGCGGACGAACTTTTCCGCCGAATACGCCTTTGAGCAATGTTCCCGCCGTTACGCCGCGAAACGGCGTGACGAATAACGAAACTTTGATTTACGTCAACGGCATCCGCACCGATGTCGGCGGACAAGTCAGCAGTTTGCAGGCAATTGCCGATGCCAGCGGCTCGCGCGTCGTCGGCGTTCACAACGCCACAGAAAGCTCCGCCGCCGATATTCTGCAAAGTCTCGGCGATAAGCTCGATGTCGGCAATAATCCGGCGGTTGATACGCTCGCCGACACCGTTTACAACGAACTTCGCGCCGGACGCAGCCCGCACTTGCTGGCGCACAGTCAAGGCGCGATTATCACGAGCCGCGCTTTAACCGATGTCAAAAATCGGCTGATGGCTGAAGACGGAATGTCGCGTCAGGACGCGGAACGCTTGATGAGCAATATCAAAGTCGAAACCTTTGGCGGCGCATCGCGGCGTTTTCCCGACGGTCCGCAATACGTTCATTACGTGAACCGCAACGACGGCGTGCCGCAGGCTTTCGGTCTGTGAAGCTGGCTGAATCCGTTCGCCCACGCCGGACGCGATGCCGTGACGCATTATTTCCGCGAAGGCAGATCGCTCGTGTCGCATGGCTTTGAAGAATTTTATCTGCCCGAAAGAGTGCCGTTTAATGATGCACGACAGGGGAAATTCAAGTAAGCTGTTTAGTAAGATAATTTACAACGCTCAGAGATAATTCAATGATTTTTGTGGAAAATATGAACGGTGTCGAATAAACTTAATGTGAATAATTCGCTATTTCAACTTGAAACAGCGAATTTCTATAATCAAAATTCAGCCGCGATTAAAAATAATGCCGGCGGAAATAAAACACTTCAAAAACCTCAATCCTTTCCGGTTGAACCGAAGATTTCCATCAAAACCATTGTCGGTGAAGACCCGCGCGAGCTGCACAAAAGATTTTTGCTCGAAGCCGCCAGCCAAGCCGGACTTGACGGGACGGACGAACAAAAACAATTTGTCGAAAAATTTTTGACCGGAGTAAGATTCGCAACCATCAAGGATGACCCTTCAAAAGACGACGGCTTGAGCGTCAAATCGTCTGATATCAAAGGCGAATACATTAAGTACCAACTAAACCCGCAAGAAATCAACGCTTTGCACGGACTGCAAGCGTCTTACCGGAAAAACGGCGGCAAACTTCACGCCGGCAAAATTTACGACACTTCGACGCAAGGCAGAACGCTGACCGCCGCTGAACAGCGCGGCGGCAAACGCGATATTACCGCCGAACAATACGAAAGATGGAAAATGCGTGATTTATATGAAAAAGCGCAGATTACCCCGTCCTCGATTTTCGGCACGCCGTCAAAACTGCGCGATTTGAAACACGTCGTTTTGAACGCGCCCGAAGACGGCGGACAAGTTGACACCGAACGCGCTTTACGGCTTTACGTGCGCGAGCGTTACGGCGACCGCCTGCTTGCCGATTCGCGCGAAGAACTGGTTTCCATCGCCAAAAATCGCGGCATCAAAGTCGAAAATCTTGAACCGAAAAACGAGAATGGCAAAATCGAATTTGATATTTCCGTCGAAAATCTACTGAAACTCCATCACGCTTACATCGGCGTGCAGGAAAAGGTCAACGCCGAACTCGACGCGGCGCAAAAGACAATTGACGGGCTGGCGCACAACCGTTTCGCCAAAGGTGTAGTCGAAGGCGCTTGGGCAGACCTCAAAGACAACTGGAATATGGTTTCGAGTCCAATCGAAACCGTCAAAGGTTTATATGAAGCAGCGAAGACAATCGGCAACGTCGGGTTGAAACTGGCGCAAATGGAGCCGGATGAGCGCGCCAAACTTTTTTCCGATTTAGCCAAAGCGGGCGTTAAAGGCTTGGCGGAAATGCCAATCGGCGACGCAGCTGAGCATTTAGGCAATATTGTTGGCAGAATCGCCGTCGAAGCCGCGCTCGGCAAAAGCGTCGCCGTAGTTTTCAAAGCCCTGAGCGCGTCGAAAATCGGCGCGGAGATATTGCAGGAAACGGTTAAGTTAGGCAAAGAAATCAAGGAAACAGTCGGCAAAGTTCCTATTCCGACAAACGCCGGCGTCAAGGTTCTAACCGACACTTTGGGAAATAAGATGGTGTTTCCCGACTTTGAACTAACGAAACTCGAAGACATCGTGAAAATGATGAAATCGAGCGACGAAGGTTTGACGATGCTCAAGAACGGTTCGACGGCAGGAACTAAGGCTATCAAAGAGGTTGCCGAAAGCGGATTGTCGGAGACAGCCCAATCAGGCTTGAAAGCATTGCGCGGAACATTGTCGAAAGAAGGTTTGGCAAAAGCCAAAGAACAGCTTGTTACATTGAGCGTTGCGCGAACCGAACTGTTAGCTCGTCTTGATAATTTAATTAAACACGGTAATTTATTGCCTGATACTAAAGAGTTTTTAAGTCGGTCAAAAAACAGCCTTTTGAAAAACTTGAAACAGGATGATTTAGTTGGTGCGCTGCGTGATATATTTGGTAAAGATGTGAGAAGAAGCGGCGACGGATATATATATCAACACGCTAAAGAGGTTAATCAAGGACTTACTTCTCTTAACAATGCCAAGGATGTTCTCGTAAAAGAGCTGAAACGCACGACTCAAGGTTCACAAGAATATAATCGCCTTTCTCAGGAGATAGATGCCGTCAAAGAGATGACGAGGAGAATTAACATATTTTTGGAAATAAAATGAAAAGGGTTAAATCAACACAGTACGATGAAATTATATTGAGAGACGAAAGCACATCACCCGCCGACAGAGTAAGTGCCGCAACAGTTTTGGCATCTGATGGATTTGGACAGGAAATTTTTCCGGTTTTGGAAAAATGGTTGAATCATTCTCATTTTCTCTTGCGTGCTGAAGCTATTTGGATGATTCTCTCTGGATTTGGTCATCAAAAATATGTTGAAAAAGCCATTCAAATGCTTCATAACGATGATAATTGGAGCGTAAGAAAATACGCTTCTTTGGCTTTATCGGATTTTTCAAAGGAGTATGTTGAAGGTAAGAAATATGAAGAGCAGATAATCAAAGAATTGTTGATTTCTCTGCTCAATGATGAAGATGGATTTGTCCAGCGAGATAGCTATAAAGGTTTATACAAATTGATTAAAGGGAAGCGCGAGCGTTCCGACGAAAACGAATTTGACCGTAATCGTGATGTAGATTGGGATTTGCTTTTACCATACTTAGACAAATACGGTCTGCAAAAACCAGTATAAAATAAAGCAAAGCAGGATTGATTTCTTGCTTTTGTTATTTGAAAAGCAAATTCGGGATGACGTTCAAAGCCTTGAGCGCGACCAGGCGCAGCGCAAAGTTATTGCAAGAACTCGTCAAAATCAGCAACAGCGTTAAGCAAACGGTCGGCAAGATTCCTATTCCGACAAACGCCAGTGTTAAAGTCGTCGCCGACACGATGGGAAATAAAATGGTGTTTCCCGACATTGAACTGACCAAACTCGAAGACATCGTGAAAATGATGAAGTCGAGCGACGAAAGTTTGACGATGTTGAAAAACGGTTCGACGGCGGGAACTAAAGCTATTAAAGAGGTTGCCGAAAGCGGGTTGTCAGAAGTTGCTCAATCGGGATTGAAGGCGTTGCGGCAAAGTTTATCGAAAGAAGGTTTGGCGAAAGCCAAAGAACAGCTTGTTACTTTGAATGTTGCACGAACCGAATTGATGGCTCGCCTCGAAAAGTTGATTTCAAATAGTAATCTTTTACAAGATACGAGAACGGCTCTATTAAGAGCCAAAAACAGCATAAAAGACCATTTGACGCAAGATGATTTGGTTGGTGCGTTAAGAGATAAATTCGGCAAAGAAGTTAGACAAAGTGGAAGCGGCTACACATTTGACCATTTGGGAGAAGTCGAAAATGCTGTAAATTCTTTAGGAAATACAATTGAAAGGTCTGCCAAAGAACTTCAAAAAACATCAAAGGGAACAGCAGATTATTCAAAATTATCGAAAGATATTGATGCCCTGAAAGAAATGAAACGGCGAGTCGAAAACTTTCTGGAGACAAAATGAAGCGAGTAAAATCAACACCGCAAGATGAAATTATTTTAGCAGATGAAAATGCTAATCCTGTTGAAAGAAGTTCATCTGCAACGAAATTACTATCTGACGGATATGGAAAAGTAGTAGTTCCAGTTTTGGAACAATGGTTTGAACATAGAGAATCTATTTTAAGAGAGGATGCTGTTTCACTTCTTTTGGCTAGTTTAGGACATGAGAAATATGTTGATAAAGCAATTAAGATACTACATAGTGATACCGATTATGTAGTCAGGCATGATGCTGCCAGAGGATTAGCAAAATTTTGTGTAGATTTTATTGAGGGTAAAAAATATGAAAATCAAATTAATAAGGAATTGCTTTTGGCATTAGTTCAAGATAATGAACCTTATGTGCAGAAAGAATGTTACAAAGGATTATGTAGAATCATCACAGGAAAAAATTTGAAAGAAGATAAAGATTCTTTTGACCTTAATCAAGATGTAAACTGGAATTTACTTCAACCATACTTAGACAAATACGGTTTGCGAAAACCAGTATAAAATAAAGCAAAGCAGGATTGATTTCTTGCTTTTGTTATTTGAAAAACAAATTCGGGGCGACGTTCAAAGTCTTGAGCGCGACCAGGCGCAGCGCAAAGTTATTGCAAGAACTCGTCAAAATCAGCAACGGCGTTAAACAAACGAGTCGGCAAAATTCCGATTCCAACGAATACAAGCATTAAAGTCGTCGCCGACACGCTCGGCAACAAGATGGTGTTTCCCGACTTTGAACTGACCAAACTCGAAGACCTAATTAAGCCGCTTGAATCAAGGGCAAGTAAGATTTTGTCGGGTGGGAAAGCAGTTAATCTTCCGGCTTGGAGTAAACTGACTTTCAAGTTGGAAAATGACGGTAAAACTATTCAACTTATACATAACCACACCGTTACAGGTAAAGGTTATCAATTGCTTGGGCAGAATCTCTTATTAAAGTTTGTAAGAAAAAAAGTCCAATGCAAATTTATGGATGGAAATTACAGGTATGATATATCCGTGAAGGAATCAGGGAAATGGAACTTTCAATTTATAGCAGAACGTGAAACTGAGGAAATTTGGGCAGAAGGTGAAGTCGAATCAAAACAGGCTACAATGACATTACTATCGGTAGTTGACGTGATTTTGAATAGACATTATTTGAAATAAACAAAATAAGATAAACTGTGTAAATGTTACAATATCTTGAATTAAAGGAAAAGCCGCGAGAATTTCTTGCTGCCACCGGAATTACTGATGAAGAGTTTCAGGCAAT
>MWVV01000274.1_pt1 | contig 18616 bp, 22 predicted proteins | sample 1047281 | NCBI WGS metagenome assembly MWVV01 (sample SAMN06349986, study PRJNA376086) | soil metagenome | isolation source: PT-2 sample Antarctic (ecotone) soil | place: Antarctica | collected 2015-01-13 | reverse complement strand
TTTGCCGGACATACTATGTGATACAGCAACACGCTGACATTGTGCTTCTTATGAATGAACTCGCTCATTCACACAGTATATTCCGTAGCAGAGCTACGAGGAATTAAACCTTTAAGGAACGATTAAACTGATTTTTCTTTTTTAGTGTTGATTCACATAAGTTATACAGGCAAAATGCGTTCACGCTTCAATTTAATTGTTTTTTAGCGTAATATGTCGCAAATTGTTTCTATTTCTTAACACAAATTATGGCTTCTAATTCGATTGACAGAATAACTTTAATTCGCGGTCTCGGACTGCTCGCGGCAATTTCTATTATTTTGGGAAACGTCATCGGCACCGGTGTTTTTCTGAAAGCCAGAGTAATGACCTGCAACGTCGGCAGTCCGATTTGGGTAATTGTCGCGTGGATTGCGGCGGGCATTTTATCGCTGGCGGGCGCGTTGACTTACGCCGAACTCTCGGCGATGAAGCCGGAAGTTGGCGGCGAATATGTTTTTTTGCGTGATGCTTACGGGCGCGTCTGGAGTTTTCTTTACGGCTGGATGCAGATTTTTATCGCCAAAACCGGCTCGCAAGCCTCTGTCGCCGTCGCCTTTGCGATTTTTCTTAATGATTTTCTCGATGGCGGTTTGAAACAGACTTTACTTAAAACTAATATTCTCGGTTATGATTTTGAATTCACTTCCCTGCAAATTATCGCCGTGATGATGATTGTTATTATTACGACGATAAATTGCGCGTCGGTTTCGGTTACCGGACAACTCGCCACTTATTTTACGGTGATAAAAATCGCTCTGATTTTGCTCGTCGGTGTCGGCGCTTTTATTTTCGCCGACGGAAATTTCGCTCATTTTGGAATGGAAAACGCGGGCGGAACCTGTGAAGGTGTTGACAATTCCGTCAAATACGGCGCAGCCGGTTTTACTTTTATGGCGGGTTTCGGCGCGGCGATGCTCGGCGCGCTTTGGGGTTACGACGGCTGGAATAATTTAACGCTTGTGGCGGGCGAAGTGAAAAATCCCCAAAAAAACATTCCGCTCGCGCTTATCGGCGGCACGATTTTAATTATTCTTCTGTATGTTTTTGTCAACATCGCATATTTTTATGTTCTGACGCCGACGGAAATTGCTTCGGTTTCCGCCGATTCTTCAGTCGCGCGAGAGGTTGCCATCAGATTTTTGGGCGCGGTTGCGGTCGTTTTGATGACGGCGGGATTGATGGCTTCGTCACTCGGCACACTGCACACATCGGTTTTGACCGGCGCCCGCGTGCCGTATGCGATGGCGCAGGACGGTTTGATGTTCAAATCGCTCGGCAAACTTTCGGAAGGAACTCGCGTTCCTATCGGCGCTTTAATCGTGCAAGGCATTTGGGCTTGTATCTTGGCAATGTCGGGTTCATTCGATACCTTGACCAACTACGTTATTTTCGGCTCGTGGATTTTTTATGCTTTTGTAACCGCTTCAGTTTTCGTTTTTCGCAAAAAATATCCAGATGCACCAAGACCGTACAAAACGTTTGGTTATCCGGTAGTGCCGATTTTGTTTCTGCTCGTGGCGGGCTGGCTTTTGATTAACACGATTCTGACAAGTCCGATGCAATCTTTTATCGGAATTTTCTTGATAGCGTTAGGATTGCCCGTTTATTATTATTTGACGAGAGGAAAATGAACAGACGCGAGCGAAAATTTAAATTAAAGGAATAAATAACGGCAATTATCGGCGGACTTGTGCAGGCACGCTCCGCCAAAAATTTTCTCGGTAATTTTAACCGTTTCTCAAAGCTATATTTTCTCCTTCCGACAAATTAATCAATCTGCTAAAGCGCAATGGTTTACCAAACCGAAGACGAGATTTTGCGAATTGTTCGCACTTTCGAAAATGGGACAATTTCACGTTCCAAATGGCGGCACGCCGAACATCTGACCGTTGCCTTTTATTACGCTTTTTATCACGATTTTGAAACGGCTTACGTCAAAATGCGCGACGGAATTTTTAATCTCCTAAATTCTTTTGAAGTTGATTTGTCGAAGGAAATGCCATATCACGAAACTCTAACTGTCTTTTGGATGCGAACGATTTTTGATTTTTTAGAATCTCAGAAAGAAAAATCGTTGGTCGAAACGGCGAATAAGGTTTTGGAAATGTGCGGAGATAAAGATTTACCGTTGAAATATTACAGTCGTGATTTTCTCTTTTCAGATGAAGCCCGCAAAAGCTTTGTCGAAGGAGATTTAGGATGAAACTGATTTTTCTTTACGGCGCACCGGCGGTCGGTAAATTAACCGTCGCCGATAAAATAGCTGAACAAACCAGGTATAAAGTTTTTCACAATCACTTGAGTATTGACTGCATCGAGCCGATTTTCGATTTCGGCACGCCTTCGTTTTTTAAATTGATTGAGCTAATTCGCGTCGAAACCGTCGCGGAAACCGCCCGCGAAAATGTCGATTTAATTTACACATTTTGTTACGCGAAGGATTTCGACGACGCGCACGTCGCAAAAATTGTCGAATCGGTCGAAGCAAACGGCGGCGAAGTTTGTTTTGTTCTTTTAACCTGCGAGCGCGATGAATTGGAAAAGCGTGCTTTGGAAGAATCCAGGAAAAAATTCGGAAAAGCGAACAATCTTGAAACTCTGCACGAAATTCTGGACAAATATGATTTGTCTTCGCCCGTCCCAATGCGCGAAAGTTTGCAAATTGACAACACAAATCTTTCCGCCGAATTGACGGCACAGACGATTATCAAGCATTTTGGAATTGGCTAATTAAACCATTTGAATATTCAAATCTTCGAGCAGTCAATAAATTTTTGTGCTAACTTTAATTTTTCAGTGAAATCCGTAAAGGAATGTGTTATAAACTTTCTATGCTCGTCGAATTAAGACCAACCAGAGAACTTCTCAGACAACTCGGCATCGCGCCGAAAGAATCTTGTTGCCGTTAAATTCCCTTATAGATTTGCTTTTATTCTAAGTTTGATTTTGGATTTCATTTTTGCAAATCCGACTTCAAATCGTTTTCGCTTATAATCACATTTCAAATTATTTTTATGCTTAAATTTCATAATACACTGACCAACCAACTGGAAGAATTTCAGCCGCTCAATGACAATGAGGTTCGACTTTATATTTGCGGTCCGACAGTTTGGAGTTTCGCGCACATCGGCAATTTTCGCACGTTTACGTTCGGCGACGTTCTGCGGCGTTATCTGAAATTCAAAGGTTACAAGCTGACGCACGTTTTTAATTTGACCGACGTTGACGACCGAATTATCAACGAAGCGAAAGCGGCAGCAAAGACGATTGACGAATTCACCGCGCCGTTTATCGAAGCGTTTTGGGAAGACTTCGACGCGCTCGGTTTAGAGCGTCCCGATATCGCACCGCGGGCGACGCATCACATCGCGGAGATGATTCAGATTATCGAAAAACTTCTTGAGAATGGACATGCTTACGAATCGGACGGCTCAATTTATTTTCGCATTTCGGCATTTCCAGATTACGGCAAACTCTCGAAAATAAATTTCGCGGGCAATATATCTGGCGCGTCCGGTCGCGTTGACACCGATAAATACGATAAGGAAAACGCCAACGATTTCGCGCTCTGGAAATTGGTTGACGCCGATGAGCCGACCGGCTGGGACGCTTCTTTCGGGCGCGGTCGTCCGGGCTGGCATATTGAATGTTCGGCGATGGCGATGAAGTATTTAGGTGAAACTTTCGACATTCACGCGGGCGGCATCGATTTAAAATTTCCGCATCACGAAAACGAAATCGCCCAATCGGAAGGCGCAACGGAAAATCAGTTCGCCAAAGTTTGGCTGCACTCGGAACATTTGAAAGTCGAAGGCGAAACGATGTCAAAATCGCTGGGAAATTTTTATACTTTCCGCGATTTGATTGCAAAAGGTTATTCGGCGACGGCGATTCGCTATTTGCTTTTGTCCGTTCCGTATCACAAGCAACTTAATTTCACGTTTGAAACTCTGGACGGCGCGGAACAGACGATTGCGCGGCTGCGCGATTTCCGCAATCGTCTTCAGGAAGCGCATCTGCCGGACGGCATCAACACGGATTTGCAGGAAAAAGCTGAAAAATATTTGAACGATTTTGAAGCGGCGATGGACGATAATTTAAACACTTCGGTCGCGCTCGCCGCGCTGCACAATCTCGTCCGCGAGGTAAACACGGCGACGGCGCACGAAGTCGCCTGCACCGAAGATCGCTCATTTATTCTGCACACGCTTGATAAATTCGACGCGATTTTAGGGATTTTCGGCGAAGCGAGCGAGGAAATTTTAGATTCGGAAATCGAAGCGTTAATCGGAGAACGGCAAGAAGCAAGGCGCAATCGAAACTTTGCGCGGTCGGACGAAATCCGCAATTTGCTGGGCGAACAAGGAATCATTTTGGAAGATACGAAAGACGGTATGCGATGGAAAAGAAAATAAAAGATAGAATTAAAGGCGGAATTGTCGGCTTGCTAGTTGGCGACGCACTTGGCGTTCCGTATGAATTTCACAACCGCATCTCAATTCCCGTTTTTATGAAATAGAGTTTGAACCGCCAAACTATTTCAGACGTTCACACGCTGGTGTTCCAATCGGAACTTATTCGGACGACGGCGCGCAAGCCTTGATTTTATTAAATACATTGCTCGAACGCAGAACGTTTGACGCTTCGCATTTCGCTAACGGTTTGGTTGATTGGTATGACAACGGATTTATGGCGGTCGGCGGAAAAGTATTTGATGTCGGAATTCAAACTGCCGAGTCAATTCATAAATTGAAACGCGGTGTTGAACCGCTTCTCGCGGGCGGAGTTGACGAATATTCAAACGGAAATGGCTCGCTGATGCGCGTCTTGCCGCTCGCGATTTGGCATCAAGGCTCGGATTTGGAATTGATTGCCGACGCTTTTGACCAATCAGTAGTGACGCACGGACATTTGCGCTCGAAACTTTGTTGTGCTTTGTATTGTCTTTGGGCACGGCGGATTTTGCAGAATGATGAAAACGCTTGGGATTCGGCGGTAGAAACCCTTTATGCAATTTTTCCTGAAGGCACAATTGAAAACACTGAATTTGAAACAAGAATTTTTCCGAAAGATATTATCTATGAAACAAACGGAAGCGGTTATGTCGTTGACAGCTTACGCTCTGCACGCTGGGCTTGCGGAAATAAAAATTATGAAGAAACTGTGAAAGCCGCGATTTCTCTTGGTGATGATACTGACACAACGGCTTGCATTGCCGGCGGAATTGCGGGTTTAAAATTCGGTTTGAATGAAATTCCCCAAAGATGGCGCGATAATTTGCGCGGCAAAGAAATTTACGAACCTCTGATAGAAAAACTTATTTTAATCAACTAATTCTTTTTCCAAACGCGAACCAAAAACGCTTTCAAACCTTGCGCCTCGAAAACTTCCGGCTCGCCGATTTGATAACCTTTTGCAATCAAATTCCGCAAAGGCGGTTTCGCTTCGTTCCATTCTTTGTCACGAAAGGCGACGAAAAATCTTCCGCCTTCAATTTCGTTTTCATTTATCGTTTGCACTTCATCAAATCCGCGCGGCAGAAAATACGCTTTGTCTTCGGTTAAACCTATAATTTCATTAACCTTTACAACTTGAAATCTTCTATCCGAATCGCGCAAGGCAAACCAAAAATGATAGGCGACTAAATCTTCAAAGACATAAATTTTTGTCGGCTCATTTAAATCGCTCTGAGTTTGCCGCAAACTCCGAGCAAGGTTTTCCCACGCGCACCAAATATATCTCGGCTCGGCGCGTTTCGCTTGAAGCAGAAACGCAGCGCCGAAAAGCAAGAAAATTAAACTTAAACCTGCCGTCTTCAATTGCCAAAAGCGAATTTTTGTCAACGCGATAGCGAATAAAATCTGGGTCGGCACAAACACGATTGACAAATGCCGCGTTCCCCAAACTGAATACGGTAAAATCCAGCTTGCAACAAATGCCGCGAGAAGCGGAACGAAAATGAAACTCAAAAGCAGATAAATTTTGTGTTTGTCAGTTTTGGTTTCGCTTTTCCAGACGGCTAAATAAAAACCGAAAGCAAGAATGACGATTGCTAAAATCGGTAAAGTTATTAAAAGAATTGCGGTTTTATCGGCGCTGCTTTGCTCGAAATAAATCGGTTCGAAAAGGTTGAAAACGAATTGCAGAACGATTGCAAAATTCGGTTTGGAAATCCAACCGAGGTTTTGCGCGACATTGGAATTTATATTCGACGCTTGCCAAAGCGCAAAAATCCAAGGCGCGAAACTCAGAGCGGTGGCGGTGAGCATGAGAAGAATTTGACGCGCTTTTATGCGTTGCAAAATCAATATCACCGCGACTTCCGACGCAACGACGAACCAACCGAAATAATGTGTATAAACAAGTAAAATGTTGACTAAAGTCAAAAACCATAAGTTTTTGCCCCGATTAAAAAAGCCTGCAAAAAACCACATCGAAAAAAGCCCGAAAAATAAAACAAGACTATACATTCGAACTTCCTGTGCGTATTTGATTAAAGAACCATTCGCGGCGAAAAAGGTTGAAGCAAGCGCGATAGTCAAGAAATTTAATTTCAGTTCACGGCACAGTAATAAAAACGGAACGACGGCGAGAACTGAAAAGAAAACGGGAAAGAATCTGAGCCAAAACAAATTTTCGCCGCCAATTGCAATCCAGATTTTGAGCAGAAAATAAAAAAGCGGCGGGTGAATCAAATCTTGCGCAACCAGCCGGACGAAATTTTGCCAATCGAGTTCGGCGACGTGAGCGCTGAAAATCTCGTCAAACCATAGACACGAATCGGTCAGATTCCACAAACGAAGCAAAACATAAACGACGAAAATTGAAGCAATTATTAACCGCCGAGTTTTGTCCGGCAGCTTCATTTTATAATTTCACGCTGCTGCAAAGTTTTCCGCGAATGCTGGTGTAAAAAAGCGGAACTTCCTTGAAAGTGTCAGTGTCCCGACAATAGCAAAGGCAACTGTCGAACGGTTTTGAATAGATGTGCAAGCTGACGGCGCGTTGATTGAATTCAGGAAGATTAAGAATTTGGTGAATCGGCTCTTCAAGTTCGACTTTGGCGGTGAGACAATCGGATAAATTGAAATTATTGGTTTCTTCTAACTTACAAAACCCTTTTGATTCGTCAATCTCGACGGCGCGAAAATTTTGCCCGCGCAATTTCCCGACCGGAACGCTCATCCAACATCGCTGGTCGGCGTGATTGTGAACGCGCGATACTTGCCCGCTTTCCCAACATATCGCCATCAGTTCAAAACGCTCGTCTTTATAAATCAAATTGCGAGTGTAAAAATTTTCGCTCCAGAAAAAGTATTTTGTAATCGAATCAACGTCAACCGGTTTTGCGGCAAGAAATTGATAGACGTTATCGCAGGTGAAATCCGCATCCGTGATTGAACGCAAACCGTCAATTAATTTTTCGATTGAAATTGTCATTGCTTCGCCATTAGAAAATACCAAAGTCCGCCGCGCGAATCAAATTTCTCGTCGCCGGTTTTAGAAAAATCCGTTATAGGTAATTCGCTTGATTTGTCTTGCGGCGCATTTGCCGTCTACCAACGCGTCGCCCGTGTCGCGGCAGCAGGCTTGAATCGGAGTGCAAGCCAAACCGTTTTTGAAAATTCTGCCGAGCGTATCTTGCCCGACGGCTGACGGGTGAAAACAATCGCAGCACGAAAGTTGTTCGGCTTTGAAGCGATAAAACCAAGCCGCGTCGCTGTAGATAAAATTCACGCCCGCCGCTTTTGTGCTGCCGCCGACCATCTCGCCGCCAATGAGGATTGCTCTCGAAGTTCCGCCGTCGGGAATTAAAGCATATTCCGCCGATACGCTTTTCAAAATGTCCCGATACGCTTTCATCGTGGTATATGTGTCGGCGATTCTCGCGGGCGAGCAATCTTTTGTCAGCGAGGTGCAGATGCTCACGTTGCTCCATAAAAATTGACAACTCGCCGGAACTTGGCAACTCGATTTAGTTCCGAAATTGCAAAGCTGCGAAACGCGAACTGGCGCGGCGACGGCGATGCGCGTGTTCGGAACGCTCATCAAAACGTCCAAGCCTTTGCGAAACTCGCGCTCGAACGAATCGTTTTTTGTCCGGCAGTAATTATTTGGGTCGAGGTCTGTACTCGAGCAACTCGCGTTTGTTTTCGTCAGCGTTCCCGAACAGTTGTCGTTATGACCGAGAAAAACCGCCGCCATTCGCTGTCCAGGCTGTGTGTTCAAATAAGTTTTGATGTTGTTTGCTTGGATGAGAAAATCCGAAAGCATTCGCGCTCCCGACGCGGCGTGATTCGGAAACGGCGTAAAGATGTTTGTTTGCAAATCGCATTCGAGACGTTCAACGATGCTGAAAACATTTTCGCTTCCCGCGCTGCAAAAATCCGCCCCGTGCGTGTCACCGGTTATCCAATTGTATTGTTCTTGGTCGGTGTTTGGACAAGGAGCTGAACTGACGGCGTTAAAGCCTTTGGAAATGCTGTCGCCCGCCACGTCAATCGCTTGAATATTCAACTGCGCAGTCGTCTGAAAAGAAAAAACAAACAGGCTCATGCAAAGGCACAAGAAAATATGAAATCTTTTTTTCACTTTAAGTCCCCCGAAAAATTGATTTGAATTGCCGGAATTTTTGCCGCCCAAACGCGAAACGCGTAGCGCAGATTAATTCTTCTGCGATTTCTGCAAAAAGTCAACAAATTCCGGCACGTTTCTGGTCAAGCCCGGAAATGTCGCAACAGTTTTTCCATTCTGGTCGAGAATCGCATAAAAAGGAAGCGCGACGGTTTGAAAAGTTTGCTCTTGAAATTGCTGTTGCCGCTCGAAAATCGCGCCGTCGCCGTCGGTGTAAAGCCTGACTAAAACGAATTTTTCCAATTCCGCTTCGACTTCTTTTTTCGGGAAAACATTGGCTTCCATCCAACGACAATTGGTGCAAGTATAGCCCGTGAAATCTACGAAAACAAGTTTGTTTTCCGTCTTTGCTTGGGCTAACGCCGCATCGTAATCGTTGGAAATCCATTTTAACTCTTCTGATTTTCCGCCAAACATTCGCGCCGAAGAATTTTCCAAATCAGGCGGTAGAAAAGATTCGAGCTCGCCGAGTTTTGCGCCAAACAAACCTGTTAACAAATAAAAACTGATTGCTAAACTAATAACCGCCGACATCAAGCGAAACGCGCCGATGCGTTCGGGTTTTGAATCGTGCGGAAGTTGAAATTTGCCCAATAAATAAATTGCCAAAATCGCGCCGATGGCAATCCAAATCGCCAACACGACGGGACGAGTAAAAATTCCCCATTCCCAAACTAAATCCACGTTTGAAAGGAATTTCATCGCCGCCGCGACTTCCAAAAATCCCATCGCCACTTTGATTGAATTCATCCAGCCGCCCGCGCGCGGAAGTGAAGAAACATATTGCGGAAGCAACGCCAGAATGAAAAACGGCAGCGCGAAAACGGTTGAAAACGCGAGCATTCCGACGAGCGGCATTTGCCAATCGCCCTGCGATGCGGAAACCAAAATCGTGCCGACGAACGGCGACGTGCAGGTGAACGAAGTCAAAGTGAATGTCAAGCCCATCAACAACGCGCCGACGATGCCGCTGCCTTCGCCTTCCTGACTGCGCGTGAGATTGTCGAGTTTCGTTAAAATCGAAGTCGGAATTGTAATTTCATACGCGCCGAAAAGATTGAACGCGAAGAAGAGAAAAATCCCCGTGATTAAAAGATTGACGTAAGGGTTGGCAGCAAACAAATTTATTCCCGCCGCGCCGACGAAAATCGCCAACAGCATTCCGAGAATCGTGAACGTGGCGATGATGCCGAGCGAATAAACCGAGGCGAGTTTAACGGATTTGGCGCGGCTCTGACTCGAATGATTGGTGAAATATGAAACCGTAATCGGAATCATCGGAAATACGCACGGCGTTAAAAGCGACAACGCGCCTAAGGTTATTGCCAGCCAGATGAATGATGAAAGCGGTAAATCATTTGGATTTTGGATTTTGGATTTTGGATTTTGGATTTTATTTTCAGGTGCGCTTTGATTACCGATTGCTAATTGCTGACTGTCAACCTGATTTTCCTGACCTCTGACCTCTGACCTCTGACCACTTTTTTTGACATCTTCGTAACCCGCGAATGTCACTTTGACGGTTTTCGGCGGCAGGCAAAGCGTGTCGTTGCAGACTTGAAAGCGCACATTGACCGCTAAAGCGTCGGCATTTGCCTCGCTCGCAGTTTTTATCGGCAAAGTAAAGTCGGCTTGCTTTTCAAAAAATTTGGTTTCGAGCGGTTTATCGTCAACCAGAAAATTCAGGTCGGGTTTGACAATGGGATTTGCTGATTCGATTTTTCCATCAATCACAAATGGCGCATTGTCGGCAAGCGTAATTTTCGTCGGAAACGGACCGCCTTCCGGCTGTTCGACAGCGTAAAGATGCCAGCCATCTTCGATTTCCGCTTTTAATTTTGCTTTGAAAGTCTCGCCTTTTTTAAAAGTTTTGCCTTTCGCATCTGATTCCAAACTCCACTTTGTCGGATTCTGAGCAAGCGAAACTACCGGCACAATAAGTAGGAAGATGATAATAAATTTTAATTTTCGGGTGCAGAGCATAATTTTTCTAACGAATAAGATGCGATTTTATCACTACGCGGTGTAAAAGGATAAAGGATAAAGGATAAAGGATAAAGAAAAGCGCAGAGATTTAACTTTCTCCTTTCGCCTTCAGCCTTTCTCCTTTCGAGCCTCCGCGCTCCCAGTAAAATCGTTTTTGCACAATCCGTCGCATCTCGCTTATAATTTAACAAAGATTAAAGCGACAATTTTTATTCCAATTGTGACGCGGAGGAAACGAATTTTGCCAAAAACAGCGACTCGCCAAAAGACAGAAACCAAGACGAACAAAAATTCCACAAACGGGGCAGCGAGCAGAACCATCTCGAAAGCCAAAAGCGACAATGGCGCAACCGACAATGTGAACCGCCAAGAAGCGCAAGCCGAAAATGTATCGCGTAAAAAATCGCAGAAAGATTTAATCAAACAAACTAAGCCTGAATTGCTCCGCGAAATGCTTTACCAGATGGTTTTGGGCAGGTTTTTCGAGCAGAAATGCGCCGAGGTTTACCGCATCGGAAAAATCGGCGGCTTTTGTCATCTCTATATCGGACAGGAAGCGGTTGGCATCGGTACAATGATGGTTTTGCGCGAAGACGACCTGGTGATAACGGCTTACCGCGACCACGTGCAGGCGATGGTCAAAGGCATACCGCCTGAAGAAGTAATGGCGGAACTTTACGGCAGAGCGGGCGGCTGTGTCGGCGGCAAAGGCGGCTCGATGCATATGTTCGACGCGGCGCGTGGATTTTTCGGCGGACACGGCATCGTTGGCGGGCAAATCGGCGTGGGAACGGGAATGGCTTATGCAATGAAATATCAAGGCACAGATAAAGTTACGCTCTGCTTTTTCGGCGAAGCGGCGGTCAACCAAGGAATGTTTCACGAATCTTTGAATATGGCGCAGCTTTGGAAATTGCCCGTTATTTACATTTGCGAGAACAATCAATATGGAATGGGAACGTCGCAAAAACGCGCGATGTCCATTTCGAGCGTGGCGAAAAAAGCCGACGCTTACGGAATCGCCAACGAATTTGTTGATGGAATGGACGTTTTAGCCGTGCGCGAAGCGACGCAGCGAGCGATTGACCGAGCGAGAAAAGAATCATTGCCGACGCTGCTTGAAATCCGCTGTTATCGTTTTATGGGACATTCGATGTCCGACCCCGGAAAATATCGCACGAGCGACGAGATAAAAAAATATCAAGAGCGCGACCCGATTGTATTATTTCGGAGCAGTTTGACGGACGCGAAAATTATTTCCGTTAAAGATTACGCGGAGATCGAAGAACGGGCGAAAAAGGCGGTTGAGAAGGCTTTGAAATTTGCCGATGAAAGTCCATTGCCGGATGAGAAAGAATTATTTACCGATGTCTTTGCGTAAATCGAGATGCCTTGTATCAGCCAATTTTTCGGCATCGTAATTTATATGTATTACAATGACCACGCGCCGCCGCATTTTCACGCCCAATACAGCGGTAACGAAGCGTTATATGAAATTGAAACTCTGCGAATTTACGCCGGACGGCTTCCGCGCCGGGCACATAATTTGGTAATTGAATGGGCGGATTTACATCGTGCGGAGTTATTGTCAGATTGGGAAAGAGCCAGACAAAGCGAGCCGTTGGTCAATATCGAACCGCTTGATTAATTTATGAAATTAGTAAGAATTAAATCAGTTGAACCGCTTAAAGATTTTATGGTGCATCTGGAATTTACCGACGGAACGAACCGCGACATTGACCTTGAACCTTTTTTGCGCGGCAAAGTTTTTCAGTCTTTGCGAAATAATCCGCAGGATTTTCGAGCGATGAAAGTTGACGAGCGAATGGGAACAATCGTTTGGGAAAACGGCGCGGACATTGACCCTGATGTTTTGTATCACAATTTGAAACCGGTTTGGGCGGAAGAAAAGGAATTGGAATTAACAAAATAAAATATGACAGTATTAACTATTCGCAGCATTTTTTTTGCAATTTTTATATCTGCTTCGATGGTTTGTTCTTCATTTGCCCAAAAATCTATCGGGAAAGTTAAAGGAGTAATTGCTGACCAAACTGATGCAAGAGTTGCTCGTGCCAGAGTTTTGATTGAAAACAAAAAGTTAAAGAAGAAATTTATTACTAATGATGCTGGTGAATATGAGATTGAACTGCCAATTGGTATTTACAAAATATCGGCTGAAGTAGATGGCTGTTATCCGTCAAAGAAAAAAAGGTTTCGCCTAAAGCTGAATCAAACAGTTCAATTTAACTTTACTCCGATATGCATTAGAAATGATATTGACCATCCATAGATTGCAAGTTTTTGAAAATTTATTATGGCAATTTTGACAATCCGCGACGCGCTTAATCAAGCGTTGCGCGAAGAAATCGTCAGAGACGAAAACGTTTTCATAATGGGCGAAGAAGTTGCCGAATACGACGGCGCGTATAAAGTTACGCGCGGGCTTTGGAAAGAATTCGGCGACAAGCGCGTCGTTGACACGCCAATTACCGAACTCGGTTTCGCGGCGGTCGGCATCGGCGCGGCGATGGCGGGTTTGCGTCCCGTCATCGAGTTTATGACGTTCAACTTTTCGATTCTCGCCTCAGACCAAATCATCAATCACGCGGCGAAAATGCGTTATATGTCGGGCGGGCAATTTAAAGTTCCGATTGTCTTTCGCGGTCCGAACGGCTCGGCTTATCAAGTTTCAAGCCAGCATTCACAGGCACTCGAAGCGTTTTACGCAAACTTTCCCGGCTTGAAAGTCGTAATGCCATCAACGCCAGCGGACGCAAAAGGGCTTTTGAAATCCGCAATCCGCGACGACGATCCGGTCGTCTTTCTCGAACAGGAAAGAATGTATGGCATCAAGGGCGAAGTTCCCGAAGACGACGATTTTACGATTCCTTTGGGTGTCGCCGATGTAAAACGCGAAGGAACGGATTGCACCATCGTCGCGCGTTCGATGACCGTGCCGCTGGCAATGCAAGCCGCCGAACAAATGCAAAAAGATTTCGATGTTTTGGTCGAAGTCGTTGACCCGCGCACAATAAAACCGCTCGATATTGACACGATTGTTAAATCGGTGAAAAAGACGAACCGCTTAATCGTCGTCGAAGAATCGCACGCTTTCGCGTCGGTCGGCGCGGAGATTTCGCATCAAGTTATGGAACACGCTTTTGATTACCTGGACGCGCCCGTCAAAAGAATTTCCTGCGCCGAAGCACCAATGCCGTATGCAAAAAACTTGGAAGAACTCGCGCTGCCCGACGTTCCGAAAATTATCGCGGCGGTTAAGGAAGTTTGTTATTTGTAAATGAAAACGATTTATTTGACAGTTCCAGGCGTAACGAATTCGAGTCCGCAGCATTGGCAGAGTTTATGGGAAAAAGAATTTCCAGAACGCTTTCGGCGCATAGAGCAGAAAGAATGGAACACACCGGCTTGCGCGGATTGGATTAACGAAATAGAGGAAAAAGTTCAAAAGGCGAATCCTGAAACGGTCGTCCTCGTCGCCCATAGTTTAGGCTGCACGGCAGTTGCACATTGGGCGCAAAACTTCGGAACGAAAATCAAAGGCGCGTTTCTTGTTGCGCCGAGCGATTGCGAAGCTGAAAGTTACAACTTTGATACGAAAGGTTTTGCGCCGATTCCGCTTGACACATTGTCGTTCAAAAGTTTGGTTGTTGCAAGTTTAAACGACGAATATGTTTCGCTCGAGCGCGCCGAACAATTTGCCGACGCTTGGGGAAGCGAATTTATCAATGTCGGCGCGAAAGGTCATATAAATTTTGGCGCAGGTTTTGGCGAATGGAACGAAGGTTTAGAGCTTTTGAAGAAATTGGATTAAGCATTCCACCAATGAATAAAAAAGATTTAAAGCGCGAATATAAACAAACTTTGCGACCGATGGGCGTTTTTCAAATTCGTAACACAGTCAACGAAAAAGTTTTTATCGGTTCGACATTGAATCTTGACGGAATTTTCAATCGTCACGAATTTCAGTTGAAAGCGGGTGTTCATCAAAATAAATCTTTACAGTCGGATTGGAACGAATTCAGCGCGGACAAGTTTGAATTTGAAATTTTAGAAGAAGTTTTCCCACGCGAAAATCCTGATTATAATTACGAATCGGATTTGGAAGTTTTAGAAAATTTATGGCTTGAAAAATATCAGCCTTTCGGTGAAAGAGGTTACAACGAGCGCAAGAAAACGCGCGAAGAAAGATTGCGGATGATTGCCGCAAACAGAAAATTGTAGAATTTACTTTTAGAATTGATTCTTAATTATGGCGAACACAATTATAATGCCCAAACTTTCTCCGACGATGGAGGAAGGACAAATTTCCAGATGGCTCAAAAAAGAAGGCGACACTATCGAAGCCAACGAACCGATTGCCGAAGTTGACACCGACAAGGCGACGATGGAAGTGACATCGCTCGAAGCGGGAACGCTTTTGAAAATAGTCATCGGCGACGGCGTGAATGCCCGCTTGGGTGAAACTATTGGCGTTATCGGCGAAAAAGGCGAAGACTTTTCCGCACTTTTGAATGGAGCGTCAACCAACGGCGCGAGCGCGAAAAGCGACGCGGAGACGAGCGGACGCGGAGACGCGGAGAAGAAAGAATCGGCAGACGAATCGCAGGAGATATCCGCCGAACCGGCTGATGAAAAAGAAGAAACCGTCGCCAAACAAGGCGAACAGGAATCGAGAAAGGAAATCTCCGAAACTGAAGGAAGAAGTTACGATGAGCAGCGTCCCGAAGCAAAAGAAGATGCGGCAATCGAGAATCCAAAATCCAAAACCCAAAATCCAAAATCCGAGAATGGCAGACTAATCGTTTCGCCAATCGCGGCGCGGATGGCTTCTGAAAATGACATCAATCTTAAATCTATTAAAGGTTCGGGTCCGAACGGCAGAATTATCAAGCGCGACATCGAATCTGCTCTCGCCGAAGTCCGAAGTCCAGAGTCTAAAGTTCAAAGTCAAGAAACTGCCACGAGTTTTGCACAAAGCGCAGACATTCAAGGCGCGTCCGCCTTCCGCGAAGAAAATACTTCAAAGATGCGGCAGATAATTGCCCAACGACTGGCGACTTCGATTGGTCCGATTCCGACATTTTATCTGACCGTCGAAATCGAAATGGACAAAGCGTTAGAACATCGCAAGCAAATCAATTCAAGTGTCAAGGAAGAAGAAAAAGTTTCGGTTAACGACATTATCGTCAAAGTCGCGGCGATGGCGGCTTTGAAACATCCGTTTGTCAATTCGTCTTATCAGGACAAAACGATTCGCTTTTACGAAGATTCCGATGTCGGCGTAGCGGTGGCGATTGACGAAGGTTTGATAACGCCCGTCGTGCGCGGCGCAAATAAAAAAGGCATCGGACAAATTTCCCGTGAAATAAAAGAAATGGCGGAACGCGCCAGAGATAAAAAACTCCAGCCCGAAGAATACACCGGCGCGACGTTTTCAATTTCTAACTTGGGAATGTTCGGCATCGAGCAATTCACGGCGATTATCAATCCGCCGGAAGCCGCGATTTTCGCCGTCGGTTCAGCTGCGCCGAGAGCGGTCGTGCGCGACGGTGAAATCGTTATCAGAAATGTGATGAACGTCACGATGAGCTGCGACCACCGCGTGATTGACGGCGCGACGGGCGCGAAGTTTTTGCAGACGTTTAAGCAGATGTTGGAAAATCCGATTTTAATGCTGATGTGATGAAAATTAGCGGCTTTTTCTGGCTTGATGATATTGTTCAAAAAATTTCGTGGAAACATTCGGTTTCGCAAGAAGAAATTTCTGAAGTCTTTGCCAACTCGCCGCGTATATATTTTGTTGAAAAAGGAAACCGAAAAGACGAAAATGTTTATGTCGCGTTCGGTCAAACTGATGGCGGAAGATATTTAGTCGCATTTTTCATTTACAAGAAAAATCGGCAAGCCTTGATTTTATCCGCCCGTGATATGACAAGAGCGGAACGAAGAAAATATGCGAAGAAATAAGAGTTCAATTTCAAAAGCGGAAACTTATAAGGAAATCGGCGAGTTTTGGGACGCGAATGATTTGGCTGATTATTGGGAACAACTCGAACCCGTCGAATTTGAAATCGAAATCGAATCTCAAACGACTTATTTTCCCGTTGAAACAAATCTTTCAACCAAACTTGCCGCCGTTGCCAAGCGACACGGAGTTTCGCCGGAAACGCTTCTTAATTTGTGGATACAGGAAAAAACGACCGAAGAATTAACAATTAAAGGCTGATGTGTAAATTTGCGATTTGTATTTACGCGGGCGAAGACGTGCTTCTGACGGCGCGTAAAATCTATCAAGTTCTCCCTGACGAAAAGGCGGAACGCTCCGATTATATTCGCATTATAGAGGATGAGGGCGAGGATTATCTTTATCCGAAAAAATATTTTGTGTTCGCGCCATTTCCTCAAGAAGTAGAAAAGTCTTTACTCCAAACATTATAACAACGCGAAGTTTTTGCAGACATTTAAGCAAATGCTCGAAAATCCGATTTTGATGCTGATGTAATTTTCAATGGAATTTGAAATTATTAGTCAAATTAGCGGCATTGAAATTATTGCCGTCGGAAGTAGAATTCGCATTTTGCCTTTTCAACGCAGGAAATTCGGTAGTGGTGTATCTTTTCACGCCAATGTGTTTATTGCGGCAAACCGACGCGCCGCATCAAATCCTGAAAGCGCGGGTCGTCGCGCAAAGTGTCAAACGCCGGGTCAACTTTGAGAAACTGCAACTGCAAATCGTGCGCGGCATAGGCTTTTTCGAGCGACGCAAACGCCTTCTCGCGCTCGCCTAACGCGCCATACAGAATTGCCAACTCGCCGGGCGAAACATATTCCTTGCCCGCTTCTAACTGCTTGAGAATCGCCTGCGCATTTTCCCGCTCGCCTGCATTTGCATACGCCGCACCAAGATAAATTTGCATACTTGGACTGGTGTCGCCGAGACGAATTGACTCGCGGTAGGCGGCAACAGCTTCGCGGTGCATTCCCTTTGCCGCATAGACATAGCCAAATTCGGTAGCGGGAACAGGTTTTTGATTTAATTCGAACGCTTTTGTAGTTTCTGCAATTGCTTCGTCATAGCGTCGCGCAATAAATAACGCCCAGCCGATTCTCAAATTGGCGGAGAGTGAAAGCGGGTCAAGTTCTTTGCCGCGTTTCGCCTCTTCGATGGCTTGTTCGTGGCGACCTGTATTACTGAGATAATCGGAATATCTAAGATGCGCGTCGCTCAGATTCGGGTTCAATTCGATGGCGCGTTTGTATTCGGCTTCGGCAGCCGACCAATCCCAGTCGGTTCGATAGAGATTTGCCAGCGCAAGGTGCGATTCGGCAAGATTTTCATCTAATTCCAACGCCTTTCGCGCCGCCGCCTGCGCTTTCGGTATAAACTCTTTCGGGTCGCCGACGCTGTTAGCGGCAAGAGCTGCATAGGCGATGGATAGTTTGGCGTGGGCAGGCGCGTAATCAGGGTCAACGGCAATCGCCTGCCTGTAATATTCGATGGCTTTCTTCTGGTTTTCCGTTCCTCCTTTGCGGGCAGTAAAGCGTCCTCTGAGCAGTAGTTCGTAAGCCTGCGGATTCACCGTGTCTTGTCTGGCAATCTGCCGTTCCTGCGCTCCCGACAATTTCAAGCGGAGTTTCTCCGAAACGGTTTGCGCGATTTCCTTCTGTATCACAAGCGCGTCCGTCACTTTTCGGTTAAACTGCTCGCCCCACAATTGCTTATTATCACGCGCGTCAACCATTTCGACTCTGATTGACAAATTATCGCCGCGCTGCATGACTCGTCCCGTAATAATCGCCTCCACGCCGAGTTTATTTGCCACGTCTTGCAAATCAATGTTCGCGCCTCTGTATTTGAAACTCGAACTGCGGGCGATAACTTTTAGCTGCGGCAGTTGCGAAAGGCGGTCAATCAAACTCTCGCTCAAAC
>MWVV01000273.1_pt1 | contig 18652 bp, 16 predicted proteins | sample 1047281 | NCBI WGS metagenome assembly MWVV01 (sample SAMN06349986, study PRJNA376086) | soil metagenome | isolation source: PT-2 sample Antarctic (ecotone) soil | place: Antarctica | collected 2015-01-13 | reverse complement strand
CCTCGTTCGCCGCCGTCAATCTGGCGCGGGCAATGGCACACGAAGAACACTCAAAATCTGAATTTGGGGCTTTTTCGATGAAAAGCATCAAGCAGCGAATTTTCAATGAACATCTTCTCGAATTATTTATTTCAAAGTTAGATTTAGACTCTACTTTAATAAAAAATCACGAGCAATATGAAAACTTGCGGAATTACGCGGTCATTTCAACGTAATTCTGTCCGAACCATTGATTATCGGACTCTAATAAAGGTTTCAAGATCTTTATATTACTACTTGCGTCTTAGCATACTAGCTTGTGCTTTTCCAGAATCCCGCAAATCGTAATACATAGCTCCATAACCGTTTCGATCCGGCGGTGCAAGTCACTCGGTGCCGAAAATACTCGAAAACTTGTTTGTCTTGATTCAATCCGAGATACTTGCCGATGGTTTCCATCGCCAAGACTTTCGCGTCAGACAGCAGCGGAAAGCATCTGCACTGCCGGAGACGAGTACCGCCCAAAATCATCAGTAAGGCATCGTCAATCTGGCAGAAAACCGTTATAATCATTGTGTCCAAGTCCATCGAAAACCTTCTGAAATAAAAGTGTCGAATACTTTTTAGAAGGCTTTTCGGCTTGGACTTCAATTTTTCATATGTCAAATTAATTTGCACACGAGGTTAAATAGATATGTTACCGACTATCAAGTATGTCAGAGCTGTATAGATTGTCCCGTATTTCGCACAGAAATGTCTCTAGAAGGCTTTTTTTATGCCGATTGATATACTTACCTACCTTCACATAAAAAACATTACTCAAATGTCGCGGCACTGCCGCCGGATTTAATCAACGATTCTTTCTTCGCCCCGGTATAAATCGGAGTGGACCCGCAAACGGTTCTAATATTTCTCGGCGACGACGTAGAAAGCGGCGAACGGATATACCAGGTTTCCGCCGCGCGATTGAACCGTGCGGCATTGCCCGAAAAATTCTTGCCGCAACGACTCGACTTTTTCCGGCACGGCGTTGGATAAACGCTTGCGGGAGATGCTCGAAAACGTGCGTTGAACTTCCCAGAAGTCTTCCGGCGTTGCGAGCTGTGCCTGATGACTTTGCCAATCCGTTTGTAGAACTTTGAATCCAGCTGACAAACCTTCTGAAATAAAAGTGTCGAATACTTTTTAGAAGGCTTTTCGGCTTGGACTTCAATTTTTCATATGTCAAATTAATTTGCACACGAGGTTAAATAGATATGTTACCGACTATCAAGTATGTCAGAGCTGTATAGATTGTCCCGTATTTCGCACAGAAATGTCTCTAGAAGGCTTTTTTTATGCCGATTGATATACTTACCTACCTTCACATAAAAAACATTACTCAAATGTCGCGGCACTGCCGCCGGATTTAATCAACGATTCTTTCTTCGCCCCGGTATAAATCGGAGTGGACCCGCAAACGGTTCTAATATTTCTCGGCGACGACGTAGAAAGCGGCGAACGGATATACCAGGTTTCCGCCGCGCGATTGAACCGTGCGGCATTGCCCGAAAAATTCTTGCCGCAACGACTCGACTTTTTCCGGCACGGCGTTGGATAAACGCTTGCGGGAGATGCTCGAAAACGTGCGTTGAACTTCCCAGAAGTCTTCCGGCGTTGCGAGCTGTGCCTGATGACTTTGCCAATCCGTTTGTAGAACTTTGAATCCAGCTGACCGAACGAGTTCGGAAACACCGCTTGTGCGATTACGCGAATGGCTCGCTAAATCCGATTCTTCCTGCTCTTCAGCTTTCGGTAAATGTTGTTCGACGAGAGAATCCAGAAAACCCGGCGCGACGAGCTGTCGTCCTTGTTTGCGGCGTACGAGGTCGGGAAAGATTTTGACGAGATGGCTCAAACCCGAAACGGAAAACAACGGCGGACGACTGCCGACAGCGACAACGAATTTGCCGCCAGGACGCATTACGCGATAGATTTCTTTGAGTGCCGTGAGCGGTTTCGGAAAATGCAGCAAAGCAAACAACGACACGACCGCATCGAATGTCTCTGCCTCAAACTCTAAATTTTCGGCATCCATTTGGCTGAACTTAATTTTTTCTTCGAGTCCGAGTTTTTCGGCTTTCGCCGTCGCCGTCGCCAGCATTCCTTCCGAAAGGTCTATGCCGTGAACTCTGCCGCCTTTTGCAATTTTTTTCGCCGCCAGTAAAGCGACCACGCCCGTTCCCGTGCCGACATCAAGAACCGAGTCAGGCGGTTTAATTTCGGCGAGCGAAATCAAATGCGCCGCCAGCGGGCTAGTCAGACGTTCAGTGAAGAAATCGAATTGTTCCGCAACCGCGTCGTAGCTCGTCGCATCGCGCGTTTTGAAATTTTGTGAATCGAGTTTTTGCATTGTTTAAGTGGTATCTTTCGCCAAATTTACCAAAATTCCGTTCAACTATCCGGCTGAAGAGGCACTGAGCGGCTATTATTTTTCAAATTATTCTTTTGGAAATTTGCAGACAGAATTTTTTACCGCATCTCTGTTCTCCATCTCTCCATTATATTCATTATTCGCACTCAATTTTCAAAATTGGTTATTTAATTCCGATTCGGTTTAATTAGAATTTTTCGCGGAAATTGTTAATAAACGCCGGTGTGTGAAAAAAAAGGCGCACGTCCGGCGGAATTCCGCGCAGCAAAATTAAAGCCAGCAGATAACTGCCGCCGCCCGCGGCAAGTTGTAGAATCAATCCGTGGTCGGTTCCGAGCAAAAGTAAAACCGCACCCATCAAAAGGGAAGCCAAAAGCGGTCGCCAAATTGGACGCAGGCTAAAGGGAACACCGATTTTATTGACGACGATTAAGCCCAAAACAAGCGTTAAACCTTCCGTTACTGCCGTTACGAATGCCGCGCCGACAATACCGTAACGCGGAATAATCAATATATTTAATCCTATATTGACGGCAGCGGCGACGGCGACGATTACCGTCGCGGTTTTCAGACGGTTAACCGCCAGAAAAATATAGTGAATCGCTCCGTGCAAAAAAACAAAACCGATGCTTAGGATAAGAAATTGAAAAGGCACACTGCCTGCCGCATAATCGTTTCCGAAAACCGCGATCAGCAGCGGCGCAGCAACAATGATTCCGCCGACCACGAGCGGCGCGGCGACGGCGACGGCGAAATTGAGTGAGCGTTCGGCGATTATTCCGACCTCCGACAATGTCGAATCAAGAGTTGCTGCGCGAGTGATAATCGGCAAATAAGGAACGTAAACTGCTACTGCCAAAGCCACCAGCAAAAAACAAATTCGATACGGTGCGGTGTATAAACCGACTGCTTGTTCGCCCAGCAGAAAGCCAATCAGCACGACATCGAAGGTATACATTGCAGTTCTTAGTAAACGTGAAACGGCCCAAAAACCTGAACTCCGCAAAATTCGGAAGCCGTCGCGCAAATCGAGTTTGATTTTTTTCAGGTAAAAAAGTGGCAATGCAAGTATCAGCGCAGCACAAATCTCGCCAAAAAATTGGGCGAGCGGCACGAACGCGACATCGCTTGACTCGTTCATTGTTAAAAATATCGCGCCTGCATACAAGACCTGACCGATAATCAGCGCGAAGGCAACCGGGCGATTGCGCTCAAGCCCCTTATAAACCCAGGAAGTATCGAGCGCAAGCGGAAAAAACAAAAGTCCCATCAAAAGCAAAACCAATTTCACCGTCGGCGGTTTGTTCAAAAACCAAGCCGTAACCGCGATGGCAATCAGCGCGATGAACGCTATTATAAGTTTGATGGCGACAACACTAGCGGCAATTGAAGATGCTTCACGCGGGCGGCGGGCGACCTCACGCGAACCGATATCGCCAAAACCAGCCGTTACAGTGAGAGATAAATAACCGAACAGAGCCGCCGCAAAACCGATGATGCCGAATTGTTCGGGACCGAGTAGACGGGCGGCATACGTAACTCCGAAGAAGGCGACGGCGCGGGCGATAATCTCGCCGCTTCCCAAAGAAAGAATGTTGCCGCCGATTTTCCCCGCGCCGGAAGATTTACCGGGCGTTTCCGATTCGCTAGCCTGCTGTTCGTCATCCGTTGTTATGTCGGCGGCGGACGGCTCTTGAGTTTTGTCGCTAATTTGAATACTCATTCGCCAATTCGCCTCTCGCCAGTTGTTCGTCCAGCAGCTTAATGTCGGCATCAACTAAAATCCGTACCAGTTCGGAAAATCTTACCTGCGGCTCCCAACCTAATTGCGCTTTTGCCTTTGAAGCGTCACCTGCCAGCAAATCAACTTCGGCGGGACGATAATAAACCGGGTCAATCTCGACATACTCGCGCCAATCCATTTCGGCGCGGTCGAACGCGGCACTGACAAATTCCTCAACGCTGTGCGATTCTCCGGTCGCAATCACATAATCGTCGGGTTTATCCTGCTGAAGCATTTGCCACATCGCTCCGACATATTCGGGCGCGTAGCCCCAATCGCGGCGGGCTTCCAGGTTGCCGAGATAAAGTTTATCCTGCAAACCGCGCTTGATGCGGGCAATGGCGCGGGTTACTTTGCGGGTGACGAAATTTTCACCCCGGCGTGGCGATTCGTGGTTAAAAAGAATTCCGTTGCAGACATACATCCCGTAACTTTCCCGGTAATTAACCGCCGCGTGATACGCAAACACTTTGGCGCAGGCGTATGGACTGCGCGGATGAAACGGCGATTTCTCGCTTTGCGGCGGCGGCGTGCTGCCGAACATCTCGCTGCTCGAAGCTTGATAAATTCGCGTTTTGATTCCGGTTTCGCGCACCGCTTCGAGAATGCGTATCATTCCCAAACCCGTTACATCGCAGGTATATTCCGGTATCTCAAAACTGACGTGAACGTGACTTTGTGCGCCGAGAGCGTATATTTCGTCGGGCTGTAAATTGTATAGAATTTTGATAAGACTGGTCGAATCGGTTAAGTCGGCATACTGCAAAAATAGACGCGCGCCTTTGTCGTGACGAAAATCGTTGATTAAATGATCAATCCGCGACGTATTGAAACTGCTTGAACGGCGACGAATCCCGTGAACCTCGTATCCTTTGCTGAGTAAAAGTTCGGCTAAATAAGAACCGTCTTGTCCGGTAATTCCTGTAATGAGTGCGCGTTTTGGCATATTTCGTTATTTCGGATTTTCCGATTTTGAATTATTTCCAGCCTGACTTAATCAAACTGCCGCCGACATCGTTTTCATTTCTTCCTGAAACCAAGCCACCGTTGCATCTAGCCCGTCGATAAAACTGACACGCGGCTGGTAGCCGAGATTTTTCAAGCGCGAAATATCGGCGTGTAATCTCCGCATATCGCCTGCCCGCGCTTCGCCGCCGAAAACGAAGCGCGGATCAACCCGCATCCGTTCGCAAATCATTTCCGCCAATTGGTGAATCGTTACCGTTTCGTCGGAAGCGATGTTATACGCCTCGCCACGCAGTTCGCCGTTTTCGGCAATAGTAAAATATGCTTCGACGACGTTGGCGACGTGGTTAAAATCGCGCACTTGTTTGCCGTCGCCCTGAATAAACAATTCTTCCGAATTGTGATGAATTTTGCTCATCAAATCATAAACAACTTGCTTGCGAAGCCGCTCGCCGAAAACTGGAAACAAACGCAAAGTCGCCGTCCGCAATCCGTATAGCATCGCATAAATCGAGGCGTAATTTTCTGAAGCCAGTTTGCTGGCTCCGTAGGGCGAAACCGGCACGGTCGTAAAATCTTCGCGGGTCGGAAGTTCAGAGCCTTGCCCGTAAATTGCCGCCGACGAAGTGTGCAGAATCCGCGCTTGCGGAACACATTCGCGCACCGCTTCGAGCAGATTAAATGTAGCGACTGCGTTTTTTTCAAAATCCATTCTCGGATTTTCCACCGATGCCGGAACATTGGCGTTAGCGACGGTGTGAACGATTAAATCGAAGTTTTTTTCTTTGAGCAGCGGGCGCAAATCGTCTTGCACAAGGTCAATCTCACGCAAATCCACGCGCTTGGCAACCGCTGCGAGATTTTGTCGGAAGCCGGTCGAGAGATTGTCAACCACCGTAACGCTTGCGCCGCGCCGCACGAATTCCTCCGTCAGATGCGAGCCGATAAAGCCCGCCCCGCCCGTAACCAAAACCGAACTGTTTTTGTAATCAATCATTAGATTTAACCTCCGAAGCCGTAAAATCAACGGCAGAATCCGTCGCGTGTGCGGCTTGCGCCAAAACCGCCAGCGTTTCAGCCGAGCATTTTTGCCACGAAAAAGTTTGCGCGTTCGCCAATCCTTTTTCCGACAACTCGTGTCGAAGCGCGGCGTTACCCGCCACTTCAGACATCGCTTTGGACATCTCCGCTACTTCCAACTTCGGTATAAAAAACGCCGCGCCGCCCGTGTTTTCCCTCGCGCCCGGCGTGTCAATGCAGATGACGGGCGTTCCGACGGCTTGCGATTCCATCACCGGAAACGAAAGCGTTTCGTAAGTCGAAGGCATCACAAACGCTTCCGCCGCGTTGTAAAGCAAATTCAAATCTTCGTCCGTGGCAAATTTCAGCCGAACCAAATGCTCGGCAATGCCCAACTCCGCGCCGATTTCGGTAATGTTCAAGGTTGCCGTGTCCGGTCCGACAATAATCATTTTATGCGGAAACGACGTTTCTTTTTTGAAATTGGCAAAAGATTCAATCAGACGCGGAACATTTCGCCGCCCTGAAAGTTTTCCGACGAAGAAGAAAAACGGTGCGCCGCCCGTTTGTCGGTCGCGCATTTCGTGAACTCTCGGGTCGTTCTGCAGCGGCTTGAAAACATCGGCAATGGCAAGTCGCGTAACGGTAATTTTCTCAAGCGGCACGTTCCAAACACGCGCTATATCTTGTCGTGCGGCTTCCGTCGTCGTGATAACTTTGGTTGCCTTTCGCGCACTCCAACCGTAAAGGGGATTGTAAAAATGCCGCACCGAAAACGAGAAAAATTCGGGATACATTTTCGAAGTCGCATCGTGCGTAACGACGACGGTTTTTCCGCGAGCAAATAACGGAATCGTGTATGACGGGCAAAAAATTACGTCGTCATCGGCGGCGCGCGTCATCTGCGAGTTTTCCCAAACGAGCATCGGTTTATCCGACGGCAAAACGCGCACGCGAAAATTTGCAGGCAAAGGAATTTCCTTCGGGTCAATCGGTTTCGGTGTGTAGAAATTTATCTCGTCGAATTGCCCACCGACCATTTCCTCAGTCCAATTTTTGATGACGTTCAAAAGATAGCGCCCCACGCCCGTGCGCTGTCCGTGAATGCGCCAACCGTTAATTCCCAGCTTCATTGGCTTTTCTCCAGGATTTCATCAACTCGTAAGTTCGCCGCACGCCTTCTCTCGTCGAGTAACGCGGACTCCAATCAACCAAACGGTTAATCGTCGTCATATCGCAGCGAAATTTCATCGGACCCGACACGGGTTGGTCGAGGTCGGTTACCGGACAACCGCTGATTTCCTGCAGTGTGTCCACGATTTCCCCAACGGCGGTTTGCGTTCCGGTGCCGAGATTGAGAATTCCCGTGTAATCGGTTTCGAGAAGTTTGACGATAGCGTGTGCCGCGTCTTCGACGTAGATAAAATCGCGCTCCGGCTTTGTACTCCAAACTTGTCCTTTGCCGTTATCCAACAATTGATGACAGAGCAAATGAATCAAATCAAATCTTTTGAGCGGTGTCGGACCATAAATGTTCGAGAGCCGCACGGTGATGATCGGAACCCACTGCTCGTAAAATTTACAGACTTCTTCGCCCAGGTATTTGCTTATCGTATAACGATTTTTATACGGGTCAATCGGGATATGTTCGGAAACGGGCAGAGTGATTTTATGCTCGTCATAAATCAGAATCGTCGAAAAATTGATAAATTTTTTAATCGGACGATTTTTTATTTGTTCGAGCGTGTGGACAAGCGGCATCAGGTGATAATCGAACGCCGTCGGTTCGCCGCGTGGAACGGTTTCCTTTTCCAAATTGTGGTGGTCCGTGTTGCCGATGATGAAAATAACCTTATCGAATTCCAAGTTTTTCAGTGCGTCCAGATTTTCCAGACTCTTGACTGGAATATGTCGATTGCGAGTTGGCGGCGCAGTGCGCCCGACCGAGATAATATCGGGGTAATTTTCCAAAATATACGGACCTAAAAAACCGCTTCCGCCGAATAAAATCGTGCCTTTTCCGGTTTCGGTATTTTGTTGATTAAATTCGGTCATGGCAGGAGAATTTCTCCCTTAAAACCGCGCTGGCGAAGTTTCGGCACAATCTCGTCGTAATAATTCCACGCGAAAAGAATTCCCGCGTCCGCCGGGCGCGGGTCTTCAAACATAAATTCTTCATTAACGATGGGAATGCGAACGCCGGGCAAGTATTTTCCGATGCGAAGCGGATTGACTTCCGTGACGTATTCGATTAAATCCGAGCCGAGTCGGGCGTAATTGCAAATCGTCGAGGCTTTCGCCGGTGCGCCGATGCCGATGACTTTTTTCCCTTGCGAGACAAGCCGGTAAACATTGTCGAAAAGTTTGCGGCGGCGTTCTTCGACTTGCGCGGTAAAACTTTCGTTGGTCGCGGCGTCATATAATTTCTCTTTTTCTTCGAGCGCGACGAGTTTTTTTACGCGGTCGGAAATGACAAGCGGCATCAGGTGATAATCGAACGCCGTCGGTTCGCCGCGTGGAACGGTTTCCTTTTCCAAATTGTGGTGGTCCGTGTTGCCGATGATGAAAATAACCTTATCGAATTCCAAGTTTTTCAGTGCGTCCAGATTTTCCAGACTCTTGACTGGAATATGTCGATTGCGAGTTGGCGGCGCAGTGCGCCCGACCGAGATAATATCGGGGTAATTTTCCAAAATATACGGACCTAAAAAACCGCTTCCGCCGAATAAAATCGTGCCTTTTCCGGTTTCGGTATTTTGTTGATTAAATTCGGTCATGGCAGGAGAATTTCTCCCTTAAAACCGCGCTGGCGAAGTTTCGGCACAATCTCGTCGTAATAATTCCACGCGAAAAGAATTCCCGCGTCCGCCGGGCGCGGGTCTTCAAACATAAATTCTTCATTAACGATGGGAATGCGAACGCCGGGCAAGTATTTTCCGATGCGAAGCGGATTGACTTCCGTGACGTATTCGATTAAATCCGAGCCGAGTCGGGCGTAATTGCAAATCGTCGAGGCTTTCGCCGGTGCGCCGATGCCGATGACTTTTTTCCCTTGCGAGACAAGCCGGTAAACATTGTCGAAAAGTTTGCGGCGGCGTTCTTCGACTTGCGCGGTAAAACTTTCGTTGGTCGCGGCGTCATATAATTTCTCTTTTTCTTCGAGCGCGACGAGTTTTTTTACGCGGTCGGAAATCGGATATTCTCCAGCGTTGCAGGCAAAAACGCGAATCGAGCCGCCGTAGACTTCCGAGCGTTCGACATCGAAAACGTCCATTCCGTATTGGTGATGCAGGTAAATCAGCGGTTTCATCGAATAATAACGCAGATGTTGATGAAACATATTGTCGTAGTGAAGCCGCTGCATCGTGTCGAGCCAATACTGTGAGTCGGTAGCGAAAACGCCGCGCTTGGCGAGTAGTATTTTTACGCCGCGCATCGTGCTTCTTAAATCGGCAATATGCCCGAAAACTCCGCAAGCCGTAATTGCCTCTGCCGCGCCATAATTCGCTTTCACATATTCGGCGGTTTCTTCGTTGAAAAAGGCGTGAAGCGTTTCGATGCCTTGTTTATTGGCGATGCGAACGGGATCGCCCGATGGGTCAACGCCCAGAAATTTCACACCGGACGGAATGTAGCCTTTTAGAAGCGTGCCGTCGTTCGAGCCGATGTCCACAGCAAACGAATTGCCGTCGAGATTCAGCATTTTTACCAATTGCTTGGGAAGCGATTGCAGATGCCGCGTCGCCGTCTGCGTCGTGCCGCTAACGAAAGGGAAATTTTTATAAACGATTTTTGGATTGACAATGTAGCTAAGCTGCGTCAAACCGCATTCCGGGCAATGCTGCAATTTAAGCGGATAAAAAGTTTCCGGTTGATTCAATTGCGACAGCGAGAGAACAAGGTCGCCAATCGGTTGATTTCCCAAATCAACGCCGGGAATCGTTACTGCGCTACAGATTTGACATTTTACTTGCGCGGGACGATCGCTCGTTCGTGTGCGCCCAGAAATTCCGAGACTGCGCCGGCTGATTTCCGCCGTTTCGTTTGTATTTTTTATGCCGATAGTTTCTTTGCTCATCTGTAACTCCGAAAAAATTCGTGAAATTTTTCAATCACATACTCGGCTTCCTCATCGCTGAGGTCGGGATGACAGCCGATATAAAATGCATTTTGATTGAGCCGCGCCGCGACCGGAAACTCGTCGTCGAGATTGCCGAAAATCTCTCGGTAAATCGGCTGATTGATAAGCGGCAGAAGATAGCGTGTTTCAATCGAATTGTCTTCCAGAAACCGAATAAAATCGTCGCGTTTGACGCTCTCGTCTAAAATCGCCAACGCATAAAACATATAACTGTGTTCGGATTCGGGACGCGGACATGGCAACTGCAGAAAGTTCTGTAAATCAGCCAATCCTTTGTTGTATTGAGCCACAATTTCCAGTCGGCGGGCGCACGCTTGTTTGCGTTCTTCGAGTTGTGCAATGCCGAGTGCCGCTTCCATCTCCGTGCAGCGAAAACTGTGTCCGAGACGAACGAACGAAAAACGGCTGTCGGCGATTTGAAATAACTCATCGCCTTTGGCTGCTTTGTCGTCGTCAATAGTAATGTAAATCGAATCGCGCCCGTGATTCATTATACTTTTGAGCATTACTATTAATTCCGGATCGTTAGTTGTGCAAAGTCCGCCGACACCGGTCGTAATCATATGCGCGGCATAAGTGGAAAAACAGCCGACATCACCGAAAGAGCCGACCGGTCGCCCTTTGTCGCAGGCGAACATCGTTTCGGCGGAATCTTCGACGATTCGCAAATTATGCCTTTCCGCGATTTTGAGAATCGGCTCCATATCGCACGGTTGCCCGGCGAGATGAACGGGCATAACGGCTCGCGTGCGCGGCGTGATTTTTTCTTCGATTTTCGTCGGGTCAAGGCAGTAATACCGAGGATCGACATCAACAAAAACCGGCTTTAAATTGTTATACATCACGACGTTTGATGTTGCCACGAAAGTAACTGCCGGAACAAGAACTTCGTCGCCGTCCTGCCAGTTACACTTTTCCTTGAGCGCGGCAAGCGCAATGTGCAGTGCGCTCGTGCCACTATTAGACATTAAACCGTATTTACAGCCGTGAATTGCAGCAATCTCTTTTTCAAACTGCGCCATTTTCGGTCCAGATGTAAGGCGATTGCTGTCGAGAACCTCCATAACGAGTTGTTTGGCTCTTGCGCTGACATTAAAACCGCCCACGCCTATTTGAGAGCGTTTTGCAGAAACATTTACTTGATTGTCCATATATAAGCTATGTTTTTTCGAGCAGTAAAATTTAACTTATCTGCCGGTGCCTTTCATTCACCTCACGCTCTTCGGAATTCGTAGTTGAGTTGATACCAATAAAGTGAATTCCTTACTGGTTTTTATCCTAAATTTCTTCGTGGTAATGATTGCTTTTCGAACGTCATAAACAGCCCGGAGAATATTTTTAACCGGCAGCATTACGATTAGCACCGAATGATTTTGATTGTTGTATTTGTGCATTCCGTTTTTGCCGACGAGGTGCAAATTGCCCAAACACGTTGCTCAATGGTAACCAATTAATCAAGAGAATTTTATTTAGTACCAGAAAATTTGCCAGAGTAAAATTTTACACTCTATCGAAGATTAGCTGCATTTTTAATATTTTTAAAAGATTTTTAATTATGTCCCAGCAAGATAACTACCCGGTTATAAATCCAGGCGGTCAAAAAGCCAAAAATATATCCCGTCAGAAAGCCATATATCGCACCTATTAGACTCCCTACAAAAGTTACAGAATAACCTATAAAAAAGTTGCTTAGAAGACCGAGCGTAGTCCCCACATTCTCTCCACCTTTGATGACAAGCCAGTTGGTTGCAACAAAAATCATAAGTCCTGTAACAATACCAAAAACAATACCTAAAATATTGCCGTTAAGGTGAAGAACCGCCTGCTCTAACAATTGCTCTTCTTCAAAATTTTCTTCTCCGACCAAAACGGCATCATTCATATGTATGGCAGATTTAAATTCGGTTTTATCCGGCATTTGTTTTCGCTCCTTTAGAAGTAGTACTGCCTGCCGACTCAAGCCTTTTCGGAACTAACGGTTGCGTCGAGGCAAGTAAAGCCATTTGTTTTTTATCTTCATCGATTATTTCTTCGTGATATTCCTGTTCGACGTTTACATCCCAGACATTATAATTAGCACCCATAATATTTTTAACCGTCAGCATAGCAGTTAACATCGAATGGTCTTGATTATTATATTTATGCATCCCGTTTCGTCCTACCAGATGTAAATTGTTAAGACCGTCTAAAAATTTTCGGATGATTATCAAAGCATCAGCATATTTTGAATCATAAACCGGATACGCCTTCGGCATTCTGACCACCGCCCCGTCCTCAACATCATTCGGATCAACTAATTCAAGCATTCCTAACTCTTTCGTTCCAAGCTTTATTAAATCTTCATCCGACATCGTCCACAAGGAATCGCCTTCAAAACAAAAATATTCGAGACCGAGACACGTCCGATTCGGATCGGGGACCATTTCAGGACTCCAGTTCTTAAAATTTTGAATCCTTCCGACCTTTACCGTCTCGTCGTGGATGTATATCCAGTTATCCTCGAACAAATTCGCCTTATTAATTATCAGCGAAACGGTTAAAAAATCTCTATAACTCAAGATATCCGCCGCGTGCCGCACTTCGTCCGGTACGCTAGGCTCCATCTTTCGCACCAGTTCTTGGATCGGCATAGTGCTGATAAAATCCGTTCCGGGTATCAACTCTTTTTTACCATCAGTGGTTATCTCAAGCGCAGTAACCTTATCCTTTTGCCAAAGAATCTTTTCCACGCCCGCATTTAGTTTAAGCTGGCTTCCTTTTGACTTAATAATGTCTGCAACGGTTTCCCACATCATTCCCGGACCCTTTTCGGGATACTCAAATGAATCAATCAAAGTTTTGATAATATTGCTTTTGTTTTTCGGTTGAGAGGTAATAAGCGCGTTTTTGAGTGCTGAAAGGAGTGAAAGCCCCTTGATGCGTTGGGCTGCCCATTCAGCAGAGATTTCATTACAGGGAATTCCCCAAACCTTCTCCGTATATGTTTTAAAGAAAGTGTGGTAAAGACGCCTTCCAAATCGGTTTGAAATCCAATCTTCAAAACTCAACTCCGGCTTAATTGGAAACAACTGAGTTTTGGTATAACTCAGAAAAGTACGGAAACTATTATAAATTCCTAATCCAAAAAGAGCATTGGTTGCCTGGAGCGGGTAATGAAAAAATTTTTTATTGTAATATATTCGCGAAAGCCGCCGCCGTTTTAGAAATTTTCCTTCCTCGAGTATCTCTCTCCAGAGGTCGTCAACCGCCTTAACTTTTGTAAAAAACCGATGACCACCAATATCGAAAAGGTAACCGCGGTAATTCACCGTGCGCGAAATCCCGCCGACGACTTCATCTTTTTCAAGCACGACGGATTTTACTCCAATCTTGCAAAGTTCGTAAGCGGCAGTTAAACCGGAAGGACCTGCACCAATTATGACAACTTTTTTATGACCGTTTTCTATCATTGAGAGAAATCAAATTATTTACCAGAAGGGTTAATCAATAAAGTAATTAACGGAAATCATCCGCGCTCTGAATTTTGCAATGAACAAGTAAATGCTAATAACAAAATTACGAAGTAAGGCTATAAACCATCCGAGAATAAAACCTGTTATAAATCCATAAAATAAACCAATGAAACTGCCGATAAAAGTTACCGTGTATCCAAAAAAATATTGATTAAGACGGGAAAGAGTCAGACCGGGCAGGTTGCCCCCTTTCAGAATTAAAAAATTTGTGATAAAGAAAAGACCTGCGCCAAATAAAATTCCAATGGTAATTCCGAGTGCCGTACGATCAGCCTTAGCTACCGTTTGAATAAGTATTTCATTATTAAGCGCAGAAGTTGACGAACTTTCTGTTTCTGACCGGGGACCTTTTGGTTTCATAAATAACTAAATTTATTTAAATACCTTTCACGATACTTTTATTTACAGGAGTTAAAACGGTTGACCGGAGCTTATATGCAAATTATTTAATATAAAGCATCAAGCATTAAAAATTACTCGTTTTCCCAAACAATTTTTGCAGATAATTTGTAATATCACAAGTTTCTTTTATTTTTTAATTTAATCAAAGGAGAGATAACATTCCTTTATCAACCGAACCAAAATAATAAATTACTACCGCACAATAATTGTCCGTCCCAGTAATTTGACGTTGAACCAACTGTAAACAAAAGCCACGCTGCTATAAAAAAAATAAAGCAGGTGCATCGGAAGAACAAGCAGTGTAAACCACAAACCTTTACACTTTCGAAAGAAATCGTAAAAATCCCTGTTTATTGCTATTAACCCGAGCAGACAACCGAGTGTAATTATTAAAAACCACAAGTGCCACAATGAGGCACAAAGCGAAAAAAGAAAAATTCCGGTTAACAAGGCACTAATCTTTTGAGACGATTTTATATTTAAATCGGGTTCGACTTGTGGATTAAGTAACATAATCTCGCTCCAGGGAACCGCCCGGTACCAAAAATCCGTTTGCAAAATTGAATAAAACGTCCATTTTTTTAAGTGTTTGACCTGCAGTTCCGGAACAAGCAAAATACGGTAACCTTTTTTGCGCAGGCGATAGCCGAGTTCAATATCTTCAATTGACGGAGTTTCAAATTTACTTGCGTCGAAACCATCCATGTCTAAAAAAATTTGACGTTTAATTGCGCCGAAACCAGACCAAAACGTTTCAGCTTCGCGCCGGCTTGTTTGGTGGTAAAAATGGTGCATTAGATTGCGGTATTGCGAGAAAAAATCCGGTTCGCCGGGCGCGTCGTCATAAGAGCCGAAAAATGCGGAAATCCCCGGATTGTCAGCGAAAACACGGCGCACGTTTTTGATTGTATCAGGCTGAATTACAACGTCAGCATCAACAAATAAAATAATTTCTCCGCGTGCCTCGCTTACTCCGATGTTGCGAGCGTTAGCCGCTCCCTTACATTCTGGAAGCTCGATGACTTTCGCCTCAAAAAACTTTCCGATTTCGGTAGAGTTATCGGTTGATCCGTCATTGACGAGAATAACTTCCATTTCCTTATCCGCCGCTGCTTTAATTGCCGGCAGACACTTTTGAAGAAAATGCGCGCCGTTATAAACAGCAATCACGATTGACAAATTTGGTTTCATTTAAAAATAATATCTTAACAACAATGTAGAAGTTTGTGGAAAGACCTTTGACTACTAAAAATCTTTCTGAAAAATTACATCCCAGCCAGGACCAACCCATTTAAAAAGAAACGGGAAGGGCGGAAGTTTTTTGAGAATGCGATAGGCATTTATCTGTACACGCGTGCCTAAAGAAAACTCTTTTAAAACCGCCGGAGCAACTTCAGGTAAAGCAAATTTTTTAACCGAGAAATAATTTCCGGAAATGCGTTTTAATTCTCGATAAGAAAGAGTTTTAATATTTTCGTAACTGGCATCACGCCGCCACCGAACATAGCGTGCCTGCCACCTGCGCGGCAAAAAACCGACCCCCCATAAATAAGCGTAAGGGTCTCTGCCAATAGAATAACGATTGACGGAATTTACATATAAAACTCCTCCTTTACCAAGTGTTCGCGCGCATTCTGAAAAAACCTTTGCCTGGTCGCGAACGAATTCCAAAGTTGAAGAAGCCGTGATTAAATCAAAAGAGTCGTCGGCAAATGGCAAAAACTCAGCGCAACAGCAAACCAGCGGCGGAATTGGCAATCCCTTATCCATAAAGCGACGGCGACTGACGTGCAGCCAACGCATCCCAATATCAATTCCGATTACTTGTTTATAATGGGGCGAAGCAACCGCAAGAAAATTACCCGTTCCAGAGCCGATTTCCAACACTCTGTTAACCTGTTGTTTATTAGTGTTATCTTTCAGAATCTCCAGCGTTCGCTCTGCCCGTAACTCTCCTAAAACAGCACTGCGAATGAATTTCGGGCGCAGTGCGACGGGCGTAATATCGCTAAAACTCCAATAATGTTCAAGTAATTTTTCTAAATTAAATTTTTCTAACGCAGCGAGAACTATGTTCGTTCGTTCGTTATCTTCTTGAAAACTTAAAAACGGGTCGGGAAAAACACGGAAGTCTGGAATCCCGTCGTGCAACGTATATTTTTTGCGACACGCTAAACATTCGTACCCGTCGCCAAGCACATTCAATTGACCGCGACAGAGGGGACAAACAAATTCAATAGAGCACAACGACGATAATAAATTCTCAGGATATTGATCGTTGTGTTTGAGCGCAGCCGGTAATGGAGACTTCATAAGCGTTATGCTTTAAAGTAAATGTCAAAAAACTTTTTTATCGGCACGAGATTAGCTACTACTTACCGCTTTAATTCGCGGGCTAATCTGCGATAATTTTGAGCCGATTATAGATCGGGTAAGTTGAACCGGCTGGTAAACAATGCTTGGCCACATAAATACTTCATTTGTGCAATAGCACTCTTTTGCTTTGATCTGCTGCCTAAGTGCTTTTGCCTCTTCAGAGTCCCATATTTCAAAAAAACTGTTTTTTCGCAGATTTCCGAGTGGAGAATGTTGTTCACAAACGCTGACATCGCCGTTGGCATAGACCACACCGGTCAGGTTACCGGCAGTGCACGGAACATACTGAGTTTGCGCTTCAATAGTTTTGACTTTTGTCCATTGCAACATCGGCTCAACTATCGCTCCAAAACGCCCATTCTCGCGGTCTTTCCAAACTTCGGCGACGTGCCGGTAAAGGTCTTTGTATTTTTCAAGCTGAGGTCCTTTCAAGGACGGGTTCTTGCGGTCGCCGCGGATAACGGCAAGATTATGGTGTTCCATCATCGGGCAATTTTTATGCAAATACTCGGTCAGTTGCCAAATCTCATCCATATTTTCGCTCATCGCCACGGTATTGGCGTGAATCCGCAAGCGCGGGTCTTCTTTTTGCAGCTCAACAAGCATTGCATAAGTTTCCATCGCCTTTTCAAAAGACTTGGGGTTACCGCGAAAACGGTTGTGATACTCCGGCATTCCGTCAAGCGAAATCTCGCAAACAAACAGTTTCAGCGTTTTACTTTGCAACACCTTCCGAAGTGATTTTTCAGTTCGAGCCGTAAAATACCCGTTCGTCGGAACGTAGATGTTTTTGACGTTGTTGTTTTCTGTAAAAAGCAGGCATATTTCACCAAATTCTTGCTGAATAAACGGCTCGCCACCTGAAAGATTAAGGTTTTCAAAATCTCCCAGTTCAAGCGAAAGTCGCTCAAATTCTTCAAACTTCAAATCATTGCGTTGATTAAGATTTTGCCAGTAAAAACAATGCTCGCAAGTCAAATTACAAATTGAGTTAATAAACACAATCATAAACGGCGGCGTTTGTCTTTCTTGGTGATTGGCAACAGCCTTTAGTGATAGCTTTGCGTGGCGTTTGATTCGAGTAGCTATGGACATTGTAAATTTCCTCTTATTGTCTGAATTTGCAGGCAATCTTTTTTATTTACTGTAACCTAATGCCCGCTTTAAATCACGCAATATTTGTCTGAAATCTAGATACAAGTTAAAGTTGACCGACAAAATTGAATTAAAAACACGGTCATTTGATAAATAATAAGCATCAACTCTTTTGAGTGCAAAGAAATCGTCGCCGACTTTTACTTTTCCCAATCTGGTTGAACAGGCTGTTCTAAAATGTTTTTCAGTAAGCTGCTTAACAGGCAAATTGTATTTGCCGTAAGGATAAGCAAAATCAGTCACTTCAGTTCCGAGGCGTTCTTCGACAGTTAGTTTTGATTCGACTATTTCCTGCTCAGCTTTATTGGTATTAAGTTTGGTTAAATCAGGATGCGTCCGGCTGTGGGCGGCAAACTCTATGTTATTTTTACTTAGTTCTTTAATCTCGTTCCAATCCATCAATTTGCTCGGCTCGAGCGTCGGCAAATTTCCCGCCCAATCATTAAATTTTCCGCAATAATCGGTAATCAGAAAAACAGTCGCCGGAAATTTATACTCATTCAACACCGGAAATGCAGTCGTGTAAAAGTTTTGAAACCCGTCATCGAAAGTAAGGACTAGTGTTTTCTGCGGAAGTGGAACGCTTTCGAGAAAACTTTCTCCAAGAGTTTTTAACGAAACGACATTAAAATCGTTATCCTTGAGAAATTTCATTTGTTTGCGAAACGTCTCCGGGCTGGTTGAAATAATAGAACCGCCGGTATCAATCGAATGATAAGTTAAAATCGGTATCTTGGTTGCTTGGGCTTCGCTCATGTTTATAAAATCATTTTTATATTAGACATTATTGGAAATAATATATTTCTTCAAAGTTCGTTAAATCAATTGTTTGAAGTGGCTGGCGGAAGGTTACTCGCAAATTGTGTAACCCACACGCGATTTCCATCACCACATCTGAAATCTTC
>MWVV01000272.1_pt1 | contig 18674 bp, 13 predicted proteins | sample 1047281 | NCBI WGS metagenome assembly MWVV01 (sample SAMN06349986, study PRJNA376086) | soil metagenome | isolation source: PT-2 sample Antarctic (ecotone) soil | place: Antarctica | collected 2015-01-13 | reverse complement strand
TCAATCCGTCGTCTTTCGGCCTCTTCTCTAGCCCATTGATTTACCTCATCACGGTGAAAGCGCATCATGTCGCCCATGTAAGCGTGTGGCAGCGGATATTGATCAATCGGACGACGTGCCCAAGAGAGAATGCCAGCAGTTGTTGGCTCGCCTTGTTTGTTTAAACATCGCCAGTAAGCCGCAAGTTCTGTTGGTGTCATCCACTCAGATACGTGTCGCGTTTCCTGTGCGGGCTCTAGTTCAATGTCATGAAGAGCTGCAAGCGCCTTGTGCTCTGCTTCTTTGAAGATAGAAGTGATATGGCTAATCAGTTCAGTTTTCATAGCTTGCTTATGTGCGCTCAAGCCGCATTTAACGATGCTTTCGTCAAATTGAAGATTTCGTGTGCGGCGAGCCGTTCGGACTCTGATCTTGCAAGACCACCGTCGTATTCCATGATCGCCGCTCGCTCTTGATATGCGGCTTCCAAGTCATCTGACGGAACAAACTCAATGCCAGTCTGTATGCCAGCGGCAATGTCCTTGATGCTGTTGATGTCCTCATGTCCCCTATTTTCATCCTCAGCTAAAGGACATGAGGACATCGGAGACGTTTGAGGCATTGATTCCGGTTCGTCAGGACTGATCAAGCTGAAGGATCGAAGTAGTCGCTCAAGATCATCCAGGACGATCTCCCAGCCCCTACTTTTCGAGTTTGCGCCGATCTTGGCCGTTCTGAAACGAAGTTTTCCGAGAATTCTTCCGACTGAGCGAGTAGTTATGTGCTCAGAATCGAAATCAAGCTCCTCGACCTCCACCAGACGTTGCGCCGCGTCAGTAACTGCATCGGTTCTTAATCGGTGAACTTTGCCTGCGGCTCTCAGTTGTTGCAGGTCAATCTCTTCATTAGCCTGGGGCTCTATGCATTCAACAATTGCCCGCAAGACGAGCGAGGTCATGTCGCCTTTCTCCAGTTCGCGCCGCTCGCGCTGATAACCGACGCTCAAACCCTCCATGCGCCCAAACAGCCCTTGTATGCCCTCATTTTCCAACCAGAGCGCGACGGCTAACACAGCCCGCCAAGCTTCCAGATTACGGCCTGAAAGCTTCGCCTTGTCGCCGATGGCCGCATCGTACTCGCTCAATCGGGCTAGATTGGCTAAGGAAAGCATCCAGAGATTGCCGACGAGTTCATCCCGGTTACAAGGCCACAATTTGAAATCCAGCACATCGGCATTCGCCTTTTTACGGTCGCCCGTTCTGATGAGAGGGACGCTGATTGTGCGGCTGCTAAGAACCGGATCAGGCGTGCGTGTAGCGGTGAATCCGCGAAAGCTAAAGGTTTGAACGTAGCGCGTCCGCCAGGTCTTTTCACCCGGCACCGGCTCTTTGACAGAGATTGTATTTCCGCGCCTATTGCCCGCCAGCAACAGCGTGCGCTTGTCTGGAGCAGCTTGTTTTACGCTGGTCAGGTTCTCCGCGTCATCAAACCCCAGGAACGCTCCATAATCGGCAAGGTCTCGGAGAGTCGCCATTGTCCCCGAAGCGAGAACAATTTGCCCCAAGTAACCTAGCTCGCACATCAGAGTCAGCAGTTGAGTTTTACCGCTTCCCCGCTCTCCCGTCGGCCAGATATAACCGGCGACATTAAAGGCATCTAAAAACCACGTGGCGATGACATAACAGGCTATCAGCTCGCTCATGGCTCGCTGATCGCCAAGACTCCGCTCGAAGTCTATGAAGCGATCAATGATGGTTCTCACGCGCTCAAAGACTTCCGAAGGTTTAGCCCGCTGGCCTTGTGCGTAAGCCTCGACAGATCGTTTCCTCATCAAACGCTGATCGGGCACTACTTCCGAGAGATGCACGTCAAATCCAAGTTCCGTAAACGCTTGATGTCCGCCATTCCCGAAGATGACGCCGTCATCCCGAATGATGAAAAGCTCCTGGGTTGTTTTAATGCGAGGCGGGTTTAGTTTGATGATATTGCCGTCGCGATCTTTATCTTCGGTTTCAGACTTTCTCACGACGAGCCACGTTGCGGCATAGGCTTGTCCATTGATGATTTGCAGTGGACGGCGGAGCGCGGGCGGCATCTCATCAAGTAACGTATATGTCGCCGGGGCTAGTTGAGGAGCAGGGCGCGGCGCGGCAATAAGTTTCTCTAAATCTGTAACGCCATGTTCCCGAAGGTAATCATCAACGCCAACCTTTTCGTCGCGTCCACCGGGTAGATAGACAGCACGGACATGCGCCCCTTTCCTTTGGAGATGTTCTGTCAGCCGCTCCATCGCTTGACGGACGCCCGGCTTATCCATGATGTCCGAGTCGAACACGATGCGAACATCGCGCCCGTTCAAAGCGATATAGTCGAAGTCTGCCAGAAAAGTTATTCCCCCGAATGAGTTCTTCCCTTTGAAGTTCCAGACGCCAAGTAGGACAGCGGCGCAAAAGCCCGCAGAAGCTAAAGCATCGCCCTTCTTGATGCCTTCGGTGATCCAGAGCGGAATAGACGGGTCTGCCAGCGAGGAGCGGCATGATGGAGGCACGTCAATTCTCATGCTCGCGCCGGCGATGGTTTCGTATTTGATTACCCCCGGTAAAAGAACCCCGTTCTTACCTTCCTTTTGACGCGGAGAATCAGGTCTGTACTGGTGCAAAGCGAGCGAACCGTCAGGCGCGAATACTGGAATGAGCAAACCGGGAACGCGCCGTTGTTTCGGGGCAAACCCCAAATCCGCAAGTTCTTTCACAGCATTGATTGTTCGATAGCCACGCTCACTGATTATTTCCGGCCTGATGCGAGACTCGTCGCATAACATCCGCCTGTGTGAATCGGAAAGAAGAGGATTGCTTGGTTCTGTGTGCATTTCGGCTCCTTATTTCGCTTTGCGCTCGTTACGCTTGATGTATTCATCAAGATGAGCCTGTGTAAACAAAACCCTCCGCCCGCTCCGAAAATGCGTTATACCTCCCCGCGCAACTTCTCGATCAATCGTTACAACCGACAGGCTAAGTCGCCGTGCAGCTTCTTTTCGATCAAAGGCTTTGATTTGGTCTTGACTCATCTTCTGCTCTCCTTAGAAATCAAAAGGCCGTTGCTACTATCAGCAACGGCCAGAATCTATCAGGAGCTTTCTTTTTTGTACGGAAACCAAGTAGGTATTGAAATGTTAGATTTCTATACCTACTTGCCTTCATCAATTTCCTCAGTGTTAGAAGCAGATTTTTTAATAGCTCTTTCTATTCCATCAACATCAATGTCTTCTTCAGAAAGCATCATTGGCTCGCGAACAGCAACTAATTGCGTTGATAAAAGATAATGTAAAATGCGACACACATTGCCTTGAGGAGAAACCCATGAGGGTTGATACACTTCTTCATCAATCAGGTCTTGCTTGGCAGCTGTTTCGAGATATTGCTGAACAACAGTTTGGCCTAAACCGTAATACCAGCCTGCAAAAGCATTACGAAACTCTATCCACCGGCGTCTTTTCAATTTGCCATTTTGGTCATATCCGACAAATCTTTCCCCGCCATATTCCCCGCCAGTTCTAAGAAATTCCATCACCCTATTAGCGGAGACACGCCTATTCCTACTATCCGTATATGGTTGACTCTCAAACGCGAGCAACACAGTTTCCAGTTTCGCTAAGACTTGCTTTACACCATCAGTTGAATCAATGAAACTTGCTGCTAATCGTTCCCATGCTTTGTAAAGAACTGTCTCCTTGTCATCTATCCACAAGCGCGCTGATTTCATATTGAAGGCAAAGGCTGGTGCATTAGGTAATGCTGCTTCATTTGCGCCATCAACCAGAGCTTTGCCGATTGCCTTCAGATTGTTTTCAGCAACTCTAATCTCTCTTTCGCCCATGACCTCCTTAACAGCCTTTCCCCATTCGTCGCGTGTAGTAATATCATCGCGCTCAATGACTCGCCTCGCATGAACCACTCGCTGCCAATGATGGATGGCAACCACAATCGCTGGATGCCCGATAGATGCCGGATTTTCTTTGACTGACTCAATGATGTCAATTGTTTCAACTCGCATCTGACTATGCTTGGAGAAGTAAATGTGTGCGTAAGGGCGCTCCCACCTTTCAGGAGATGAATGGTCGTCTATTTCAATGTTGGCTTCAAACACTTCTCCGAGGTCAAGCCATGCGGTTCCCGCCCAAGTTAATATCAAATCGCTAAAAAGACGCGCTCTTTCGTGAAAAGAAAGTTCTTTACGTGCTGTTCTAACTTTTTCTACTTCCTCACTGGTGAGATGGAAAAAGTTCGGATTGGTCTTCCATTTAGCGCGAGAAAGTAAGTCTTGTTTTTCTTGATCGGACAGGTTCTGGAATTTGGACTAGAAGATCATTTATTTCGTCTTGAGAATAGGTCGCCAAGTGGAAATGTGAGGAAAAGAAATCTTCAAGTCGCGTATAACGATGTTCGGTCTTTGGGGTCAGGCTCGCTTTAGCGCGTATTTTTAGCAATTCATCCCATTGTTCTTCATTCATCAGAAACCTCCATCTCTGCTTTGTCTAAAAAATCTGCTAACATCTGCCAATCGTGACGACCCTAAAGTTTACTCACTCTGAACAGATTTTACCCCTGTCCTAATGAAAAGAAACAAGATCACCCTTCCGCAACTGGAAAGCTTTCTCTTCAAAGCAGCCGACATTTTGCGCGGAAAAATGGATGCTTCCGAATATAAAGAGTTCATTTTCGGGATGCTGTTCATCAAGCGCATGTCCGACGAGTTCGAGCGCGAACGGGAGAGACTCAGGGCAACGGTTTACGCACACCTGTCCGACGAAGACCGTGCGGAAGTTCTAAATGACAAGTTTTCTTACGGTCAAACCTTCTACGTTCCGCCTGTCGCACGTTGGAATGATCACTACACGAATGACAAGGGAGAGCATGAGCCTGCGCTGAAAGATGTAAAGCAGAACGTCGGCGAACGTCTTAACAAGGCGATTGCGGCGATTGAAGAGGCGAATGCGCCGCTGCTTGATGGCGTGCTCAAGGGTAACATCAACTTCAACGCTGAAAAGGGTAAGACGAAGATTCCGAATGACCGCTGGCTGAGTTTACTGTCTCACTTCAATGATCCCGACTTTGTTCTCGTCAACGAAAACTTCGAGTTCCCTGACCTGCTCGGAGCGGCTTACGAATATCTCATCAAGTATTTCGCGGACAGCGCGGGCAAAAAGGGCGGCGAGTTTTATACGCCCGTCGAAGTTGTTCAACTGTTGGTGCGAATACTCAAACCGCAAGAGCGCATGGCCGTCTATGACCCGGCGGTTGGTTCGGGCGGCATGTTGATTCAATCTGTCCAGTATGCCGAAGAGTCGGGGCAGAATCCGCGCAGCGTCGAGCTTTTCGGGCAGGAGTCGAGCGGCACGGTGTGGGCGATCTGCAAGATGAACATGATCTTGCACAATGTTCCCGGAGCGCATCTGGAAAACGACGACACCATTGCGAATCCGCTCCACGTTCATCTCGGAGCGTTGCGTAAGTTCGACCGCGTGCTGGCGAATCCACCGTTTTCGCAGAACTATGAGAAGCAGAACATGAAGTTTCCCAACCGTTTCCGGTACGGCTCGACGCCGGAGACGGGCAAGAAAGCGGATTTGATGTTTGTGCAGCACATGATTGCGAGCCTCAATAGTCGCGGGATAATGGCGACGGTGATGCCGCACGGCGTGCTGTTTCGCGGCGGGCAGGAGAAGGTCATCCGGCAAGGCATCGTTGACGACAATCTGATCGAAGCCATCATCAGCTTGCCGCCCGCGCTCTTTTACGGCACGGGCATTCCCGCGTGCGTGCTGGTCATCAACAAAGACAAGCCGGATGATTTGCGCGATAAGATTCTGTTTATCAATGCCGACCGTGAATTTGCCGAAGGCAAGAATCAAAACAAGTTGCGCCCCGAAGACATCGAGAAGATTGATTGGGTCTTTACGCACAAGCGAGAGATTGCGAAGTACGCGCGCCTCGTTGATAAAGCGGAGATTGAGCGGAACGATTACAACCTGAACATCCGCCGCTACGTTGACAACACTCCCGCGCCTGAGCCGGAAGACGTGCGGGCGCACTTGACGGGCGGCGTGCCGTCGGCTGAGGTTGAAGCTCACGCGCCCAATTTCAAACGCTTCGACTTCAATCCGGCGATTATCTTTCAGCCGAAAAGTGAAAGCTATCTTGCCTTCAGGGACGAGGTAAAAGACAAGGCGGCGATCAAGCCGATTGTCGAAGCGGATGAGGGTTTGCGTGCGACTTACGCGCGGATGGGCGAAGAGATTGCGGCGTGGTGGGAAGTGGCGCGGGATGATTTCGCCAAGCTCGAAGGCGGCATCAGTCTTGCCGGAGTGCGTGCGGAACTTTTGGCGACGATCAAGCATAAACTCGTGCCCATCGGTGCGCTCGACGAGTTTCAGACGGCGGGCGTGTTTGTGAATTGGTGGAAGACGATTCGCTACGATTTGAAGACGATCAACAACACGGGTTGGAGTCCGAGCCTGATACCGGACGAGTATTTGATTGCGGCGTTCTTTCAGACGGAAGTGAAAGCTATCGAAGACCTTGAGGCGCGGCTTGGCGAGTACGAGGCGCAACTGGGCGAAGCGATTGAAGCTGTCGAGTATGAAGCGGGCGAAGATGAGGAAGTGACGGCGAAGAGCATCAAGGATTACTTGCGCGGTCAGATTAAAGAGTTGAAGGCGGCGGGGACAGAAAGCGCGCAGGGAGAACTCAAGCCGTTGGAAGAACAGTTTGACGCGATCAAGGAGAGCGAAGACCGCATTGCTGAGACGAAGAAGGAACTCAAGCGGCAACAGGCGGAGCTAAACCGTAAGCTGCGGTTCAAACGCGACGGCGTGACGGACGAGCGCGAGGAGTTGGAGAAACTCCTGGCGCAGAACACGCGCACGACGGAAGCGCTCACAGGCGGAAGCCAAAGCGTGAGCGCGGGCGCATCAGTCGCCACTAAGAAAGCGCAGAAGGAAGGGGAGCGAAAGCTCGCCGCGTTGGAGCGCGACCGCGAGACTTTGGGGCGGCGGATTGCGGGCTTGGATGCGGAGCTTGCGGCAATCGGCGGCGTGATTACGCCGGAGGAAGCGAAGCGGCTCATTCTCAAGAAGCTCTACGATTCGATTGCGAACGAACTGACGCGCTACCTGAACACGGAGAAACGCGCGCTCATCGGCGTCTTTGAAAAGCTGTGGGACAAGTATGCGGTTTCGGCGCGGGCAATCGAAGCGGAGCGCGATGCGACGATGCGCGAGTTGGGTGAGTATTTGACGAAGCTGGGTTATTTGGCTGAGGAGATGGCGACGGCTCAGGCGTGAAAGCGCGTTGTCTTCGGCAAAACAAAGGGCGATAATTGCAGGGGGTAAAGGAGCGTTCATTATGTCAGTCGCATCACCGCCCAAAGTCGGCAAAGCCACCATCAAATACGACTTCTCCAAATCGCGCGAATGGCTGAAAGCGCATCGTCACGAATACGTCGGTCAATGGATTGTGCTGGACGGCGACCGGCTCATCGGAGCGGGCGACGACCCGCGCCCGATTGTCGCGCAGGCACGCGCCGAAGGTGTGAGGATGCCGTTCGTCGAGTTTATCCGCGACACATCAGAGCCGTTTATGGGAGGTTGGTTGTGACCCTCTGGCAACTCGGCTTTACCGACCGCATTGATTACAGCGGCTACGGCGATTTGATTTTTCCGGTAGCACTCTCGTCAGACATTAGCAATCAAGTTATCGTCAGGGTGAAGCTCGACACGGGCAGCACGTTCTGCGTCTTCCAACGCCGCTATGCCGAACTGCTCGGTGTGGATGTAGAAAGCGGCGAACCGCAAGGTATCCGCACGGCGACGGGTTCGTTCACGGCTTACGGTCACGAAATCACGATGACGGTGGGCGGACTTGAATGGCAGGCAATGGTTTACTTTGCCGCAGACGAAAACTTTCCGGTCAACGTCGTCGGGCGCGTCGGGTTCATGGACAGGCTGCGCGTGGGCGTTGTTGATTACGAGCAACTGCTTTATCTCGCCGCTTACAGCGAAGCCTAAAGATTCCAAAATAAGTACGCGGTTTCGGCGCGGGCAATCGAAGCGGAGCGCGATGCGACGATGCGCGAGTTGGGCGATTATTTGACGAAGTTGGGTTATTTGTCGGAAGAGATGGCGACGGCTCAAGCATAGTTATGAGTTCATATCATTGGAGAAAAACTAAACTGAACGCTGAGTGTGAGTTGATAACTAAGGGCACAACTCCGACTTCCTACGGCTTTGATTATCAAAAAACAGGCATCAACTTTATTAAGGTTGAAAGCATTGATGCAAAGGGGAAATTTCTTTTTGAGGCTTTCGCCCATATAAGCGAGGAAGCAAATAGAGTTCTCAAAAGATCAATTCTAAAGAAAGATGATTTGCTTTTCTCTATCGCTGGGGCATTAGGACGAGTTGCACTTGTTGATGCCCATGTTCTCCCCGCAAACACTAATCAAGCCTTAGCGATTGTGCGATTAGAAAAGGACGCTGAGGTTACGCCTCAATATCTATATTTTTACTTGTGCAGCGAGAACATTCGCCAGCACATCAACTCCATTAACGTCCAGTTAGCCCAAGCGAATCTTAGTCTTCAAGATGTCAACAACTTTGAGATTGAATATCCTGCTAAAGCCGAACAAACCCAAATCGCCGCCGTTCTCTCTTGCATAGACCGCGCGATTGAGCACACGGAAGCACTCATCGCCAAGCAGCAACGCATCAAGACCGGACTCATGCAAGACCTGTTGACCAAAGGCATTGATGAGCATGGCAACATCCGCTCGGAAGCGACACATGAGTTTAAGGATTCACCGCTGGGAAGGATTCCGAAGGAGTGGGAAGTCACATCGCTCAATGACATAGGAAAATGGTCTAGCGGAGGCACACCGAGCAAAGCGCAACCGCGTTTCTGGAACGGCACAATTCCTTGGATTAGCTCCAAAGACATGAAGCGGTTTCATCTTAACGGAAGCATTGATTATGTAACTGAAGAAGGTGCGAATAGCGGGACGCGCATTGTTCCAAAAGATACGATTTTGATTGTTGTTAGAGGTATGGTTTTGGCGCATACATTTCCGGTAGGCATCACCACACAAGACACGGCTTTTAACCAAGACCTCAAAGCATGTGTGTGCAATCCGCAAGTGTCGCCTATGTACCTTGCTTACATATTGCTATCAAACTCTTCCAACTTATTACGTCTCACCACAGAAGCAACACATGGAACCAAGCGGCTCGACTCTGAAGAATTATTTGGATTTAAGATTGCAATACCTAAAGACAAGAAAGAACAGAACTCAATAGTTAATCTTGTTGAGACATTCGACGTGCAACTTCGCGCAGGGAAAGACCAGAGCGACAAACTGAAAGTTATCAAACAAGGCTTAATGCAAGACCTACTCACCGGCAAAGTCAGCGTCAGCGGCTTGCTCGCCGAAAGCGCGGCTGGCATCGCGTCATGACATGAAAAAACAGGCGAGCAAAAAAGCGGCTCTATCTCCCGCTAAATCCAAAGCGGCGGCGAAGCTACGGGCGCGTCAACTTCCCGCGCCAAATGTTTCCGCCGACGTTTTGCTCACCGACATCCGCGAGTTAATCGCCGGAGCCAAGACCCGCGTCGCCCAAGCCGTCAACACCGGACAACTCTTGCTCAACTGGCACATCGGCAACCGCATCCGCACAGACATTCTGGGAGAGAAACGCGCCGACTACGGCGAGCAGATTGTGCAAGCACTGTCTGCACAATTGATGATGGAATACGGTAGCGGGTACACGCGCACCGCCCTCGCCCGCATGATTCAATTCGCCGAGCAATTCCCCAACGTCGAGATTGTTGCGACACTGTCGCAACAATTGGGCTGGTCTCATTTCGTCGAAATCATCCGACTGAAAGACGACCTCAAACGCGACTTCTATGCCGAGATGTGCCGCGTCGAGCGTTGGAGCGTCCGCACGCTCAGAGCCAAGATTAACGGAATGCTCTACGAACGCACTGCCATCGCCCGAAAGCCCGAAAAAGTAATTGCGAACGAACTCGCCTTGCTGCGCGATACCGACAAGATGACGCCCGACCTCGTCTTTCGTGACCCTTACGTGCTCGATTTTCTCGGCTTGCCGCAAGAGTACAGCGAGAAGGATTTAGAGAACGCCATCCTGCGCGAGATTGAAAAATTCCTGCTCGAACTCGGCACGGATTTCACCTTCGTCGCACGCCAGAAGCGCATGAGCATCGGCAAGGAAGACTTTTATCTCGACCTGCTCTTTTATCATCGCGGCTTGCGCCGCCTGATTGCCATAGACCTCAAGCTCGAACACTTCACCGCCGCCTACAAGGGACAGATGGAGCTTTACCTGCGCTGGCTCGACAAGCACGAACGGCGCACCGGCGAAGAATCACCGCTCGGCTTGATTCTGTGCAGCGAAAACGACCCCGAACAAATTGAACTGTTGGAATTGAACCAAAGCGGCATCCGCGTCGCCGAATACTTAACCGAACTCCCGCCCCGCGCGCTGCTCGAAGCGAAATTAAACGAAGCCATCAAATTCTCACGCGCGCAAATTCGAGAGACTCAAAACGATTAGCCACTCAAGGAAAAGCACTCATGGCAAGCGTCAAGCACCAACACATCACCGAACAGCAATTTGTCGAAGATTCATTTCTCGCCCAACTCAGAGGCTTAGGCTGGGAGACGGTCGTGCTGGAAATGAAGAATCAGAAACCCATCGAGAGCGGGCGCGATTCCTTCGATGAAGTTGTGATGCTGCCCGCCTTGCGCGCATCACTCGCCAAAATCAACGACTGGATGGACGACGAACAGATCGAGCAAGCCGTCAGAACCATTACAAACTTCTCCGGCGGCAATCTCTTAACAAACAATCAACACGTCCTCCAACTCCTGCTCGAAGGCACAAGCGTTGACCGCAACCGCAAGACGGGCGAAGTTAGCCCGACTGTCAACTACATTGATTTCAAGCACCCCGAAAACAACCTCTTCACCGCCGTCTCGCAATTCAAGATTCGCATACCCGGCACGGACGGGCACATCTTCCCCGACATCATTCTCTTCCTCAATGGCTTGCCCATCGCCGTCGTCGAATGCAAATCCCCGAAGGTCAAGGAAGCGATCCCCGAAGCCATTGACCAGATGATGCGCTACAGCGAACAGCGCGGCGCGAAAGGCGAAGGCAGCCGCAAACTTTTCTACTACAACCAATTTCTAGTGGCGACGTGCAGACAGGAAGCGAAAGTTAGCTCCATCACTGCCCGCAACGAAAAACATTTTTTCAGTTGGGCAGACCCGCACCCGCTCACGCTCAACGACCTCGAACACGGCGAATCAACACCCAACCAGCAGCAGCGCCTCGTCGCCGGGATGTTCGCCACAGAGAATCTCCTGAGCCTCATTCGCACCTTTACGCTTTTCACGACGACCGACGAAGGGCAGACCATCAAGGTCATCGCCCGCTACCAGCAATTCCGCGCCGTCAAGAAGGCCGTTGAGCGACTCCGCACTGGCAAAAACAAACGCGACCGCAGCGGCATCATCTGGCACACGCAAGGCTCCGGCAAATCCCTGACCATGATGTTCATGGTGCGCGAAATGTACACCCACAACGAACTGACCAAGTGGAAAGTCGTGTACATCACCGACCGCACGCAACTCCAACAACAATTAAGCGGCACGACTGAGCGCGTTGGTCTGGCAGTGAAAACCGCGAACAGTATCAACGAGCTAAAAGCCTTGCTTCGTAACACGTCGAGCGATTTAGTGATGGGCATGATTCACAAGTTCCAAGAAACAGACTTGACTGTGACATTCCCCGAACTGAATCCAAGCCAATATATTCTGGTAATGACGGACGAGGCGCACCGTTCTCAATACGGGCTTCTCGGCTCGAACTTAGACAAGGCTCTACCAAACGCGACAAAAATCGGATACACAGGAACGCCGACGACCCCGGCAGAAGAACTCTTTGGCGATTACATTGATAAGTACACAATGTCCCAATCAATTGAGGACGGCGTAACAGTCAAGATTATTTATGAAGGTCGCACCCATAACGCCGAAGTCGAAGATAAAGGAGGCATGGACAAGAGATTCAAGGATGTCTTCAAAGACTATACTCCGCAGGAATGGATGGAGATTATTGGTTATGGTTCGCGCCCTGCCTACCTCGACGCTGACGAAACAATTAAAGCGAAAGCGAAAGACATGGTGCAGCACTATGTCTCGCAGGTCTTTCCAAACGGCTTCAAAGCGCAAGTTGTAAGTAACTCCAGAGAAGCCGCAGCTAGGTACAAAAGCGCACTCGATACAGCCTTGCGGGGAGTTGTCACACAGTTAGAGGCTGATCCCAGAATCAACAATGATTTAATACTGAAACCCGAACAAATTGAACAATTGAAGCGGCTCAAAACCGCAGCGATTATCTCGCACGCGCATAATCAACCGCAGTACATGAATGCCTTTACTAACTCGAATCAACACGGGACCGACATTAAGAGCTTCAAGCTTTCCTTTGAGGGCGAAGAGGATGGCGTTAAAGGCGACATCGGTTTCATCATCGTCAATAACATGCTTTTGACCGGATTCGACGCACCGATTGAGCAAGTCATGTATTTGGATCAGAGGATCACGGCGCACAACCTGCTACAAGCTATCGCCCGCGTCAACCGCATCCACGATGCCAATAAAACATGCGGCTTTGTCGTTGATTACGTCGGAGTGGGGCATCATTTACGCGAAGCCCTAGCCGAATATGACGAGCGGGAACGGCAAGAGATCATTGAATCCCTAAAAGACGATGCCGCCGTCATCTCCGATTTGGTCGAAAAACACAAAACACTGAAAGAGTTTATCGTCCAGCTAGGCATCACTGACACAAATGATTACGACGCTTATTACGATTACTTCTATGACGAAGACCCGCGCTTTGAGTTTCTGATTCTCTTCCGCGAGTTCTCACGCGCCCTCGATGCCGTCTATCCGCGCAAAGAAGCCTTAGACTTCCTTCCCGACTTCAAGCACTACTCTGAAATCAACGTCATGGCTTCCAAACACTTCAGAGATAAGCGCGTCAGCATGAAAGGCATCCCCGAAAAGCTCCGACAAATTGCCGACCAACATCTTGTCTCAAAAGGCATAGATCAAACTGTCGAACCAATCTCCATTCTCGATAAAAGCTTCCAAGAACAAGTTAACAAGCGCACCCGCGAAAAGACCAAAGCCGCCGAGATCGAACATGCCATCCGCCACCACATTGACATCAACTTGCAGATAGACCCGGAACTTTACGCATCTTTCGCCGAAGCTATCGAAGCAATCCTTGCGGAGTTTCAAAACAACTGGAGTTTGATTAAGCAGAAGCTTGAAGAACTAAGGCAGAGAATAATTGAGGCGGAGAAAGAAGAAAGCACTTACGGGTTGCATCGCAGAAAACAAATGCCTTTCTTCCGTATCTTCAAGAAAGAGTTCTTCGACGGGCAGGAAATAGACGACGATCAAGCTGGCTCTCTGATTGACCTGACAAAGCAGATTACGACGTTGCTTGAAACTGAACTTCAACTCAAAGGCTTTTGGGATAACATTCCGGCTCGCAATAAGCTCAGAGCATCTCTACAAGAATTGCTTCTCTCTCCTACATTTGTCAGTCTGCCGAACGTCATCAAAAAGCGCGGCGAAGTAATCTCCCGCACGCTCGAAACAGCGGAAAGAAACAACGACACGATTCTGTTCAGAGATTGAGATGAACCTCGAATACAGCATTGTTTATTCAGCCCGAAAGACCCTGACAATCACCGTCGAGCGGGACAGATCAGTCATCGTCCGTGCGCCAACAGATACGCCGCACGATAAGATTGAGCAGTTGATCCATCAAAAGAAGCTCTGGCTTTACGAGAAGGTACGGCATTCGCAAAAGTATGATTTCCCGACCAAACAAAAGGAGTTCGTATCCGGTACAACGATTCTGTATTTAGGTCGAAACTATAGATTAGAGGTTGTGTCAGACCCTTTTGACGGCATTTTGTTCGACAATAAATTTCTCGTCTCGAAATCCAGAGCCAGCGACGCACCCAAGTTATTCAAGAATTGGTACATCGAGAAGGCAAAGTTAAAGATTGTCCCGCTGTCCAAGTTTTACGCGAAACACTTGGGCGTAAGCTTTAACCGCATACTCATTTCAGATTTGAAATATCGCTGGGGATCATGCACACCAAGCAATAATCTCAACTTCAATTGGCGGCTTATTAAAGCTCCCACGCGCGTAATTGAATATGTCATCGTTCACGAACTCGCCCATCTACTTGAACCTAACCATTCTCCGAAGTTTTGGCGGATTATCAAAACGCAACTTCCCGACTACCTGAGAGCGAAAGAATGGCTCAAGGAACATGGGAACTTGTTAGAGGAAAACCCATAAATTCTTCGATGATGCTACCCCGTTGCTGGATATAGTTTCTATTTTAATTGTCCTCAACAGGCTACTCTACTCAGGAATATTTAAGGCCGCGACTATTTGAAATACCCTGCATCTTGCAATCCTTTTAGAACTTCAGGCGGAATAGCAGATGCTCCCTCACGTCTCAAGCGTTCACGCCACTCCGGAGGTGGCTCGGGCAAAGCCATTCCAACAGGCGTAAGATGGTTGATATTTGATTCTTGCCCGGTATGCCGATGTCCTGCTGGTTGTGAAATGGGAGCGGGCGTGGGATGCTTCGCCGCTTCTATCCTTGCCAACCGCTCCCGCTCGCGCTCATCTCGTTCTTCTTGCCGCTTCCGTTCGCGCTCGTCAATCGCCGCCACAAAGCGTGCCAGTGCCCGCCCATGCTCAGCGATCTCCTCAAGCGTGTGTGGTAAAGGCTTACCCCATATTACTGCTTCAAGAGACGCCCACGCGCGCAAGTGCTTTAGATAATCGTCGCCTTCAATGTCCGGTTTCTGATGGTCAAAGTAAAAGAAATGCGAGCGTGTCATATCACCGACAAGAGCATCCAATTCAGGGAAACGCCGCCCGTACTTTTTACGCATCGCCCGCCGCTCATTCCGCAAATCGCGCAGGTACTCATCAACCAGAGCTTCCCGCAACTTGGCACTTTTGGTTGGAGGTTTTTGCTCTTTACGACGTGTGGGCGTGTACGCGCTATTCTTCGGCTTCCATTCAGGATCAAACCGCGCCATTGCCTCCGCCAGCTTTCCATCTGACGCCCGCCGCGCAGCCCTGCGTCTCACATAGCAATCGGAGTAAAGCCGCACAGCGGCAGCTTTCTTGTCAGTGTAGAAATCATCTTCCTGGTAGGTGCGGGAAAGTCGCATTACCTCGCGCTTCCATTCCGGCCATGATGCGGGGATGCTAACGTGATATTGAGTCTCACAGTAATGACACTGGACGAGCAACTTTTCATCTTTGGCGTCGGACGCTTCCTTGCTGCCACCGAAAACCGGCCATGTTGTACGTAGGCAGAGACGGCAATGAGCGCAACGAGCACCCATCCCTGCGCGCGCCTCCGCCCTTTCGAGTCTTGCGGAAATGCGGCTCATTCTTCGTCCCCCTCCGCATCAACCTCTTCCTTTTCTTCCTTCAAAGCATCCTCTGCTTCCTTTTTAATGATGTGTTGTTCCAACGCCTCAAGACGGGCTTCAACGTCGCCAATCTCGACGGCTTTCACAGCCAGTTCAATGATCGACTTCGCCGCCGAGACCCGCGCGCTCGCGGATGCTGCCTTGTCGTCGGCGACATCTCGCAGCACCTTTGCCGCGCTCGCTGCGTCCGTCTGGATGCGAACAATAACGTGCTCGACCACTTGGCGACGGGCGAGCCTGTACTGCTCTCGAAACTTTGAATCGCTATTTAACCAACGCCAGGCGGTTGCCTCAGAGATGCCTGACGAAAAGCACGCTTCCTTAATTGTCGGATACGACAGGAGAGCGGGGAGGAAGGCGGCTTGCTTATCCGTCAAGCCTTCAATATGAAGACTCTTATCAGCGTCGCCCGCGCCCGCTGCGATGATCTTTTTTTTCGCTCCGGTTTTCATTAGCTATCATTACCTTTCATTATTCGCATGTCTAAAAGACTAAATACTTGTCATGGGATGACGTGAAAATGACGTGCCCATGCAATACGATGTGACTTAACCAAACGATACTTTGACGGCTAACGGTTCGGTTAGTCTTGCTGTGTGTGATTAGGTGAGATTATGTGGAATGCTTCTTTAGGGATTCATAACCCCAAGGTCGGGAGTTCGAGTCTCCCCCCCGCTACCATTCTTTCCCTTGTCATATAAGCAATTACGTCTCGTTAAGTTGTGAGTTAGGCAGACGTTGAGCCGGTCTGCCGTAATTTTGCTGTGAGCGAAAAAACATTCTCGCGGGAATAGCTCGCCGCCATAGCCGGGAGTGTTTTCATCACGCTGACGCGGGCGGATTTGACTAATCCTTTAAACTCATAGGGGTGACGCGTCCCATAAATCTTGCGGGTGAATGTGGAAAGCAGCGAAGTGGACGCGGTGGAGTACGACGATGCGTTCGTGGCGATGCCGTATGACGGCTAGCTGCGGAGCGAACCGGAAGAGGGCGGTGATTAAAACTGGTTGATTTATCTGAACGCGCAACCCCACGGGCTTCCGCAGGATGAGCAATGGCTTTATGAACTTCGTCTGAGATCGCCTAAGATTTGGTAATCCTAATGGGTGACGGGGGTGTTCAAATATGTTTCGGCTTCGGCAATCAGTTGCCTGGTCCGCACCACTGTGTCAGGGTTGAGCGAGATTGAGTTGATTCCGCGCTCGACCAAAAAGCGCGCGAACTCCGGATAGTCTGAGGGGGCCTGCCCGCAGATACCGATCTTTTTACCGGCTCGCTGCGCCGCTTCAATTGCATGTGCGATCATCTTTTCCACCGCGCCGTTGCGTTCGTCGAAAAGATGCGCGACCATTTCGGAGTCACGGTCGAGTCCGAGCGCGAGCTGCGTGAGGTCGTTTGAGCCGATTGAGAAGCCATCGAAGACGCGCAGAAACTCGTCGGCGCAGACGACATTGGCGGGAAGTTCGCACATCACGTAAATCTCCAGCCCCTGCTCCCCCTGCCGCAAACCATGCTCTCGCATCAGCGACACCACCCGCTCGCCCTCTGCGACGGTGCGGCAGAAGGGAATCATCGCCTTGACGTTCACCAGTCCCATCTCCTCGCGTACCCGCCTGAGCGCGATGCACTCCAAGGCAAAGCCCTCACGGTAACGGTCGTCATAATATCTTGATGCGCCGCGAAACCCGAGCATCGGATTTTCTTCGACCGGCTCGAACTGCTGGCCGCCGATCAGCCGTGCGTACTCGTTCGACTTGAAATCCGACATCCGCACGATGACCGGCTTCGGATAAAAGGCGGCGGCGATGCGGCCAATTCCTTCCGCCAGACAACGGACGAAAAACTCACGCGGTTCTTCTTCGCCGATGCGCCGCGCGATCTTGCTGACATCTTCGGCACGCTCCAAATTAGGATAGTTGACAAGCGCCATCGGGTGAATGCCGATGTGGTTGTTGATGATAAATTCAAGACGCGCCAGCCCGATGCCGTCGTTCGGCAGCGAAGCGAGAGCGAAGGCGTGATCGGGATCGCCGACGTTCATCATCACCTGTGTGCGTGGCCGCACGTCGTCCTTCACCGTGTGCCGCTCAATCACAAAATCGATCAGCCCGTCGTAGACGTTGCCTTGCGCCCCTTCAGCGCAGGAGACTGTGATTTCCCGGCCAGTCTCTAATTTTTGCGTGGCATCGCCCGTCCCGACGATACATGGCAATCCAAGTTCGCGGCTGATGATGGCGCTATGGCAAGTGCGTCCGCCGCGATCTGTGACGATGGCCGCCGCGCGCTTCATAATCGGTTCCCACGCCGGGTCGGTCATCGAAGTGACGAGCACATCACCGGCGGCGAACTCCGCCAGGCAATCCGGATCGGATAAAACATGCACCCGTCCCTGCCCGATCCTCTCGCCGATAGCCTGACCGCTGGAGAGCGGCTTCCCAGGCTCGGTGCTCAGGCGGTAAGTCTGGACGAAAGTTTCATGATTGGTGGAGTGAACGGTCTCGGGACGCGCTTGCAAAATAAAAAGTTCACCGGTGCGTCCATCTTTTGCCCACTCGATGTCCATGGGTTGATCGCGCCCGGCTCGCTCCGAGTAGTGAGCCTCGATCAGACACGCCCAGCAAGCTAATTTCAAAACTTCAAAATCGTCCAGCGCGAAGCGTTGCCGCTGCGCTTCGACCACTTCGCGCACGCGTGTGCCGCGCTCTTCGAGGCCGTAAACCATCTTCACTTCTTTGCTGCCGAGACGACGGCTGATAATCGGTCGCCGGCCTTCCCCCAGGGTCGGTTTGAAAACGACCCACTCGTCCGGCGTCGCCATCCCCTGCACGATGGCCTCGCCCAAGCCCCATGCGCCATTGATCACGACCACATCGCGAAAGCCGGATTCAGTGTCGAGCGTAAACATGACGCCGGAACAGGCCAGATCACTTCTGACCATCGGCTGGACGCAGATCGAGAGGGCGACTGCGAAATGATCGAAGCCCCGGGCTGCCCGGTAAGAGATCGCGCGGTCCGTCCAGAGTGAAGCGAAGCAGCGATGGCAAGCATCGATCAAATGCTTCTCACCG